>Ga0310696_10005058_pt1 | contig 16001 bp, 23 predicted proteins | sample AusTroGonzalo_MG_4_FD_203885 | JGI IMG/M metagenome (GOLD analysis project Ga0310696, IMG submission 203885) | Bovine rumen microbial communities from tropical cattle in Woodstock, Queensland, Australia - Gonzalo_02 (v2) (version 2) | ecosystem: Host-associated > Mammals > Digestive system >...
AAAGATGCAGCACATAGATCGAATCAACCAAGAGTTTGTAAAGCTTCTTAACGCAATGGGTATCGATGCTGACGAATATTCTGTAAACACGTTTGTAAACTCGTTTACAAAAGAAGATTCTCAATCTGCTGACAATTTATCTAATATATACCAAACTATATTTAGAACTACTGGTTCTAAGAAGGGTGGTAATATAATTCAGACAATCAACCTTATTGTGAAGAGTATTGGCAAGGAAACACTTGATACAGGTGAAGAAGAGGGTAAACCTATAGAAGATGTATACAACAGATATGGTTTAAATACAGACATAGCAAGACTTGCGTTAGCTTGGAATGCTACATATCCATCATCACAGGAGTTCTCTCTGCCTGGACCAAACGGCGATATGTTATATCCAGTTAGCCAGAATAATTTTATATCAGATATAGTAAGGTGGTTAAACAACGAAGAGGGTAAGTCTAACGATCCTAGAGCCAAAGCGAGCGAACAATCTTATGCTGCACATTTGAGAAAATCAGATTATTGTAGAAACTCTATAATATTAAGACAGGCTGTTTAGTTTGATCAAAATACTGATAACGACAGCAAACTTAAATTATTTGCTCTAGTAGGTTTGAAAGATACAGACAACAATAAAGGTGCTGACTATTTCGGAATCACTACTCTCGAAGACTACCTCATTAAGATGTGTATTCTTGAAAGCGATCACTGGACAAAATCTGATTGGAAGAAAAATTCAAAAGGTCAACCTGTAGACAAAATAGGACAATTGTTGTGTCCTACAATGGCTGATAAAAAGACATATTATTCTTTCGGATGTAAAGGTTTAACACTATCTCATGATTCTGTTGTAACTTCTGTACCTAAGAAATACGTTGATGCTGCAAAGAATGATTTGTTCTATTAGAGCGAGACTTACATAAATAACTATAAGGAAATTGACGATCTAAGTCTTGTTAAAAAGAATAATTACATATACGATTGGACAAAAGAACAGTCTGAAAATCCTGAATTCATCAAGAAAGTAAACGATCTGGCTTTAGAAATGTACGTCAAAGAACACGGAGAGCTTAAGAGGTTTTCTGATACGACACTTAACAGATTTGTAGGATACTTTGAAGACGAACTTAGGTCATTAATATCTTATTATAGCAAGGAGAACATAGCTAAACTTGTCAAAGATTCAAGTGAACATGTTGAAAACTTCCACGGTTCTGTAAAGAATGGACGACTACAGTTCAACGGCAATGGCGGTAAGTTTAGATACTTCTTTGACACATTCTTGACACAAGACCTGAATGGTACTACATACAATATGAACCAGTATATGCAGTATTTGTTCAATTTGCAGAAAGATATCGAGAATGGAAAAGTTAAGAATCCTAATTTCGTAGAAGGAGATCCTATTGAAAGTCTTGGAACTGGCGTAATCGGAGAAGATCCTAATAATTTAGATGGATTCGAGCTTATAAGAGCTTATCTTAACAACCTTCGTGATCAATATCTCGGAAGTAAATACACTGGAGGTGACAGAGCAACTTTGAGAAATCTTATTAACAGGAGCATCATAAGTCTTGTTGATTCTGAACTCGATACTCTTTCTAGAAACCCAGCATTAACTTGTGTCAAGAAAGAGTTCGGTGGCTATACTCCATATGCAATCCCAAAGCAGTTCTTATAGAATTATGCCGACGATTTTGAAAGACAAGGTATTTCTCCTTCAGGTGACATTTATGCAGGAAACGGATGGATCGAACAGAATGCGTTATACTCATTAATCGCAAACCATGTTGTTAATACTATAACATCTATGGTGGAATATGAGAAAATTTATTCAGGAGACCCTGCTTAGTATAAATGGAAAGGTATAAGAGGCGATAATTCTACTGTCACAATCAGTCAAGAACATACGTTTGGAGATGGAACTACTATTGTGTACGAAACACAGGTAGACAATATCTACGATAAATTCTCAGACAAAATCAAGCGTTTTGGTGGACAATTGTCTCCAGGTGACGAGGTATCTTTGTTCTACAATGAAAACGAGATACAGTTAGATTTGGAATCAGAGAGACCATCGTATCTGAACTGCACTAAATACACCAACTTACATCTTGAAGACTTGAACGCAATGTCTGTATTTATAGATGAACTTAGGCATAATTTCTTAGTACAAACTACTGTTGATAAAATCAGAAGCGGTAATATACCTGAGTTTGAAAAATACGCTAAGAGCAAGATTGACGATGCTAAAAGCAAGAACAAGACTCTTACTAAAGAAAACGTAATAAGCTTGTTGTACTCTAAGGATGCAGAGTTTGAAAGAGTTTTCAAATTACTTCCAAAGAAAGTCAAAGACGACATTGAGGATATTGTAGAATCGCAGATCGACCCTTATACTGACATAACAGTTGCCGACGCACAGGTTATGGTAAGACCTTCTATGTATAGAAAGATACGTATCGGTCTTGGCGAATGGACATTTGAAGAAGATGAATACGGCTATTCTGATGAAAAAGCTTATAACATTCTTGAGAACGACGCTAGTTGGATGGACGATCCTGAAAAAAGTGCCATCGTGAGAAAATTCCAAGTATATCCTCTCAAAATGTCTTATTTCCAAAACGATCCTGCTGTACGTGGTGCTCAAAATATAAATCTAGCCGCATATAACAAAATGGCTATATTCCCAGTATTCAAGTTCAACAGCACTTCGGAGTTGGCAAGAAAGGTGTACGACAGAATGAACAAGCCTCAGAACGAGCTTGACATGATTTCTTTTAAATCAGCTGTGAAAGTAGGAGCAATTGACGATGCTACATCTCCTATAGAAAAAGACAAGTTTGGTGAATTTTGTTATATACAATCTCATGCATACGGAAAGAACATTTCTGAGACCAGAAAAGCTCTTGTCAAATTCTTTAAAAAGAAAGGACTTTCAGAAGATGCTGCTACAAAGAAAGCGTCTGAATACACCGACTCGCAGATAAAAGAAGCTATAAACTCTTACAAAGAGTCTATACCTAGTCAACTTTCTTCTGTGAACGAAGCCATATTTAAAGACAGTAATTGGCGAATAAATTATAAAGACGGTACAGTAAGTCGTAGTACGTCAAAAAACACTCAGCCGGTGATGGTTTAGGATTTGAAATTCTTGAGAATGCAGTTGAATACTAAAGCACACGAAGCTACTGAACGAGCAATCGGTACTCAGATGTTCAAGATTGCCTTCTCTAACATCATCGATAAAGCTACATACTGCGAAGGAAAGGAAGACAGGAATGTGCGCACAGGAGCTGTTATCAAGAACGACATTATGAGCTGTATTAACGCTCTTACATATCTTGGTGCTAGATCAATATATGACGAGTATTATACTACTACAAGACGAGGTCGCATTCCAAACAACGGTGCTATAAAGAAGTGGATACAGAGAGTTATTTAGAATAACGGAATAGGAACATCTGCTGAAGAGATTATAGCAAACGGCGGTGTTATAGCATCTCTTATGTCTAGAAAACTGTTTGAACAGACCGTATCTTCTGCTGTAAATAGAGAAGTTGTAAACATCAATACAAATGGTGGAACTGCAATTCAGCAATCTTCATTTGGTTTTGCAGGCTTTGGAAATGCTTCTGTACAGACACAGGGTACTGGTGTTGACTATAAAGGTAACCGTTTTGAGGGTAATGATTATAAAGAATACAATGGTGGCGAGGAACTTAAATGGAATACAGAGAATGGTTCTATGGAGGTTATACTGTCAATGAATTTCTTTAAACCAGTTGTTCCTGCAGAATATCAGACAACTCCTAACAAGATGAAGCAATGGTTGATTGACAACGATATCATAAAGGGAGTTAAGACTGACGGAACAAAAGCTAATCCTAAGCCGTTTGGTGTTGGTTATCGTATTCCTACACAGGGTATGTCATCAATGTTTGGCTTTACTGTTGCCGACGTATTACCAGAACAATCTGGCGACGTAATCATCGTACCTAGAGAGTTTACAGCGCAGACTGGTTCTGACTTCGACGTTGATAAACTGTTCCTTGCTACAACATCTTATATAGATGGAAAGCTGCCTACTTGGAAAACTGGTGAGGCTGAAGCACTTGCGTCTAACGAGGAATATATGATGACCCTTACCAAAGAACAGTATGACGAGTATGTTGAAAATTATGTCAGAAAGCACCTTGGTTTTAATATACCAAAGAGTGAAACTGATATAAACAATATGTCTGGGAAAGAACTTAGAAGATTCTTGCAGCGCTAGTCTCCTGCATATATACAGAACAGACTTATCCAAAATTACATAGACATAATTACAGATAAGAAAAACTACGGTATGGCTCGTGCATCAATCGATGTATTCACCAATAAGATCAAAGACGAATTGCTTAAATACGTTCAAGATCAGCCGGTATCTTATATTCACGGATTCTTCGATTTGACGCCATCATTCCAAGCTATTAAGAAACAGGAGTTTAGTACTGGTAAAGACGGTATTGGTCCATTTGCATTGAATATTACACACCTTGCTCTTACACAGTTTACACACCTCACACTTGATTATTCTAAGAACGGAAATCCATATAGTTTTGGCAGATTGGATGAAATTCAAGGAGAAGACGGACTTAGTATCGCAGGTTGGCTTTCAGCTATGGTTAACGCCCACGTGGACGTTGCTAAAGACCCTTATGTTTTTGCAATCAACGTAAACAAGGAAACATATAACCACGCCAATTTCTTGATAAGAGCCGGTAAAGGTTTGTCTACATTTACGTTCCTCGCTCAGCCTATACTTAAAAAGTACGCTACACAAGTAGCTCTCTCTAAGAGTATATATGGTAGTAACATAGAAGGAAAAACCCCAGAAGGCGGTATAAGTGACATTAATGCAAAACAGATTAAAAAGAAGCTTGTTGCAGAGTGTCTTGATCAGCTTGTCAAGATGTATGAAAAACCTGAAGTTTAGCACGAGCTTACTGAAGCAGATAAGGAGTTCTTTATTATTACTAAAAACTTCTTTAGTAAGAAGGACGAAAATAAGGTTGAAAAACCTGATCTCAAGAAGATAAACGTGTTCGATAAAGACTTAGCTATAGCATCTATAGAGGGTTGGAGTCCTAAAGCAACGTTTATGCAGAGATACAAGAGTGCATTGTTCCAATTGTATGCAATGTATGCTTATACATATATAGACGACTACGCTCAAAAGCTTGCAGATCTTGTTCACCTTTCACAGATTGATACTAAGAAGTTTGGTAACGACATCACCACACAATTGAATTTCAAAAACTCACTGAACGTGTTCATCAAAACGTCAAATGGTTGGATCATGGAAGATAAGACTACCAAAGACACCTAGTGGCTGCCAGATGAACAGGCATTGACAAAGTACTTTAAAGAATTATATCTTGGCGATAAGCTTTATTATGCTACAAAAATAACAAGAGAAATTCTTAAGGACTGGACGTTTACTGCAACTAATGAGTATGCAAATCTGTTTGATGCAACTTGTAGAGTGATGTTCGGAGAAGAAGTCGTTACAACAAAAGACGCTAAGACAAAGAAGACAAACACAAGTGTCATTGGTTACAAGTCTATAAAGAAAGAAGATACCGTAACTGCTATCGGAAACGGACTCGACAACACAATGCGTTTCAATGCTCTTATGTAGTTTGGTTACGACGTGTTTAAGAGAAATGGCGGTTTGAAGCAAAAGGAAAATGAGGGTATGATAGATTTCACGTGTGGTGGAGATAAACAAAAACTTATCAATAAGATAAGAGAACTGTTTAACGGAGATCCTAAACACGGCAATCTAAATATAATAGAAAGGTTGTTTAATTTTACCAACATGATAAAAAATAAGAACTCTAAATATTCAGAAGGTCTTATAAATGATGAAGGTGAAATTATAAACGAGGTTCTTAAGTACTTCATTCCTATGCCTGGTAACCAATATGACCCTATAGGCAGAATAACACTCCTTACATCTCAGATGAACATGGATTAGGACAAGAAGTCAATTCTTATGTCTGCTATGTACGAACTTCTTACACATCCAGAGGAAAAAGTAAGAGAGCTTGCTAGAGATCTTGTATTGTATGGATATTATTCTACTTATGATCAGAACACAAGAGATGCGTTCCTTGACATAGTACCTTACGAGTTTAGAAAACAATACGACTTGTCACTGAAACAAGGTATTAACGCAAGCAATCGTGGCGAAAACATCAAAGACGACATTCTTAAAGGTGGAGAGTTGAGTCGTGCTCAGCAGTATCTTGCAACGATGGTAAGAAACTATTGGTATGACGATGAAATTGTTCCTAGATTCTTTGAGAGTAGAAGGACTCAGAATATATTATCACCTACTGGCGGAGAAGTTCACATTGCAAAGATGAATATTGATGACTCTAAGTACATGTTCCCAGGAGCAATACTTTCTTCTTATGCTAGAACTGGTAGTAGAATTAGTCCTAAATACTTTAAGATAAGAAAGGGCAACGTTACTGTTTTGTACAAAAAAGTAGCAACTATTCCTGTCGGCGACAAAACTAAATATAGTGTTTATATGGCAATACCTAAGGCTGGTATTCATCAAGGTCATATTAAGCAGTTTGAGATGTATGCCGACTATACTACACCTTCAATCTTTAAGTAGAACAGGTTACCAGAGAATTGGGCCCCTTCTGTGTTATTGCAACAAATAAGAGGTGTTATACAGAATAGTGTTAAGCAGTTAAACGAGAAGAAGACTGACGAACAGGATAAGATTAAAATTGAAGATCTTACAGAACTTAATATGTTTGAACAAGATCTTAATTCTTCTTACAGTTCATACAGACTTGCTAACGAGAACGGATCTCTCAATGAAAGTATGTATTATGAAACTAAGAGCCAGAATACAGCGTATGACGGAATCGTTAGACTTAATGGTCTTAATAAAAACGAAGACGTAATTGAGAAAGCGGTAAAAGTTTCTGATGTAGTAATCGAAATGGATAGCGCAAAGGTTCGTTCTAAATCTCAAACCGCTGCAGACAAGACTGTTTCTGTAAAATACGGAGATGTTGAAAACATTGCAGATGAAGTTGCTAGAGTTGCAGCTAGAAAACTTTTGCCTGAGAAAGACTTAAGTAAAGCACCTGCTTCAGTAGCGGCTCAACTAAGTCAAGTATATTCTTCTGGTATTTCTCTATACATTACAGGTGAGTCTGAAAAAGTAAGCGTTACTAAAAAAGAGATAGACGATTATGTATAGACTGAAACTGAAAAGTTTATAGCTGAAATAAAAGGTAATCCGCAAGATAAAGAGCGTGTTATAGAAGACTATAGACAATTGATGCAACAGAAAGCAGAGTCAGTTATAAGGCAACAAAAAGTCGATGATTATGTTCTGAATATCGTTTATACTCTTCTTATGAGTGGAACTAAGATTAATTAGTTGAATACTACTACTTATGAAGACGAGTATATGACATTAGCTGTAATAAAAGCCGCAAAACTTGTACAAAATTACCTTATATACAAGAATGCAACAGTATATGCAATGAAAGATGATTTCAGAACAGGTGTTTCAGATGAATTGTATGACATACTAAGATACGGAAACGATGATTTGGATAACCAAGATGATGAATATAGACAAGCGTTTATTGATAAGATGAACAATGTTCAAATGTCTTACTCACAAATTATCGATGCTATTCGCAATGCTAAAAATGTATTACAATAGGCTGTTAGTCAGATGACCCCTAGCGAAAACATGCTTAACGAAGCTAAGGAAAAGGTTGAAAAACAGGCTGTTGAAAACATTCAGAAACAGGCTACTGAAGATAAACCTGCTGCGAAAGGTATGTTTGGTTCTATGTTTAATCCAAATGCTAATTTGGAGCAGGATGCACAAGCTGTAAAAGCACAGGAAGAGCAAAAAGCTGAGGTTAAACCTGAAACAAAATAGGAATAGAAACCTACAAAACCTGCTTCTTTATTCGGAAGTGCATATAATCCTAATTCAAACATAGTTACTCAGGCTCAACAAGCTATTGAGGAAGGTAAAAAGCAAAGTGATAAATGTTAATTAAGTTATGTGTCCATATTATAAAAACAAACAAGTATTCGATGAATTTAATGAAATAATCGAAGCTTTTGGAGGCAAACCTATGACAGAAGACGAGTTTAAGTCCAGAGATCTGAGAAATCAGAGATCTGGACAGGATCTCGTTGCGATGGAAGTTGCGTATACGTTGTGGGACAAAAATAACGGTTATGCCTTGGACAAGACCCCAGAAGGAAAAGATTCTAAGTTGTTTGAAGATCTACTTGAAATTGCTGGTGATCGCAAGAGTGCAATGATTTTAAAATCCAATGTATACTCTAACAATTTTATCAATTGGTTTGGTGACTGGATTGAAGACAGAAAAAACTCAAGTAAGGTTGTTGATAACAACGGCGAGCCTTTAATTGTAAGACATTATACAAACAATGAAAATTTAGAAGAGTTTTCTACCGAGTTTGATAATTATTTTTCACAGACGGGAGGTACAAAAAATGCTATATTTTTTACATTAGACAATGTTATTCCTGGTTCTGAAGATAATTTTTTAACTAGTAGAAAATCAAAGCTGAGCTGTTATTTGAACATAAGAGAACTTGATTCTCACAACGGAACAAAGGAAGATTTGCATAAAGCCGGAACAAGCTACAGAGAGGTGGTCAACAAATCTGCTGAGCGCAATAGCAAAACTGGAGGTATTGTATTTACTGGTTTCGATGATAACAAAAAAGAAAATCAGACTATATTTGTAATACATGATGCAAACTAGGTAAAATCTGTAACAAACGAAGGATCTTTTAGCAAAGAAGACAATAAAATAAATGCGCAAAAAACACCGCACATACAGTTTTCTTCTTTACAAAAAGTAAATCCAAACGATGTATTTGGTGATGATCTGTCTTCTGCATTAGAAAGTGGTCAGACAGTATCTTCTATGGATATTGTTAACAGTATGTTAAACAATGACTTGTTTGGTACAAATACCGATCTTGCGAAAATACTTAGCAAGCACGATGTTCCTGTCATGTACGGAGAAACAGAGCTTGACATACTAGCCGTTACAGTTACAGAAAACAACGGAGGTAGTTATATTGTTATTAACAAAAACGCGTTGGCAAATGTATCAACATGGTATGCTGCTCAAACAATACTTCATGAAATAATACACGCTATAACAGTAGATGCTATTAACAATCCCAAGACACAGGCTCAGAAAGAGCTTGCCAAAGTTAGCGAAAAAGCATTTGCTACCCTTAACAAGATATTTGACAGACATACTTATAGTAGAGCTAATTTCGACCAAGGTTTCTATGCGCTGTCAAATTAGAAAGAGTTTGCTGCAATATTCATGTCTGACGAGAATGTTCGTAATGCATTCTACGAAGAGGCTAAAAAATTCGATGAAAAAATTTTTAATAGAGTCAAAAACGCTATTAAAAAACTTGTCAACGCTTTTACTAACATGCTTTTGGAATAGAAGTTTTTTAAAGAATCTTCTACAGAGGTGTTACAAAATTATGAAAACGTATTAAGAGAATACGTTCACAATCAAACTCCTATTATAAAAGGTAATCTTAGTAAGAAAACGTTAAAGACAATATACGCACAAATAGACGAGGAAGCAGCGAATGCTGAAAGAGACGATCTTATAGCAAGAGCACTTCGTGTAGAAATTGCAAACAATGACATAAATGCACAGCACGAACAAGCTAAAAACCTTGTATCTTTTGAGGAGATTACTAAGAAGTTGGCAACAAGACTTCTCAGCGTTAAGAACTCTACTCTTGAGGCGAATGTTAAGTCACAAGAATTGCAATCAACTAAGACTGCTATCGAACTACTCAATAGTGCCAACGTTGCTAAGCTTGTAGCGATACAAAACATTCTCGTTACTGCCGGTTCTTATATACACGGAAGACAGAGAGAAATAAGTAATATAAATAGTATGACTGCTAAAGACATACGATTTGCATTACACTCAGATTTCGCATTATACGAGCAAATATTTGAAGATTTTGGAAAAGTCTTCAAGAATGCAGCCAGTGCAAGTGACCTTATATCTGAATACAACAAGCTTCGTCCAGAAGGAACTCCTGAGATGACAGAAGAAAAGCTTAAGGATATTGCGTCTAGCGTAGACAACATCAAACAAACATGCGAGGATTGTAGAATATGGATGGAGCGATACAGAAGAATATCTGTTGTCGACGCATTGTCAGAAATAGGTGATGCAGTTCAGTCTCCAACAATTCATTCTTATATTGACGAGATGTTTGTAAAAGGCGGTCAAAGACCTGTTGACATGATGGCTATGGAGCATTTATTCGGAGCTGCAGATGCAGTAAAAGATGAATCAATCAGACTCATATCTCATGTAGTAAAGAAGGCTAAAGACATTGCTAACGATAAAACTATCGATAAGGCTGTAGAAATCTTAGAGGCTCAGAAGAAACTTAAGAGCAAACGAGAGATAGCTAAATTGTACGAGACTGACGAAAAAGGAAGAAGAACTGGTTATCTTATAAGAAAGAGAAACTATGGTAGGTTCTATAAAGATTACGATGACTTCCTTGTTAAGTTAAATCAAACAATTGCAAAGAAGTATAACATAGCCCTTGCTGATGATAATAGGATTGCTCCAGACCATAAAGAAGCTCGTGTCGCATGGCAAAAAGGTAAGAACGAATGGTTGTCTTTACATTGCGATAGAGAATATACTAAAGAGTACTATGACGCGTGGTCTGAAATCTCACACGAAACTAGAATGGCAATGAGGGATATTAACAACCTTATATACACTATTACAAATAAAGTTGTAGATCCTGTTACAAAAGAGCCAAACTACGAAAATCTTTCTGAAGAGGAATGGGAAAGACTTCAATCTTTGTTTGAACAGAAACGTCTTCTTAGAAGCTTTTATGACCTCAACGGTAAGAAAAAGGAAGTAGGTACTCCTGAGTATAATATAGCTAAAGAGTTAAATACTTTATATGAAAAACTATATAAAGGTCAGACTCTTAAGAAGAATGAAGCTGGTTGGGCTAAAGCTAGAAACCAGATCATAGAAAAGTGTGGTGGAGTTGCCGAATACGAAAAGTGGATGAAAGGCGAAGAGTCAAATTTCGATGAAAAAACATTCCAAAAGTGGGAAGATAGAAACACAAGATGGGAGTTCAAGAAAAATGACGAAGACCAAGCTATCATCTTTGCGCAAATAGAAGAAGAGATGCAAGGTAGAAAGCCTTACTATGGAGAAGAGTACGAATCTATCAAGAAGCAGATCAATGACATGCTGTCTCCGTTCTATAAACAAAATGGAGAAATAAACAGTGACGCTATATCAGAAACTCTCAAAAACGAAATAAAGAAACTTTTAAAACGACAAAACGAAATCAGAAAGAAGGCTATCAAAGAAAATCCAAACTTAAAACAGTTGTCTGAACAATACGGTGCTATATTTAACAAGTATCTCGAATTTGTTGATACTCAACAGTTTAGAAAGATCAAGAGCGAATTGTTGTCTAAATTTGCAGAAATGCCAGAGTTGTACAGCATGGTAATAGCTTCTTACGGAACTAGTCATTTTAACTTCTAGTTATAGATGTATGACAGTTTTAGACCATACAAATGGTATCAACGAATGCAAGCTAGAGACAAGCTTACATACATGGAACCTAAGCCTGGTGATGGCTGGATTGATAAGACTAACAACATCTTATACAAAAACGACAAATATGACGAGACCGAAAATACTGTATACGTTCCTAAGATGAATATAGAGAACCAAGATACTAATGGTTTTCTTGCTAAAGAGCTGGGTATTGTTTTGGAAAACAAAGATAGCGGAAAGTACGACAATAGTAAAAAGTATGAGTATGTAACCAAGCAAGGTACTGCAATAGCTGACTATTACAACATAATCAAGAAGACTATAGAAGAATCTAACGCTTTACAGACCAACAGACCTGTTGTTGATAACTTCCTACTTCCACAAGTAATCGGTTCGTTGTGGCAACAGACAAGAAAGCGTCCTTGGTTTAAAAATGACGGCAAATTTGCGGTTATCTGGAGATACCTAAAAGAGAAGTTTGGTAAAGAAAGTGAAGAGGACCAAGATACATATGGCATTCGCCAAGATTTGTCTGAAACAGACGAAGCTGGTGGCAGTATCGATTATAAATATGATCCGTTCAAGGACACTTATGTTTCAAGTATGCCAGATGGTTCTGCTTATAGATCATTACCATAGTTCTATACCAAAAAACTAAAAGACCCTAGTAGATTGTCTTCTGATTTGTCCGGTATTGTAATAGGCTACTACAACATGTCTCAACAGTATCACGAGAAATCAAAAATCGCCGATCAGTGTGAGCTCATTGTTGAAGAGTTAAAGAACGCAGAGTTTGGACAAAACAACGCTGTTAAAAAGATCGAGTCTCTTATTGGTGGCAGACAAGGAGAGTCTAACACATATCAAATGGCTAGAGACTGGCTTGATGCTAACCTATATGACGTCAAAAAAATACAGCAACAGCATGGTGGCGTCAACTGGACTAAGTTCGCAAGTACATTTTCAATGTGGACTACAGCTACCAACCTTGGTCTTAATCCAAAAGTAGCTATAGTAGGTGCACTTACTACAGGATGGACTCATGTAATCAACGCTCTTACTGGTCAAAAGTATGACGTAAGCATTGCCAATAAAGCTGGATTTGCAACTATATATCATATTGGTAAGAATCTATTTGGTGCTAGGCTGATTAACGATTCTCTCACAGATGACAAACAGATGCTCATGATGGAGATGTGTAATGTGTCTAATCAGCTTTCTAAGAAATATTAGAACACGCAGAGAAGTAGAATAGCAGAAGCTCTGAATAGAAACTGGATTTTCGGAATGATGTCTACTTGTGATTACATCATGAAGGCTTAGATAACTACTTCTGTATTTATGTCTTACAGATATGTTGACGGTAAGTTTGTTACAAAGGATGACATACTTATGAATCAGTATAAAGGTGGTAATAACAGAAAGAGTTATGTTAAACAAAAGCTTAATGAATGGGAGAACGGAGTATGTTTATACGATGTAATCAGTTCTAAAGACCACAAGTTAGTATGTGACGAAAAATACAAACAGGCGTTTGAAGACATAAAACACATTGTTATCAACAGAGCATAGAAGTATTCTGAACATGCCGACGGTATGGCTACAGAAGAACAGAAGGCTATGATAACAAGAGGTATTATCGGTTCTGCTATACTTATTCACAGACAATATCTTCCATTGATGGTACAAGAGAGATTTGGACACAGCGTTTATGATTACGACACTCAGCAGATGAAGAACGGTCAGTTTAGAAGACTGATGAAATTTGTTTCTGCACTGCTAATGAGTAATAGATACGCTGCAACAGCATCTGGTGTTGGCATGGCTGCAGCACTGTCTGCCGGACCTCTCGGTATGGTTATCTCTGGCGGTTTGATGTATTACATGTCTGCAAATAAACAAAAGAAAGGTGGAGAAACTTCAATGAAAGACGTAATAAACAAGACGTTTAATGATTTCTCTACTCGTGAAGCAAACCTTGAAAGTCAAATGAACAGGTATGCGTTCAAACAAATTGGCTATGAACTTGCACTTTTCCACTTGTTAGTAAACACTGCAGCTAGTATGATTTGTTTTTATGCAGATGATCACAAGAAGAATAAGATAGCAAACATGCTCGCATATTGGATGCGTGGATTCCAATGGGAATCTTATACTCCATATAGATTCAATGATATTTTCTAGAACTTCAAATCACCATCTGCTGCTTTGTCTATGGTCGACAGAATCAGCACATTCTTCAACATGGCTAACGAATCTCTGGTTGAAGATAGCATGATGTGGTTACTGAACCTATGTGGATTGCCCCTTTATGACAAGGATTACGATAGTCAAATTAAACGAGGAACTTACAAAGGACATTCTAGATCTTTCAGAGACTTTATGAAGATGACTCCAGGAAAGAATATCTATGAACAATATGTAGATTCTCGTGCAAAACGTACATATGCTGAAAACCAGTTGTACATGATTGACAAAAAAGAAGAGAAAAAATCTCTTAATTATAAACTTTATAAAGAATTTTCGAAGTAAAAAAAATAAAGGTAGGCTACTTGCGTAGTCTACCTTTTTTTTACACCAAAACTTCATAGCGTTCAGCAGTCCGCTTTTAGTGAACGCTTTTTCTCCGAATAAAATAGGCAGCTTGGAGTTCAAATACTCTTCTTGTGGTATTTTAAATTTAGCCACAATCAAGCCGTCCTTAATTGAAAAATTAAAAAAGTTTTTTTCTTTTAGTATTTCATGTCTAAGAAATGAAAACTTCTTATTCATGTCATACTTTAACAGTATATAGGACGCAAATGGATGAGAGATTATCTCTGCATCCACTGCGTTATATACTATATTTTTATTGCTCACGATTGCTGGAATCAGATACTGTACTCTTGAGTCCATGCTTCTTGGAGTTAATCACTTTAAGCCATTTGTTAGTTTGCTCTTCTGCAGTCTTTTCATCAAAGATGTCAAGTGTTTCATCTTTAGCTGTAGGCATCAAAAGCTGAGCCTCTGCGTTAGCGTCTAATATTACCTCTCTGTTAATTAACTCAACATTATTTGTTTCCATAAATATTACTGATTTAAAATTCTGAATATTAATTAAAGTCGTATAAAATCTCACAACCATCACTCTCATAGTAAGAACGAGAATGTTCCCACTCATCGTTCTCTTTATGCCACTTAATGTCTATTATAGCATTGAATATAGTATCGGCCTTACAATCAACTACACATTTGTCGAAACGAAATACTCGTATCTCCGATGTTTGTGTACTGTCAATACCAACAATATAGAACTCGAAATTCCATTTGTCAATATCTTCACCACGTTCGTTGATTAGATACCACATAACAGCAAGCTGATAAAACTTAAGTTGTCTTAAATAGTCATACTGTTTGATACTTTCTTCAAAATGCCATAACTTTACAGTAGTTTTTAAGTCTACTATTTGACATATCTTTTTCTTGAAGTTAAACTTAACACAGTCTAACAAAGATTTACATGGCACACCATGACATTCCCAGTTAATATGAAATTCATGATGTTCTTCCCAGTCAGGATCTGGATCATTCAACAATGTGGATGCAAACTTATGTCGCTTAATGTTAAAGTAAACATCTGCACATTTAGTTGATTCACGTTGCGTAATGAGTGTTCTGCCATCTTTAAGATAGCCTATATAATCCTTTAGGTTTTCGGCCATTTCCGCGGCTTCTGAGAGCATTTTAGCCTCTGACTTACCAACTATACTATAGTTAGCACGATAGGCGCTCAGAAGCGCTTTATCGGGGTCAAATTCGGTAGATTTTATAACAGATCTACAGAAACTTTCCTGTTTGTCAGAGGCTGGTCGTTTTACGGTGTCTGGAAGAACCAAATAGTCCTTCTCAAACTCCTCAGGTTGCAGAATAAATTCATGAATCATGGTTCCACGCTCTAACTGTGGGCCCTTTTCATCAGGAATTTGTCCTATCAGCTTTTTATGCAGATAGAGAGGTCCGTTTTTAAGGAACCACCCTATTGCACTATTACTGATTCGTGTATTATCTTCGTAGTAAGGAATAGATAAATCCATCATATCACTTAAGTGTTATGTTAAGATCTGTCACAATGTCTTCATATGTGTCTTCTACGTTCGTATTAACCTCTTCGAGGAACGAAACAATGTTATCGAAGCTTACAACCTTAAATCTCTCGTGGATAAAATTAGTCAACTCGTCCACATCATCAGTTACAAACTTCTCAACAATAGACTTAATGTTTTCTTTACTCATTGCATCAAATTTACGAACATATCTAATCCTTGAACATCTGTCCATGAT
>Ga0310696_10005060_pt1 | contig 15999 bp, 12 predicted proteins | sample AusTroGonzalo_MG_4_FD_203885 | JGI IMG/M metagenome (GOLD analysis project Ga0310696, IMG submission 203885) | Bovine rumen microbial communities from tropical cattle in Woodstock, Queensland, Australia - Gonzalo_02 (v2) (version 2) | ecosystem: Host-associated > Mammals > Digestive system >...
CTTTGTTCAACATGATCGGTATCTGGACACATCAGGGAATCCAGCTGCTCGGTATGCCTACCGAGGCTATCCACACCCCGTTCATGAGCGACCGTTACCTCTCAATCGAGAACGCTAAATACATCTTCAACAATATGCACAGCATAGGCGAGGAGATGCAGTTCCGTGAAGGCGGTATCTGCCGTGAGCGTGCTAAGTTAGTGTTAAACAACACTATAGCTTTGCTCGAGGAAATCGTAAAGGAAGGCTTGTTCACCGCTCTTGAAAAAGGTATCTTCGGTGATGTGAAACGTCCGAAGAACGGCGGTAAAGGTCTCGAAGGCGTTACCCAGAAGGGTGAAAATTATTACAATCCATTCGTGGAGATAATGAAAGGAAAGAGATAGTTCATTTGAATAAGACTCCTCGACTTCCTTCGGTTGCTCGGAATGACAAAAAAATAAAAATATGAAAGCATTTAAATCATCATTAATATTAATAGGTGTAATGGCATTGTTATCATCTTGCGATTCACGTTATAAGATTAAAGAGTATCCGAAGGCGGAGCGCGACGAGACTGTCGTTGACGATTATTTCGGAACAAAAGTCGCTGACCCTTATCGTTGGCTCGAAAACGACACTTCTGCTGAGACCAACGCTTGGGTGGAAGCCGAGAGAGCACTCACAAATGAGTATCTCAGCCATATCCCGTTAAGGGAAAAGATTAAAGAGCGCTTGACGCAAATCGCTGATTATGAACGCTATGGCATACCATCGAAACGTTTCGGAAAGTATTTTTATAGCAAGAACGATGGCCTGCAGAACCAGAGTGTTTACTATATGCAGGATGTCAACGGCGGCGAGCCAGAGGTGCTGCTCGACCCGAATACCTTGTCGGATGACGGCACAGTGTCGCTTGGTGGAATGAGTATGTCACACGACGGCAAATATCTCGCTTACACCATTCAGCGCAGCGGTTCCGACTGGGTCGAGATTTATGTGAAGGACATTGCGACAAAGGATTTGCTCCCAGACCATATTGAATGGGCTAAGTTCACTGGCGCAAGTTGGTATAAGGATGGTTTCTTCTATGCGGCTTACGACAAACCTGTGGCTGGCAAAGAGTTCTCAAATGTCAACGAAAACCATAAGATTTACTATCATAAACTTGGCGAGCCGCAGGAAAACGACCAACTTTATTATGAAAATCCTGCACAGCCTCGTTATTTTCACAGCGTTGGAGTTAGCGATGACGAACACTATATGTTCCTCGAAGAGAGCGGTCAGGGTGCCGGTGCGACCTTGTGGTTGCGCGATATGACTGACCCGAATGGGAAATTCGTGCAGATTGCCTTCGATATGAATTATCAATATTATCCAATCGACATCATTGAAGGGAAGCTGTACATTATGACTAATTACGACGCACCGAAAGGCATGGTTTGTGTAGTAAATGTTGATGATTTAAACAAAGCCTCTATTGAAAACTGGGAGATTTTGATTCCAGAATCAGAAAATGTGTTGTCGTCAGTTCAGATGGGCGCGGGCAAGCTCATAGTGACATACGATCAGGATGCATCGAACCACGCTTATGTTTATGAATTGGATGGCACTCTGAAACATGAGATTCAGTTCCCGACATTCGGTTCAACAGGCATTGTGAGCCGTTACGAGGAACCTGAGATTTTCTACGCTTTCACCTCGTTCACATTCCCGACGACGATTTACAAATACGATATCGAGTCGAACACATCTGAGGTGTTCCGTGCGCCTAATGTAGAGTTCAACCCGGAGGATTACACCACAGAACAGGTGTTCTTCACGAGCAAGGACGGCACAAAGGTCCCGATGTTCCTGACTTACAAGAAAGATTTGAAGCGCGACGGCAAGAATCCTACTTTGCTTTATGGCTACGGCGGCTTTAACATCACATTGAATCCAGGCTTCTCGGTGATGCGCATCCCATTCCTCGAGATGGGCGGTGTTTACGCTATGGCTAACCTCCGTGGCGGCAACGAATACGGTGAGGAGTGGCATCTCGCAGGCACTAAGTTACAGAAACAGAACGTGTTCGACGATTTCATCTCTGCAGCTGAATACCTTATTGATAATAAGTACACTTCACCTGATTATCTCGCAGTTAACGGTGGCTCAAACGGCGGTTTGTTAGTCGGCGCAGTCGTCAACCAGCGTCCTGAGTTGTTCCGTGTGGCGGTTCCTCAGGTCGGTGTGATGGACATGCTTCGTTATCATTTGTTCACCATCGGTTGGAACTGGGCATCTGACTACGGCACCAGCGAAGACAGCGAGGAGATGTTCAAGGCGTTGTATGCATATTCACCGCTTCACACGATAAAGAGTGGTCCGGAAGTGCATTATCCAGCCATCATGGTGACGACAGCTGATCATGATGATAGAGTCGTGCCGGCGCATTCATTCAAATATGCCGCTGAGTTGCAACATGCACAGACAGGCGACGAGCCTAAGATTATCCGCATCGACAGCAAGGCAGGTCACGGTGGCGGCAAGCCAATGGCGAAAGTCATTGAGGAGCAGGCCGACATCTACGCCTTCATTCTTTACAATATGGGCATTAAATAGTCTTTAATAACTAATAACATATAACGATGAAAATCAAACATTTACTTTTAATTCCACTATCATTTTTGTTGATAGGATGTGGTGAGAACAAAGAAAAACAACAGAACTATGACCCCGTCATTCCTGTTGAGGTGTCGGTCATTGATTTTGCAGACGGCACAAACTTCCGCCATTATGTCGGCTCGTTGAAGAGCGAGATGAAGATGTCGCTTTCGTTCACTTTAGGTGGCGAGCTTACTGGAATTTACGTGAATAACGGACAGAAAGTTAATAAGGGCGATATTATAGCAAAGGTTGATGAGACCACAGCAAAGAGTTTGCACGATGCGGCTTTGGCGACACTCAACCAGGCTGAGGACGGTTACAACCGCTTGAAGCAGGTTCATGAGGAAGGCGGCATCAGCGAGGTGCGTTGGGTTCAGATGGAGACTGACCTTGAGAAGGCACGTCAGACAGAGATTTCGACACGCAAACATCTTGAGGACTGCACCATCTATGCGCCACAGGACGGTGTTATCAGCATGAACGACCGTGTGATAGGAGAGTCAATGCGTCCAGGAGAGGCTTTCTGTCATCTTATCGATATGAACAAACTTATTGTGGAGTTCACGCTTGCTGAAAAAGAAATCAGCTTTGTTAATATTGGTGACAAGGGTACCGCATCCATTCAGGCTTTGGGCGATATTGAACGTGATATTACCATTTATGACAAGTCTATTGTTGCCAATCCTTTCGGACATACATACACAGTGAAGGCGAAAATCAACCTTGACGGTATGGATGCTCTCCCTGGTATGGTGGTTAAGGTTTGCCTCCAACAGACAGCAAAAGCTGGGATTGCAGTGCCTGCATCATGTGTGCGGACAATGTCAGAAGGTGCAGCAGTGTGGGTGGTGAAAAACGGCAGATCGTACCGTCGCATCATTAAGACTGGTGGTTTCTTGAAGAACAGCGTGCTCGTCGATGAAGGTCTTGAGTATGGCGATACTGTTGTCACAGTAGGTTATCAGAAGCTGTTCAACGGAGCTAAAGTCTCTTATTAATAACCTCTAAAAATTAGAGACATGGCTCAGAAAAGAAATATCATAGAGTCGGCGATGAGGAACAGCAACCTGGTGTTCTTCTTTATAACCGCCATCGTCATTTTGGGCTTCATCGCTCTTCCACGTTTGAATAAGAATGAGTTTCCCGATGTGACGATACGTACAGGCGTTGTGGCGATAGTGTATCCTGGTGCCACGGCCGAGGAGATTGAGCAGCGAGTGGCAGCTGTTACAGAACAATATCTGTTCACTTTTGCCGATGTTGATAAAAACAAGACCTATTCATATTCAAAGGATGGTATGCTTATCATCATCGTCAACTTGGTGAATGATACCAAAGATGCGGCTATGACTTGGTCACGCATACGTCAGGGATTGACACTTTTCAGACAGACTGATTTGCCAAAAGGTGTTCTTGCCACAGCTGTTATCGATGACTTCGGAAATGCTTCGTCGTTGCTTCTTGCCATTGAAAGTGACCAGCGTTCATCACGCGAGTTGCGTGAGTTTGCGGATAAACTTGCAGAAAAGCTGCGTACAATCAAAAGCCTTGGCAACATCAAAATCGTAGGTGAGCAGAAGGAGGAGATTGCAATTTACATGGATCCTACCAGAATGACGCAGTATGCAATATCACCGAGCATGGTTACAGCAGAACTTGCGGCGCATAGCTTGCGTACAATATCAGGAAAGATTGAAAATGATGAAGGTCAGGCTCTTATACATGTTGATGTGCCTATTGATGACTTGTATGAGCTTAGCGAGATGACGGTGTTTTCCGACCAGTTGACTGGTCAGACTGTGAAACTTCGTGACGTGGCACGTATTGAGCGCCATTATAAGGATGCATCACAGTATATCCAGTATTCCGACAGCGTCACCGACAACAACCGCTGCCTGATTTTCTCTATTGAGATGCGTCCGGGAAATAATGTGGTGTCGTTTGGCGACGAGGTGAACAATAAAATCGACGCTTTCCTTGCTGCGGCTCCACCTGACATCAAGGTGCACCGTATCACCGACCAACCTGTTGTGGTCAACAAGTCGGTGATGTCGTTCTTGAAAGACCTTATTGAAGCTATCATCATCGTTATCTTGGTGATGCTCATGCTGTTCCCGTTGAGAACAGCCTTGGTGTCATCGACATCAGTGCCAGTGTGTATCGCTGCTGCGTGGGCTATCATGTACCTCCTCGGAATGGAGCTTAACACTGTGACGCTGGCGGCTCTCATCGTCGTTTTGGGTATGATTGTTGACGACTCGGTAGTTGTCATTGACGGCTATTCCGACATGCTTGCGGAAGGACACTCACGATGGTACTCGGCAGCAGTCTCAACAAAGCAACTCATGACATCCATGCTCATCGCAACATGCTCGATTTCGTGTATGTTCTTCCCGATGCTTGCATTGATGAAAGGCACCAATATGGGTGACTTTATCAAGCTGTTCCCATGGACGATCTTTATAACGCTATCGTGCAGCTTCCTCTATGCAATCTGGGCGATACCGTATATGTCGGCAAGAATGATTGCCCCACAAAACCCTAACAAACGCTCAGGATTCGAGAAGATTCAGGCAAAATTCTTCGATATTCTTCAGAATGGTTATAAGAAACTTCTTGACCTGTGCTTCCGTCATAAGTTTACTACTATTTTTGTGGCAGTGGTGTCTGTTGTTTTTGGACTTTTCTTCTTGACAAAGATAAATATTCAGATGTTGCCTAAGGCAGAGCGTGACAGCTTTGCCGTCGAGATACATCTCGCATCAGGCAGTTCAATCGATGAGACAGCCGCGGTGGCCGATTCGTTGACAAAGATTTTGAAAGCGGACAAACGCGTGAAGTCGGTGACGTCGTTCATTGGCATGTCATCGCCACGATTCCATATGACATATGCCCCAGAAGCTATGCCTACCAATGCATACGCACAGTTTATCGTGATAACGGAGTCGGAAAACGCAACAAAAGAGATGATGAACGAATATCCGAAGAAATATGAGAATTATTTCCCGATAGCTCAGATTCGTTTCAAACAGATGGATTATCAGATTGTTAACGCTCCTGTAGAGTATTACATCAAAGGTGATGACTACGACAAACTAAGCGTTATCAATGATTCCATCAAGACATTTATGAAAAAGAACCCAAATCTTTTCTATGTCCATTCCGATTTCGATGAAGCGGAGGAGATAATAGAGGTGGTGCTTGATGTTGATGAAGCGACACGTCTGGGAGTGACACAGTCGCTGTTGTCGGTATATCTTGCAGGCTCGTTGACAGGAAGCAATATTGTATCACTTTGGGAAGGCGGTTACAACCTTCACACGACGATATATACAGAGGGCGCTCATAATATTGATTATGAAGGACTTGGTGATATGTTGATACCAACAGCGCGACCGGGTGCATGGATTCCTTTGCGTCAGGTGGCAAAACTGGAGCCGAAGTTTAAACCTAACATCTTGCCTCATCGTAACGGTATGAAATGTATCACTTTGGGTGCTGATGTTATTCCTACTGCAGGACAGATCAAAGAGTATGGCAATATTGACCAATACATTGAGACTCTTGACATTCCGGAAGACATTATTATCGAACACGGTGGCTCAATGGCGGTGACTAAAGAAACAATGCCATCACTCCTTATGTCAATCATGGCGGCTATCGTGGTGATGTTCATAGTGTTGATTATTCACTATACCAAGATAGGCATTTCAATCTTATCTCTCTCAGTGTCAGTACTTTGCATATTTGGCTCTACACTCGGTTTGTGGCTGTTCGGCCTCGATTTGTCGGTGACGGCAATGTTGGGTGTCATCTCACTCATTGGTATCATCGTACGTAACGCTATTATCATGTATGACTACGCGGCAGAGTTGCGTGAGAAAGAGCATATCCCGGTGCATCAGGCGGCTTACGAAGCGGGTTTGCGTCGTATGAGACCAATCTTCCTCACTTCAGCGACAACGGCACTCGGCGTTATCCCGATGATTCTCGCCAAGACGTTGCTTTGGGAGCCGATGGGAGTGGTGATTTGCTTCGGAACAATCCTTACTTTCCCGTTGGTGGTGACGGTGCTTCCAGTAGCTTATTGCCTTGCTTTCGACGCTGGTGAACGCGATAAGAAGGTTTGGCACAAATTCAATTTAAGATTCTTGAGAAACCTCGACAAACGTGAGAAACGTTTTGAGAAGAGAAATCTAAAAGAACTTGGTCAATAGTTTTTAGTAATTAGAAATTGAAGTTATGAAAAGATATGTTTTAATAGTATTTTTTGCATGTCTGACATTAGGTTTGACGGCTCAAGACGTTCTCACCCTCGACTCGTGTTTCGCATTGGCAAAAGCCAATAACGCGCAGTTCAGGATGAATAAAATCGAGATAGAGAAGGCTCAGCAGGTCAAGAAACAGGTGTTTACCAAGTATTTCCCGCAGGTTGATGCCGGTTATATGGCTTATTATGCCGTAAATCCTATTGTTAAATATGGTGTCAATGATATCCATGACGAGTTCGGTGAGATTCTTAAGACTATCATCGACTTTTTGAATAACGATGTTGGTTTGAATGTGCCGGAAGAGATTAATTTGCTGCAAAAAGGTCACAGCATAAACGCCACGGCTATACAGCCAATTTATGCAGGCGGCCGTGTAAGAAACGGAAATCGTCTTGCTAAGATTGGCATTGAGGCGGCAGAGTTACAGGCCGAGGTGTCGGAACGTGATGTCCTGGAAAGCATCGAATCCACTTATTATCTCATCGTCGGATTGAAGGCGAAGGTGGCTACAATTGAGTCGGCATTGACATTGATTGATTCTCTTGACCATACCGTTGATGTGGCTCTGAAGGCCGGTTTGGTGACCAAAAACGACCAACTCCGTGTAGCTCTCGAGCGTAACAAGTATCAGGCGTTGAATCTTCAGCTGAGAAATGGTATCGTTCTGGCGTCACAGCTTTTGTGCCAGGAAATCGGAATAGATTATCCTGAAGAAGGCCTGAATCTTGATGATGATATCAATAAATCCGATGTTTTCACTGAAAATGAATGTTTTGAACGTCCTGAGATGAGACTTCTTCAGCTTCAGATCGATGCGGAGGTCTTTTACAAGAGACTGTCGAGAGGCGAGGCTCTTCCGACGATTGGAGTAGGAGCGATGGTGACGTATGGCAACATTATTAAGAGCTACAAAGGCAACGCCATATTCTTTGCTAATGTGAGTGTGCCGATTACGAAGTGGTGGGAGACATCGCATAAGATCAAGGAGCATAACCTGAAGATTGAACAATACGAAATCATGCAGAGAGACCTCACAGAAAAGATGTCGCTTCAGGAGAAACAGGCCTATAATCAGATGATAGAGGCGGAGGCATTGATGCAATCCGACGAGGCTGCTCTCGAGATGGCGCAGGAAAACTACCGTGTCGCTGAACTCAACTATCGTGCCGGTATCAACACAGTGACCGATGTCCTTGAGGCTAACTCATTGATGTTGCAGGCACAAAACGCCATCACCGACCGACATATCACTTATGTGACGGCTCGTCGTAGATATCACGATTTGACCGGAAAATAATAGATTTTCAATTATGGAAATAAAAAAGCTGGCGTTTTACGTCAGCTTTTTGTGTGCATGTGCCTCAACAACGTTGATGACATAGTCACCGAGTTTCTCGCATTCGCAAATGATATCCATGTATTGAACTCCCGCCTGATAGTTGTAACGGCGCTCGTTGATGTCAATCACGTTGGCCTCTCTTAACTGCGTGCGGTAGTTGTTGATTTCGTTTTCAATGTTCAACGATTCGTTGATGTCGATGGTGTTCTGGTCGTCGTCAAGCACTTTCTGCATATGTTCAAGTGCTTTTTTGCAAAGCTCGAACATATAGCGGATATGAACTTTCTGCTCATCGGTGAAATGCTCGTTTTTCGTGTGTTTCTGATTAATTGTGCGCGCAAGGTTGAAGCAGCTGTCGCCTATACTCTCGAGCTCGCCGACTTCACGGAGCATGAAACGTATCTTGGTCTTCGTCTCCGGACTCAGATGGCCTTCAGTCACTTTGTTGAGATAATTGGCGATTTCAATCTCCATGTTATCGGAAATCTGCTCATATTTCACAATCCTTGCGTATAGTTTGCTGAAATCCTCGTCGTTTTTAGTCTCAAAAAGCAGATTCGGGATGAAACTGAACATCTTGTTAGTTCTCGTCGAGAACAGACTTATTTCCTTTTGAGCCTGCAAAGTTGAAAGCTCCGCCGTCGATAAAAGTCCTCCAGCGATGAATTTCAGCTTTGACTCCTCGTCGTCTTCTGCAACGTTAGGCTTGATGACCTTGCACACGAAACGCTCGATATATGGGACGAAACCTATTTGCAACAATGTGTTGGTGACGTTGAAAGTGGAGTGGAAGGATGCCAAAACCACTGAAATCATTGCCAGATTCTCGACGTAACCAGGGTCGTTGGCCGTAAGATCCATGTCGAAACCGACAAATTTGCAAATGCTATTAATGAAAGGACGGTATAATATCAACGCCCAAGTGACACCTATCACGTTGATACTCAAGTGTGCAAACGCTGCCCGTCGTGCCTGCGTGTTGGCTCCAATAGCCACGATGTTTGCAGTGATTGTAGTTCCGATATTCTCACCAAGCACAAGCATTATACCTTGGTCGATATGCAAAACGCCTGTCGTACATAAAATCATGGTGATAGCCATTATTGCGGCACTCGACTGCACGCAGAGCGTCAAAACCGTTCCCATGAACAGGAAAAACACGGAGTTCCAGAAGGTGGGCTCGTTGAAACGTGAGAAAAACGCGCTGATGGCTGCGTTGGCGTTCGGGTCCTGAACCAAAGCGAATCCGGTCTCTTTCAATGTTCCCAAACCTAAGAAAAGGAAGGCTATGCCGAACACAAAGTCACCGATGATGCGGCGTCTCTTCATGTAAAGCAGGATGATTCCTATGAAAAACGCAAGATATACGAAGTCGGAGATGTTAAACGAAAAGCCCAGCGACATGATCCATGCCGTCACCGTGGTTCCGATGTGCGCTCCCATGATTACCGAGATAGACTGCGCCAAAGTGAGTAATCCCGCGTTGACAAACGACACCGTCATCAGGGTGGTTGCTGTCGACGACTGCACCGCTGCCGTGACGAAAATACCGGTTAACAATCCAGTGAAACGATTGGTGGTCATGGTGCTTAAAACATGACGCAGCTGTGGACCTGCCATCTTCTGCAAAGCATCACTCATAGCCTTCATACCGAACATGAGGAGAGCGAGACATCCTAAAAGTTTCAATAAAACAAAAACTGTCATATTCTTATCGTTTTTAAACTAAAACTGGTCGCAAAATTAAGAAATTATTTATTTTTCTACAAATGGTTGGGTGATTTTTTCTTTCTTTTTCCTGCGTTTCATGCGCTCTGCCAAACTGCTGTAACTTGAGTTTCTTTGGGGCAGAGTGACATAATTGTCGTAATCGTCGAAATGCTCTTCGACAATCTTAAATGCCTCATGCACAAGGTCTTTGTCATATTGCATCAACTCGTGCAACTGGTCGGCCATCCAATATCTCAAGATGACTTTTTCGTTTAAATCAAGGATTTTTGCAAGTTTTATGGCCTCGCCGCGTTCAATTTTGATCTTGCCGTTTTCTTTTCTGTTGTATTTTGATTGCGACATGAACATCTCTTTCGCTATCTTCGTTTGAGACATTCCCGAGTACATCCTTGCCTTTTTGATGGTTTCATGTAACATATTATTTGGTGTGAAGATCTAAGATTTTGTTAATCAATTCGTTAAAATCATTGTAGTAGTTTGAAACATCCGTCGAGTCGGCCGCCGTTTCATCGGAATAATACCTGTCGGCGGTCCCCACAATTTGATGCCCAAGCTCATGCCTTATGATGTAATCTTCTGATTGTGAACGGATTGCTGTTGTGGTATAAACGTTATACAAACTCCCGCCACAGTTATTCACGTCGTTAATCAGAATCAAGGCGTAATCGTAAGGAGCCTGCGTCGCATATTCACGAAATGCCCATTCATCGTAAGCCAACGCGTATTTCTCATGCCCAAATGAGCCGCAGTTTATCTTGAGGCTGTTGCCTGATTGTGAAGGCGGAACCTGGACTGCATGCACGTTGAAGTCTGCCTTTCTGTCGCGATAAGGCTCTGAATTGATGAAAAGGTTGTAAAAACGCAACGCGTCAGCATCAAATTTCTTTGTCTCTTCCAAAGTATAGCCGTCACCTAAAATCACGATGTCGACTTTTTCTTTCGGGTCGCCGCTGTCAAGCAAACGTACAAGTCTGTTGTTGTGATTCTTTGTCGGTTCAACCAATGCTTTGGCTCGTCTGTCAATTACATATTCCCAGACTGGTTCTGTAATATCAAGAGAATCAATCTTATACATCGTTAATTTGGCGTTTTTTGTCGGATAAGGTATTCTTATCGACTCGTTGAAGGTTCTCTTTTTCTGCTGGGCTTCCTCTGTCATCTGCCACTCGCTGAACACGGGGCTAGTGCAGTCGGAATAGAGCAACTCTTCAGTCACGACGTCTCTTACCTCGTAATAATAAGCGCCCAAACGATAGGGATTCACCATGTTTTTCGTGCGTCCGTACCAAAGCCCGTCATCATATATTTTATCGAGCTTGAATGCTTCGCTGCTGGCGTCTCCCGTGTGTATAAGGTTGATTCTCAGTGTTTTATCGATGAAATGCTTTCCAAAACCATTGTTTTCATTTCTTGAACATGAAATGAACGCTATGATTATCAAAAGGAAAGCAAGTCTTCTCATATTATTTGTCTATCGTTGCTAAAAACTCTTCGTTCGACACTGTCTTCGAGATTCTGTCTTTCAAGAACTCCATGGCTTCCACAGGTGTCATGTCTGCAAAGTGGTTACGCAAAGCCCAGACACGTGCCAGAGTGCGTTCGTCGACAAGCAAGTCGTCGCGACGTGTTCCTGATGCCACGATGTCGATGGCAGGGTAGATGCGCTTGTTCGACAGACGGCGGTCGAGCTGGAGCTCCATGTTACCTGTTCCCTTGAATTCCTCGAAGATGACCTCGTCCATCTTGGAACCTGTGTCGATGAGTGCCGTTGCCAAAATCGTGAGCGAGCCGCCGCCTTCGATGTTACGTGCAGCACCGAAGAAACGTTTCGGTTTCTGCAAAGCGTTAGCCTCGACACCACCAGAGAGCACCTTTCCTGATGCAGGTGACACGGTGTTGTATGCACGAGCCAAACGTGTGATGGAGTCGAGCAGAATCACCACGTCGTGACCGCATTCTGTTAAGCGTTTTGCCTTCTCAAGCACTATGTTTGCAATCTTCACGTGCTTGTCGGCTGGCTCGTCGAATGTTGAGGATATAACCTCAGCCTTCACGCTGCGTGCCATGTCGGTGACCTCTTCAGGACGTTCGTCGATCAATAATATAATAAGGTATACCTCAGGATGGTTCGCTGCGATTGCGTTGGCGACTTCCTTCAGCAACACTGTCTTACCTGTCTTAGGCTGTGCCACGATCAAACCACGCTGACCTTTGCCGATAGGAGCGAAGAGGTCCATGATTCTTGTGGATACAGTGCCACCTTGATGTCCCGTGATCTTGAACTTCTCGTCAGGGAAAAGAGGGGTGAGGAAGTCGAATGGGATACGGTCGCGCACCTCGTCAGGGTTGCGTCCGTTGATCTTGTCGACCTTCACCAATGGGAAGTATTTCTCGCCGTTCTTTGGCGGACGAATCATTCCAAGGATGGTGTCGCCGGTCTTCAAGCCGAACAACTTGATCTGTGATTGTGACACGTAGATGTCATCCGGTGAGTTCAGATAGTTATAATCTGCTGAACGCAGGAATCCATAGCCGTCAGGCATGATTTCGAGCACGCCTTCAGCCTGTACCACGCCATCAAACTCGCTGATGAGCTCGTCGCGTTTCTGCGACTGCTGTGGTTGCGGCTGTGGCTGCTGTGGCTGCGGTTGCTGAGGTCTCACTTCGTAAACTTCCTGCTTTTCCTCGAACATTGGCGGCATGTCTTCAACAACAGTCTCTACTGTAGGCTCTTCCTCGTTGTTTTCGTTTAATATCTCGTTGGCGATGTCAACAACTGCCGGTTTCGGTTTAGGATACGACACGTGACGGGTCATTTCGCGATCGTCAGTGCTGTCAAAAGTGGTCTTGATGACATCTGGACGCTTGCCAATCCTCGGACGTCTTCCACGTTTCGGGGCTTCCGGTGCCGGAGCAGCCTCTGTGACCGTTTCCTGCGGCTTGACAACTTCCTTTTCTTCTTTAACTTCTTCTGTTATCACTTCTTTTTTCTTTCTTCCAGGACGGCCTTTCGGTTTCTCAACAACTGCTGGGGTTTCCTGCGATGCTGACTGTTTCTCGATGATGCTGTAAACCAGGCTTTCCTTTGGCAAGCTGACTTTTTCCACGCCAAGTTTTAATGCAATCTCCTTGAGCTCGGCCATGGATTTGTCGTTAAGTTCAAAAATATCGTACATAAAAAGTCGATTTGTTTAGACTCAGTTTTTTAAGAATTTTCTCTGAATTTTTTGAAAACAGACTTGTTTTCGTTGAAATGTAACAAAAACTTAAATGGTCTTTTGTTCATTTGACGTTGCAAAGATACGATTTTTTTTCATGCAAGCAAATTTTTTATTAATTTTGCCAAAAATTTTTGGATATGATTCAGAGAAGACAGACAATTTTTATGCTTTTATCAGCAATCATTAGTGGTTTGCTGTTTTTTATGCCGTTAGCGTCATTCGAAGCAGGCGGTAGCGTTATGAGATTCACCATTTTTGGAATACAAAACCCTATTGAAGCGTTAACATTATCAAAATCATACACTTGGCCTCTCATCGTTCTAACAATATTGATGACTGTACTGCCAATTTACACCATTTTCATTTATAAGAAACGTGAGCTTCAGGTTAAGCTTTGCCATCTGGCAATGTTGTTGAACATTGTTTTCATCGGCTTGGTGTTTCTGTACTATGATAATGATATTCAAAAGATTATCGCTGCCGTCGAAGGTGATTCGTATGAACTTGACGTGGCATATTTCTTCGGCATGGCGTTCCCGTTGGTGAACCTCGTACTTGAGATTCTCGCCATCAAAGGAATTAAAAAGGATATAGCATTGCTGAAGTCACTCGACAGACTGCGCTAACAGTCCGTTTCGTTTCACTCGAAATTACGATTTTTTTCGTAGAGTTCCATATTCTTGATTTCATTTCCATCGATTTGGAATCTCAACATCGTTATCACTTTGTGAAATCCTGAGTTTCCTGCTGCTCCCGGGTTGATGTGGAGCAGATGCAGGTCGTGGTCGTTCATCACCTTTAATATATGTGAATGTCCGCTGATGAAAATATTTGGTTTCTCTTTGATTATCAATTCTTTAATGCCAGGTTTATAACGTTTTGGATAGCCTCCGATGTGGGTCATCATAACCTTCACGTTTTCTATCGTGAAGATGTTGATTTTCGGAAACATCAGGCGTATCTTTTGGTCGTCAATATTTCCATAAACCGCCCGTAAAGGCTTGAATGCCGATAAAGTGTCGGCGACATCGGTTCCACCGATGTCGCCGACATGCCATATCTCGTCGCAGTCTTTGAAGAAGTCAAAGACCGCAGGATTAAGCCATCCGTGTGTGTCTGACAATAATCCTATCTTTTTCATGATTACGGAATCTTATAAGAGATGCCGAGGCTCAACACTTCCTTGAACTGACGGAATGTGGTGCCTTGGATAGGAGCTATATCCTCATCATAGACCAAACGTGCAGTGATGTTGCAGCTCAACCAGTCGTTGACTTTCATAATCAATGCGTTGTCCCAGTCAAAGTCAACAGGGCAGGTGTAGTTCTCTTCAAGAGCGTTCTTGCCGTTTGTGAAGTAGTCGTAGAAAGCGATGAGTTTCGATGAGAAATTCACGTTTTTGAAAATCTCATAGTTAAACTCTGCCGTGAGCTGGGCACCAAGTTCCCAACGGACAGTCTTGCCGTGTTTGATGAGCTCGCCTGTTTCCTCGTCATATTCAGCTTTGTCAACACCGAAAGCTCCAGCGTCAGCTAATTTTTTGTCGTTGACGATGGTCATACGGCCTGTGATAGGAGCGAGGTTTACTTTGAAATGCTCGTTCGGAACCCACTGGACACCAAGACCTAATGTAACGTAGCCAGGAACCATGAACCCTGAAATGCGGTTTGTGCTGTCTGTTTTGTAGTCGTAACCGTTTGCAAACTGTGTCTGGAATGTGAAGTCAGCTGTAGCAAACCACTTATCACTCGAAAGATTATGACCATACAAAGAACTCAGGAAGATACGGTCGTCTGTTTTAATAGGATTTTTTTTCAAATCGAAATAGCTGTAACCTAACTGAAGATCAATGTTGTTGTCCCATTTGTGGTTGCCTTTTTTGTAGTTGATGTCATACTTAACAATGCCGAGGAAGTTGATGTTGTCCTGTCCGCCAGCCGACCAGTTGTCGAAATGGCTCTGAGCCATGTTAAAACCGACGTTGCCGCCGTGTGTCCAAGGTGATGCCGGAGCATCCTGCGCAAATGCCACATTCACTGAAAGCAGCAATGCGATCAAAGGAAGTAAAAGTTTTTTCATATTGTAAAAAATTTAGTTAATAATTGTTTCCGTCGTAATAGTTTCGCTCTCCGATCTGGAAAGTGATGTCTTGTGTGGTTCTCGTCCTCACGAGGCTGTCGCGTCTCACTCCAGGAACCCATAACAGATTGTTTATCAGTCTGATAGCTTCGTTGTCGCAGCCTCCGCCAACGCTGTTCTCCACGATGATGTTAGATGCTCTGCCGTCAGTCTCAATAATGAAATTGAGCTTCACAGTGCCTTGAATCTCAAACTGTTTAGCCTGATCAGGGAACTGCAGGTTAGCGCGCAGATATGCTGCCATCGTCACCTCCGGATTGCTGAAATATGGTTTCGGTGCCTGATGCAGATCTTTCAACTCATAGACATCATTGCTTCTCTGAGCTGGATATTCCTGCTCAGGCAACATCAGACGAGGGCTTTTCTCTTCAGCTTTCTTATAACTCTTCGGTGAGAACTCAACAGTGTAATAATCGTGAAAACTCGTTGGTTTTCCGTTGTTTAACGCCGGATTCCACTCAATCATCTTCACCAACCTTATCGCTTCGGCGGCACATTGCTCGTCAAAGGCGTTGTCAACCCTGTAATTGCTGGCGTTGCCATCGGCGTCAACATCGTAATAAACTGTTATTTTGCCGCCTTTTTTCTCAAGCGATTCTTTCGGATAAATGAGGTGGTTTTGGATGATTTTCTTTGTCAAAGCAAAGCCTGACTTTGGTTCCGGTGATTTCGT
>Ga0310696_10005061_pt1 | contig 15996 bp, 19 predicted proteins | sample AusTroGonzalo_MG_4_FD_203885 | JGI IMG/M metagenome (GOLD analysis project Ga0310696, IMG submission 203885) | Bovine rumen microbial communities from tropical cattle in Woodstock, Queensland, Australia - Gonzalo_02 (v2) (version 2) | ecosystem: Host-associated > Mammals > Digestive system >...
CGAATCTTGAAGCGGGCTGTCGCTCTTCCATACAAGGGCTCATCCTTGTCGTCGAAGATTTTTTTCATCTTTGAATAGATTGAGCCGCAAATGACAAGGTTGATTTTACTTTCTTCCTTATTGCTATCCCAGACATCTTGAATATCTGAATAAATGGAACTGCGAGTATGGGAGAAGTTTTGGAACTCATCAAGCACTAACGTGAAGTTCTTGTGTTTAGCGATGCCCATAACGGCGCCAAGAAGGCGCGGAAAATCGTTGAATGTACCAAGGTCCACACCCAGCGTGACTCGTATGATTTCAGAAAATTCCTCGCAAAGCAGCGTTTCGCTCTTTTTACCCACGAAGAAATAAACAAATGGAATCTTTGTGAAAGACTTCTTGATGAGTGTAGTTTTGCCGATTCTCCGGCGGCCGATAATGACCGTCATTTGTGCATCGCGGGCGGAAAGCTCTTCGATCCTTCGGAGCGCCGTCATTTCCTGTACTCTGTCATAAAACTTCATAGCAATCTTTTTAGTAACAGCCGTTACTGTAACGCGTGTTACAATTCTGTGCAAAGATAATGCTTAATTATAAAAACGCAAAGCCTATAATGAAAAAAGGGGTATTAGTTAAACTTTTTCGTACCTTTGAATGTCTAATAATATCGGCAATAAAATGAAACGCTTTATCCTCGTACTCACAGCTATCCTGGCGCTGGCCTGCGCTTCGGCCGCGGCGCAGCAGGTGACGGATTCGGGCTACCGGACGGTGGCGTATATCAAGAGCGACGGAACCATTCAGGATGGCGGTTACCGCACCATCGGCCACGCAAAAGGAATACCCGTAAAATGGGCGGCGTATTACTTCTTTTTTATGAATTAGCACCTACCTTGCACCGCCGCCGTGGCCGCCGCCAAAGCCGCCTCCACCACCGCCGAAGGAGATGGAGCCGCCGCCGCCGGAAGAGCGGCGGGCTTCGGCCTCCTGGGCCCTGCGGTCGGCATCATGCTTGAAGGCCGAATCTAGCATGGCCTCGGACGACGAATTCACGTCGTTCAGAATGACGTAGGTGGTGGCCGTGTCCATCATGTTGGATTCGCGGGTGTACTCTTCCATTATCTTGGGGAACAGTTTCTCGAAGTTCTTTGCCACTTTATCGGCAATGCCAAGCGATGCGGCAAGAACCATGTACTGCTTCCACACGCCAACTTCGGGCGCTTCACGCTGCTCCATCACGGTAAAGTCTTTAAGGAAATTCATGAACTCCACGCTGTGGCAGCGCTCTTCGGGCGATACTGACTCCCAACGGGCTTTTCCGCTGTTTATGGCTTCGTCGGGCCATTCAAGCACCGTTTCGTCGTTCCTGTATGACCATCTCTTGAATTCGTTTTTCTCTAAAAGATAGTTCTCGCCGGCGGCTTCCAGGGCGGCGCGGTACACAGTGCCTTCCATGGCATCGTCAAAGTTCACCTCCTGGTTTTCTTTTACAAAACGAAGGTTCACGCGTTTGTCGTTGTCCGGATCCCTTTCCACCTTTAGCAGGCCATCCTGGATCCATTTCAGGAAGTAGGCGCTTACAAGGTTGGGAAACGTCTTGTTGTTGTTCGCCAGTTTGTCACCCGCGCACAGCAGGCTGTACAGTGCGGTGGGGTTGCCGTCCAGGGGAACGTCGCGCCACCAGCCGTCAATCTTGGTTTTGCCAAAGATTTTCTTGGACCAGTGCCGTCCGGTGACACGCCAGTAAATGCGGCAGATAATCCAGAAAATGAACGCAAGAATAAAGCCCACGATGGCCAGAAGGATGCCGATGCCGATGATTCGGCCCAGGATCTCCCTGAAATCCTTCTTTGTGCTGTAGTCGCTGCCCTTGAAGGCCTCTTTCTTTACCTTCTTCCATTTCTTATCGGCCTTGACGGTGGGGGAGAACAGGCCTTTGTCGAACTGGATTAAGGCCGAGAAGAAGCTGCGATATTGGAAAGGCTCCGACGATTCGAACCAGATGGTTCCCTCGTCAAGCCCTGAATCGCCAATCATGCCAAAGCCCCAAAACCTTACGTTGCAGTTGTCTTCGTCTGTCCAGAACCATTCGTCGCCCCCGGTGTCGTTTATGAATACTATTGAGGCGTGCTGTGGTTTCACTGACCATTCGTCGTTAAGGAAATGCCAGTGGAAGCCGTCGCAATCCCCGTAGTCCAGCACCAGGTTTTCGATTATGTAGTATATGGTAAAGACATGGTCTCCCATGGAGCCCAGGCCCCAGCACAGTTCAATGTCGCCGTCGCCTTTTTGCGCTATGCCGCAGCGCTGCGCTTTTTCGGCCAAAGAGCGGTTAGACGTCCAGTTGTTGCCGTCGTTTGCAAACTCTTCTTCGTTTTCAAAAACGCGGAATTCCGTGATGCGGCTTTTTCCGGTATTGCCGATAGGAATATACCATTCTGTGCCTTCGGTAACGGTAAGATCCCATTTCTGGATCACCAGCGCATTGCCGTTTTCACTAAGGCCAACAACGGTTTGTATATCCCTGATTTCCTGGGCCGATGCCACCGAACAGAGCACCGTCAAAAGTGTGAAGAGCAGTAATTTTTTCATACGCAAGGGCTTAGACAGTCAAAGTTACCGAAAATCTTTTTATAATCAAATATTTCGCGGCAATCGACCGGGCGCCACGCCTTCTTGCTGATATTTGCACTTTTTTGTAACTTTGTGCCATAGGATACTATGGCCGACAATAATCTAACATCAAAAGACCTGGAAAAGTACCAGGTCAATTACTCGGAAAAAGCTTTCTGGGAAAAGATACCACGCATTGCATCAAAGGCCGGTGCAAAGGTGGTCTATTACGCCCTGGTTCTGTTCTACACTTTGGCCGATCCCAAAACGCCCCTCAAATACAAAACCGTAATTGCCGGCGCCCTGGGCTACTTTATACTCCCGGTAGATCTGCTGCCGGATTTCCTTCCCTTCGCCGGCCTGGCCGATGACTGGGCCGCCCTGATAGCGGCAGTTTCCTACGTGATATCGGCCATCAGCGTAAAGCACAAGGAAAAAGCCAAAGCCAAAGTCCGCGCCCTCTTCCCCAAAGCCGGCCTGGCCGACTGGGGGGACCTGGGGTAGGCGCTTCTCCTTTTTGACAGCAGGGCAGACACCAGGATGTTAGTATCAAAAACAGCATATATTTTCATCGAGCTTTTCTAGCTTCGCGGATTTCATCATTGATTTCATCCGGGGTGAGTTCGGGGAAAGAACCGGACTCGGCCAGTGCGCGAAGCTGACGGAATGCCTTAAGGCCCTCGCTTTCTTCGGCTGCAGCCGCTTTGTCGCCCCGTATTTCAAAAGGAATCCTGCCACGCTGTACAACAGCTTTGGCAAAGATATTCATAGCAGTATTTGCGCTCTTCCGGCTGGTGTCTTTGGGCTTCTGCACGGGCCTGCCAGGCAGGAAGGCGGGCTTATCATACCGGTGAGACCAGACGTAGTCCGGAACCTCCGTGATAGGAGGAGCAACAAAAATGGGGTCATGTGGATTCATGGCCCCAAAGGTAAAAATCAGATGTGCCAAACTGTTGCCGATGCTCTATTTCTTCCGGAAGACAAAGGGGATATTGTACGGAAGACCAATGTACAGACCTTCGTATGCCGAGAAATCGGCAACATACTCTTTTCCCTTCTTGATAAGACGGAGAAGGCGGCCATGGACTTCGAATAGATCCAGTTCCTCCAACTGCTCCAGTTCTTTGCTGCCCCACTTGTACCCATTGATCTTCATGAGCACTTCAAAGGTGGATATTTCACCTTTCGCGCGCCGCTTCTTGAGCCATTCATAGGCCTGCTGGGCAATGGCGTCGTAGTCGGGCTTGGGTGTTTGGTTATCGGCCATATCTTTGAGTGTTATTCCAGGGGACCTATCAACAGAGGAGAAACATACTGCTTATACCCGAACGCTTCTCCGATGTAAATCGCCTTGGGGGCATGGATGGATATAGATTCTTCAAGCAAGCCTTCAAACTTTCTCCAAAACACGTTTATTGCATCTAGATAAGTCTTGTCTTGAGGGCCGTTACAGAATACGCAACCATCCATGTATTTTGAAAACCCTAATACTGACTTGTACTCTGCTGCTTCTTTGCTCTGTCCCGTCTCCAAAAACACAAAATACAATTCAGCATCTTTGCATTCATCGTTTCCGTGTTTTATCGTTTTCATTTTGTCCACGTCATGTATGAATTCATTTCTGTACCATTTCTCATCACGAGCAATAGATTGAGCCTTGAACTCAATTAGGGCGACCACGTGCTCAACTTTATCTTTATTTGAATCCATTTCCAAGATGGCCAAATCTACTTTTTGCTTTCCAAAACCAGCGGGAGCCCATTCCCTGCGAACTACATACTTATCTCCATCCTGTGTGTTGAGAGTGATGTTTTTGTGTAGTTGCCAAGCAATCCTGTCACGAATCTGCTGTTCGTTTTTGCAATGGGCGCTATAATAAGCAAGTTCGTCAGGCTCGAAAAAGTCAGGAATCCTGTTCAACAGTTCCTGTAATTGATTCTTGATATAGCCTTTTTCCATAACGAAGATATGAGTATAGAATCTGACTAAGTACTTCTATTTCTCATCCGGCTTCGGAAGGCCGGGATAGTAGCGCCAACCGTACTCTATCTCCAGCACCTTCAAAGCGGCGTATTCCCAGTAGTTCTCGTGGAAGCTGGGTGTGTACTTCGCCATCTCCAGGCGGCGCTCGATGGGGTCGGGGTTCCGGCCATAGATGTCCGTGAATTCGGCACTCTTTTCATCGACCATGTTGCCGTCATCATTCGGCTTAAGCATATAGAAGACGGTGCCAACGCGGGTGAGGCTCTCACATTCTTCCGGACGGATGCAATGATTATCCAGGACGAAGGCATAGCGGAAGTGTTCCGGATTCTCTTCCCAGCCCAGTGTGGTCAGCGGGAAGTCATATTCGGAGCCGTGGAACTTGATGTGGCAGACATCGCCGGTGAAGATGCTTTCGCCCTTTGAATCCTTGTACGGAGTCTTGACACCAGCGAAAAGCACACGGTGGGCATATCCGCGTCCCTTACACTCGTCGTGGAATATCTCTTCTACAATATCGGCGTTATGGTCCGGAGCCCAGACATCATCAAAGTCCCATACATAGAGAGTGTCTTCAAGGAAGAAGAAGTTTCCCATCGCCTTATAGCCGAACTTGTCTTCGGCAATGACATAGCGAATCAGGAGGTCCGGTTCATCCCATGGAATACCTGCGCCAATCGTGTATAAATGCTCCTTACAAAGTCGCTTCAGCACATCCATATTTATGACTGGCGGAGTTGCTTGCTTCCTCTTTTCCCGGGGTTCGACATAGTCCATAAGTTGGATAAACCATTCATCCGGGAAGGAGACATTAGGAAGTTTCAGGGCCTCCTTGAACAGCGGTGCCATCTCCTTGTCTTTGAAACCGGCTATTCCGCAGCCGATTCTTGTAAGAAGGAAACGATTCATCGGATGCTGCCTGGCATACTCGATGAAATCGTCCACGTAAGGTTTTATTGCGGAAAGAGGTCCGTGCATCGTCGGAATTGCGTAGCACCGCCCCTGCGGTCCTACTCCATTGCCCCATTCTGCGCCAAAGTGATCATAGGCATAGCGTGCTGCTCCGCCCATGTGCTGGCCTTCCAGATTGCTGCCGAAAACGAAAATCTCGCACTGAGAGAGTTCCGTGATTTGATTGGGGGCAAGTCTCTTTAATTTTTTCTCCATACTACAAATTTCGCAAAAACCAGTTAGGGACAAAGGTATATTCCTCTTGTGCAAAAACGCTGCTCAATCTATATTTGTTCGCAGTATTGCGTCTTTATACTCCTTTATATTGGTGAAAGTAAAACCCCATTTATGACCAGGGGCATTCTTGCGTGCTTCATTCTTTATATCGGGGTATTCTGCATTGTCTATGTCACGCCACTCTATCCTGGAATCTTCCCCATTCATCGAAAATCCGTTAAGGTAGTACTGAAGGTATGTTGAACGGTCATCGACCGCAGGGACATCATGATAGATAACTTCGCCAACAGGACGGAAGTTGTCCTTATCGGCCGATGCCTCGGCGCTTTCCCACGATGTCTTTAACTCAATGAACCGCTTTCCCTTATGAGCCGGATTAAGATCAATGACTACATATTTTCGAATAAGTGCCGAGGCTCTATAATGACCAGTCTCGCTTTCAAAAGCAATGTCGAATCCGGACCAATGAGAATGCAATGTCATAATGGGGAAATACGGTACTTTACGATTTAAAAACCGACCATCGCGGTGGTAAACGATATCGTCAGTAATCCTATCTCCCGGTACCTCTTTTTCCTCATGGTAATAGAATTCTACCTTGCTGATGAAGATAGCATACTCGTCCCTGACGCGGATATAACCGCCATACAGGAACTTCCTGGCCAGAAGGGCGAACTGTTCTTCTAGAGTATGTTGGCCATCCTTGGGGGCCCCAGAAAAGGCTTCCAGGCACTCTTGGAGGGTGTGATTGTTAATGAATTCTTCTGTAATCATTCCGGCAAATAGTCTGTTGGTTCTACGTTATTGTCTGTCAGTATGTTCCACGTTACGCAGTTCAGGGCGCCGCCGTCGCGTACCAGCTCCTGACAGTGAGGGACTAGGATAACCTTGTGATTAGGGTAAAATCCCTGTATTTGTTCCACGGCTTTACCATCTTCATCCAGGCCCAGCTCTGGTACAAAGATACGATTATTTACTTGAAGGAAGTTCAGATAGGCCCAGGAAAACTTTGAAGGCCGAGGCATATCGTAATGCAGCTCTTCCACATTAAACCCTTGCGCCATAAGGCAGTCTCTCAGACGTTTCCGAAGGTCTTTGTCAAAGTCGATGTAATTGTTCAACAGCACATTTCTGTGGCCGATAGCCCGCACCATTCCATCGGCATGACCGAACATCTCATACCGGTCCCATGGAATGAAATGAACCCGGCATTCAAAGATTCTTTCCAAGTCCCAGCGGAAATTGTCAGCGTCCTTGGCTTTGTTTTCAATCAGTACTTTATCCGTCATGATAACACAGTCATCGAACTTCACAACGTTGCCGCCGTCAATTATATACATTGCCTTTCTGCAGTTTAACTTCAAGTTTCGGCACATTGAAAAGTATGGCGGGATATAGTCAGGTGCGCCTCTTAGGTAATCCGGGTTGAAAATATATTGTAAAAATCGGCCCTCATCTATCTGAATGGGCATGTAATCCCGCGCCCAGACGTGTTTTCTGGACTTGGAACGTGGCAGGTAATCTGTATCGATTCTCTCGTCGCACAGCGCCATCAGTAATTTTTCCGCCACCTTGGGATACCCTTTGATACCTTCGGCCAGATAGACTTTATTGGTCTGATAATCACAAATCATATTTATTAATTAAATTGCTATAAATCAGCGAATTATGCCGATTATCGACGACAAAGATAGCGGCCCGCTACTAGACCGCCAAACGAAAAATGTTAAAAGTTGTTAAAGGTTTCGAAAGAGCCGTTTACATCAGCAATTTCATTATTCTGCAAATATATTTTTTGTAACTTTGTGATATTATGCCTCAACTAATCACATACGGCAACGAGCTGATCAGAATCAACCCTGCCAACAACCGCATCGAATACTCCACCAACCGTGGTATCTCCTGGATTTCCAGGAACTCCACATCGGCCGCAAAAACCTTCATCGCCATCCAGGATGCCGGCCGTGAACTCCTTGCCCAAACCTCCGACGGCCATCTCTACTACAGCACCAACGAAGGTATATCTTGGATTAGAAGAAGATAGACTGTGAAAACTATTCTTAAGATACTGACCATCTTCATTGGTGTCGGCGCCATCGGCGGCGCGGTGATGATGTGGATGGACCCTACCGGCGTCAGCTGGGGAGGGGAGCCGATGCTGGATCTTCTTCGTGCCAAGATGCCATGGCCGGACATCTTCTTTAAAGACTTCATTCCCTCAGGCTTTGTCCTTTTAGCAGTAAACGGTCTCCCGCAGATTATCGCAGCCGTCATGCTTTTCAAGAATCACCCTTATGCCTACTGGGCCTGCCTGATATGCGGCATCGTCCTAATGCTCTGGATAGTGCTGGAATGGTATGTATGGGGATTTGTAGCCCTCAGTAACATCTTCTTTGTGTTTGGTCTGGATGAAACCGCTGCTGCATTTATTGCATATGGAACAAAGCATAGAAAAATACCACTATAAAAGACTGGGGGGATCTGGGGTAGACATTTCCGTTGCCACGTTGACAGTCGCAGGCACGTAAAATGGCGATTCCGTGTCAACGCGGCAAAAGGGTACGCTTTCCCGGAGGAAATGCTTATCTTTGCGAAAGAATGAATCACGGAATAGTATTGGACTTTGAAACTGCTAACGGCAGCCCCAGCAGCGTGTGCGCTGTGGGGGTTGTGATTGTGCGCGACGGGGAAGTGGTGGACTCGTTTTACAGTCTGATACATCCTTATCCGGACTACTATGCATGGTTTTGCCAGCAGGTGCATGGCCTGGGGCCTGACGACACGGAGGACGCGCCGTTATTCCCGGATGTGTGGGATCAGATAGAAGACCGCGTTCTGGCGGCCTTTGAGACGGACTGTTTTCCGGATGTTCCGTTTGTGGCGCACAACGCCCGCTTTGACGAAGGCTGCCTCAAAGCCGTTTTCAATGCCTATGGCCTCCGCTATCCCGGATATCGCTTTCTGGATACTCTGGCCGCTTCCCGCCGACACTTCGGCCGATTGCTTCCCAACCACCAGCTCCATACCGTTGCCGCCGCCTGCGGCTACGATCTCCGCCATCACCACCACGCCCTGGCCGATGCGGAAGCCTGCGCTGCAATAGCGCTCAAACTGTTGTAAAGACTACTTGGCTAAATAAGACAGAATGTCGTCCCAGACTTCCTGGTGGCGGGTTTCGTTGTGAATCTCGTGCCTCATTCCGGGATACAACTTCAACGTTACGTCCCTATATCCGCGGTCTTTCATTAGCTGCACAGCTTTGCCAAGGGCTTTGTCGTCCACACGGCAGGGGTCAAGTTCGCCGGAAATAAAGTGCACCGGAAGTTCCGGATGGCCAGTTTTCCCCACGTTGGTATAGCAGTCCTTCATTAGCAGCAGAAGGTTCATGAAACCATCGGCCGTAAAGACATACTGGCATAGAGGGTCGGAATGGTACGCCTTTAGAATCTCCGGATCTGAACATACCCATGCGGCGGGCCAGCCCTCGTCCTTGAATGGCTTGTTATATGCGCCGAAGGACATAATTTGCATTATTTGAGGCCGATAATGCCATCCTTTGATAAGGCCGATGAGCTTGCTAATCAGGATACCGCCACCTCTGGCGGGATTGTCCGAAGGGCAGCCGCAGACGATAAGGCAGTCGATTATATTGTCGTAGCGCTTTGCGTAAGAGCGCACTACCATGGAGCCCATGCTATGGCCAAAAAGGGTGAGCGGAACGCCCGGCCACTTGGCCCTGGCCCACTCCGTCACGGCCTTGGTGTCTTTTACCATGGCCAGCCATCCGTCCTTGCCCATATAGCCAAGGTCTTCCTTGGACTTGACCGAAGCTCCGTGCCCGCGATGGTCGTTGCACACCACGGCAAAGCCGTTTTTAACCAGGAATTCCATAAGGGGAATATACCTTTCCTTATGCTCGCACATTCCGTGCGCAATTTGCACGATGCCTTTGGGCTTATCGGCAGGGGAGTCATACAACAGGCTAAGCTGTAGCCCGTCTACCGGAGAAGTGAGGATGTCTGTTTTCATACTGCTAAGATAACAAAATTGACACGAATTTGGAATAATTAAAAAATTTTATTTACCTTTGCGGCCCTTAATTTTTCGGGCACCCGCGTGTGTGTCACGCGGATAAGCGCCAATCCATTGAAAATCAATTAGAAATTTACCGATATGGAAACAAAGAACAAAGCAATTTATGAAGCCCCCGCCGTGAATGTGGTGGTGGTAAAGGCCGAAGGCGTTATTTGCAGCTCGCCTATCTCAAGCGCTACCCGCACCGGCTATGGCGCTGCCGATGAAGATAATTGGGACTAATGTGAAAGAGGAAAAGATGATGAAGAAGTTATTTACACTCCTTATGATTGGCGCCGTCATGGTTGCCTGCAGCCGCAAGGAAGAGCCCGAGGTAATTGAGCAGCCGGAAGTAATTGAACAGCCGGAGGCTTCCACAACCTTCACCCTGTCCATCAGCGCAAACAAGGATGCCGATACTAAGGGCCTGTCCTTAACTGGCAATACCCTGAATGCCATTTGGGACGGCACCGAGCAGGTATTTGTGTTCAATTCGTCTAGTGAGGAACTCACCTACTTGGTTCCTGTTCAGGACGCCCAGATTTATACGTCGTCTTGCACTCTGACGGGCACTTTTCTTCCCGCCAAGCTCCCTACCGTTGGCGAGACCCTCACTCTTAAGCTCAATGCAGCAAATTATGCAGGTCAGAGCGGAACAATTGCGTTTATTGCAGGTTATGACGACTACGCAGTTGCAACTGTCACAGTAAAGACTGTCGATAAGGAAAACTGCAAGATCACTATCGAGGAAGCCACTGCCTCTTTCGCTAGCCAGCAGGCCATTGTGAAGTTCACGCTTCTGAAGAAAGACGGATCGGCCCTTCCTAACAACCCCACTGCTTTGACCATCAACGACGGAACAAGTAATGTGGCTACTGTAACTACAGTTTCCTCTACCTATACCACAAACGGCGACGGTGTTCTTTATGTGGCTGTTCCTGCCATTGATAACAAAACCATCACCCTTACCGCTACCGTGGGCAGCGATACTTACATCTACGAGAAGTCGGGAGTGAGCTTCGTAAACGGTAAGTACTACACCAGGACTGTGAAGATGTACAGAAAAATCGATCTGTCCAAGGTGACCTCCAATTTCACGGCCCAAAATGGTGATATGCTTACGGGTACGCTTGGCAGCAACGTGAAGATTTCAATCGCCGATGGCGCAACGGTGACGCTCAACAACGCATCCATCAATGGAACAAGCGATAATAGCTACCAATGGGCTGGCATCACCTGCGAAGGCAACGCCACCATCATCCTAAAAGACGGAACCACAAATACCGTGAAGGGTTTCCATGAAGATTATCCCGGCATCCATGTCCCTGCAGGAAGCACCTTAACCATAAAGGGCGAAACCGCCGGTACAGGAATACTTGATGCCAGTAGCAATGATGACACTAATAATTCTGGTGCTGGCATTGGAGGTGGCTGGGATTTAGCATGCGGTAACATTGAGATTCAAGGTGGTGTTATTACTGCTACAGGTTCTACGAGTGCGGCAGGTATTGGCAGTAACAATAGATCCTGCGGCAATATCACTATCTCTGGCGGAACCGTAACTGCCACTGGCACAGGTTATGCTGCCGGTATAGGAGGTGGCTATGACGGTGGTTGCGGTGATATCACTATTGCAAGTACCGTTACTAGGGTTACCGCTACTGCGGGCCTCGGTGCAGTCCACAGCATCGGCAAAGGCAAAAACGGTACTATCGGCACGGTGACCATCGGCGGCGACGTTACAGGTCCAATTTCCACCAGCCCGTACACATATCCCGCTTCCTAGGCTCAACCTAAAATTGTGGCCATGGCCTTGCAATTGCCGTGGCTTATGAGGAACTATAAACAAGCTCCAGCGCAGCACCGCGCCGGGGCTTGAAGTTTTCTCCCTCATTCCAAACTTTTCTGGGCAATTACAATTATATTTGTAAGTTCAAAGGACAAAGCATTATGAATCTTATCGAAGCCATACAATCCCGTCATTCCGTCCGCAGGTATACGGACAAGCCCATTGAAGAGTCCAAGCTGGCAATTCTGCGCAAAGCAGTTGAGGAGGCCAATGCCGAAAGTGGCCTGAATATCCAGCTGGTAGAGAACGAGCCCAAGGGCTTCAACGGCCTGTTCATAAGCACGTACGGCCAGTTCTCCGGCGTGAAGAACTACATTGTGATGGCTGCGCCCAAGGGCAAAGAGTGGGAAGAAAAGGTGGGGTACTATGGCGAGAAGCTTGTGCTTCTGGCCCAGACTATCGGCCTTAATACCTGCTGGGCAGGCCTGACGTACAGGAAAATTCCCGGCACCTTCACCCTCCGGGAGGGCGAAATTGTCCATTGCATGATCTCCCTGGGTTACGGGGCCGATCAGGGGAAACAGCATCCGCAGAAATCGGCCGATAAATTCTTCGAGGCCGATGGGGAAGTGCCCGCATGGTTCCGTTCCGGCCTTGATGCCGCACTGCTGGCGCCCACGGCCGTCAACCAGCAAAAGTTCAAGTTCATCCTGCACAACGGCAACAAGGTTAGCACCAAAACCTTCTTCTCCCCGTGGGGCTATACACAGATAGACCTGGGCATAGTCAAATACCACTTCGAGGTTGGCGCCGGAAAAGAAAACTTTGAATGGGCGGGCCGATAAACCATGAAACCAGAAATACGGAAATATAATCTTCTTCTTATCCTTTTTTTCGTCCTTTTCCTTGGATGTCAGACTGGGAGCAGGCGCGGCTTTCCAAATATGGCCGAAGGAGTGTTGGATTTAAGCGATTCCCTTACCCTGGGCCTTCCTAAGTATGAAAAGGCCCGGTGGGTGGAGGTTTTCCGGTCTGACGGGTATGTTAACAATGTAGTATTTACCTCTTTCAAGGGTGACTATTATTGTATGTGGCAACAGTCCCACAGAGATGAGGATACACCGGATACCAGAATAATGCTTTCGGTAAGCAAAAATGGAATAGACTGGTCCAGCCCGTCTGTGCTGGTAAAACCTACGCCTGAATTCTTTGCCTCTCCCGGAGGATGGATTCAGAATGGGGACACGCTCACAGCACTGGTGAATTATATTTATGCGCCGGACCGCTCTGAAGGAGGAAAGGCTTATTTCATCAGCACGGCCGATGGCGACTCCTGGACCGCCCCGCAGCCAGTCTTGATGGAAGACGGAACTCCTGTTAACGGTATCTTCGAGCAGGATCCCCTGAAACTGCCGGATGGACGTATCGTGGGAGCCGTTCATTTTCGGCCCGGTAACATCTTATCTCCCGTCTACACAGATGTAGGTTCCGGTGTGAGGGGCTGGAGGAAGGCATCTTTTCCGGAAGGAGAAGGGAAACCTATCGAACCCAGTCAGTATTTAGCCACAGACGGTACGCTTGTTCTGTTTATGCGCGACCAGAGTTCCTCTTTCGTTAAATTGTATTCCCTTTCCAAAGACAAGGGTGAGAACTGGAGCGCGCCGCAGAAAACAAACATTCCAGATTCCAGGTCGAAACAATGTGCCGGTAATCTCCCTGGGGGAGAAGCGTTCTGGATAGGTAATCCGACGGGAAACAAATCCCGGAGGGCTTTGGTCTTTGCTATTTCAGACGACGGATATCTGTTTGACAGGGCATTCCTTCTAGCCGGACCGGCCGACCTGCCCGAGAGAAGAAAAGAAGGGCGCTACAAGACCAGGGGGTACAATTATCCCAAAGCCACTGTAATAGGAGACTGTATATGGGTTTCCCTCTCGGTGAACAAGGAAGATGTTGTGCTTATAAGACTTGCAGCCTCATAATCTTTACCGGACGCTCGTTGCCCTGGTTCCAATAGAAAAAATCGTGGATTACCTTCAAGCATCTTAACGTACTTAATACGCTCTTCAATACTGTGTTTTTTGTACCGTTTTGACATAACAAAACCCCGAAAGTTTTTTGTCTAGCTTTCGGGGTTCATATCATAACGCCCGGGGGATAATAATTAAAGGCTTATAAATCAGGCGGTTATGCCACGCTTGACTACTGCTCGTCGGCAGGGGCGGCGCCGGTAATGGCGTCACTGATATTCTTGCCGAAGGTTTTCACGTCTTTCTCGAAGCGGTTGATGCCGAACAGGGCTATCAGGTAACCTACACCAATGAGCAGGATTTCAACGCCGATGAGGGTGGAGAGGGTGATGGCAGATACGTCCGGATTGCGGAGGCCAAGGATACCAATGACTACGCCGGCGATACCGAACAGCAGAAGGGCCCACCAGTAAGGGAAGCCAACCTTCTTATAGTCGAAGCTGTGGATTGCAACAAAGATGCTTTCTACCATTACCCAGATTACAAAGATAACGGGCAGGGTGGCGGCAACGAACAGGTTGTTGCAAAGGAAGATGATACCGATGATAATCTCAAAAATGGCGCTGAGCACACGGCTGGCGCTGTTGGGGAGGAACTTCTGGGTCTTGAAGGTGAAGATAAGCTTGAAGATACCGGACAGAAGCGTAAAGCAACCGATTGTCCATGCAGTAGCAAAGAGAGTAGCTGCAGGTTCAAGGATGCACATGATGCCAAGGGCTACCAGGAGAACGCCCGAAATGCCCAACCAGATTTTGCTAGATTTTCCCATTGATCAATTAGGTTTTAGTTTTATTAATGAGCAAATATATAAAAAAAACTTTAATGCTGTTGTTCTACTTGCTCCTATAGTCATTTTCATTGCATTTACATTATCTTTGCAAGAGTAAAGACATGCCACGAATGAAAAAAGCACTAAAAATAGCAGGTATCACGCTGGCCTCTGTGGTCGGTATTGTTATCATTGCCGCAATCGTCGTCTTGAATACGGTGGCGTCATCGGAGCGGCTTACAAAGATACTGAAGCAATACGTTCCTCAATATGTAAACTGCCAGATGGAGTTGGGCAGGGCCAGTGTAACCTTTTTCAAGACCTTCCCCAACTTTGGAGTGAGTGTAGAGCAAGTTGCGCTTGTGAACCCTATGGAAGGATCGCCTTCCGATACCCTGGTCAGTATGGACGAGCTTGCAGTGGTCCTTGATATTCAGAAACTGCTTAGGGATAAAAAGATTGTTCTTCGGCATTGTTTCCTTGAGAATGCATTCGTGAATGTTTTCATAGACAAGGACGGGAACAACAACCTGAACGTCTTCCAACCCAAGGAGAACACCGACACCACTGTCTTTTCCTTTGATTATCTTGTTGATGTCCAGGAGATCCGGCTCATTAATTCCACCGTATTGTTAACCAGCCAGCCAGATGTTTTAACTATGCGGATCAAAGGTGTGGATATGGATTTGGACGGCAAGTATCTGGACGGGAACATAGATGCCGATATGAAAATGAAGGTGGACGATTTCTATATCCTGAATTACGCCGCTCCATTTGCACTGACTAACGTAAATATCGGCTTTACCGGCTGCCTGCAGCAATTCGAAACCATAAAAGGCATTTTAACGGCCAACAAACCCGACCTTAAGCTGTTCCCTTCCCACACCGATGCTGTTAACGTTACGGCGCCTATAGAGTTCAGCCTTAAAGACATGGCCGGACGTTTCGAAAAGGCAAAGGCCAGCCTGAGCGATTATCGGCTTAATTTTTACGGCGGTGTCAAAATTGCCGACAACGGAAAAATCCTGATAGATTTTGATGCCACCTCCAACGATATGGCCCTGGAGGAACTGCTGCAGTACCTGCCCCAAAACGTGCAGGAAATGCTGGGTATAAGCGACTCCAAAGACAAATTAAAGCTGGCTATATCGGATGCCAGGGTAACAATCAATACCGGCAAGATACCTCTTGTCCAAATAGGAATCCAGGCCGATGACGTGGCCGCCAAAGTGGTAAGCCAGCCCGACACTCTGATGAACCTGGGTTTTGGCGTGATGATGGCCGATGACCTCACTACCAACACCATAAACAGCATAGATGTAAATGCGCTTAAAGCCAGGATAAAAAACAGCATCCTGGATGTGAAAGGCGTTGTGGACGACCTGCCGAATGACGTGCTGTTAAAACTTAATGTGGATGGGGATGTTTCACTGTCCGACATAAAAGCTCTTCTGCCACAGACCATTAAGCTGGACGGCCGCACGCTTGTTGGCCTTACTACCAATTTCACCGTGGCCGATCTTAGCAAGACGTTAAAAGATTACAACATGGGACGGCTGTGGGCCAGG
>Ga0310696_10005063_pt1 | contig 15992 bp, 14 predicted proteins | sample AusTroGonzalo_MG_4_FD_203885 | JGI IMG/M metagenome (GOLD analysis project Ga0310696, IMG submission 203885) | Bovine rumen microbial communities from tropical cattle in Woodstock, Queensland, Australia - Gonzalo_02 (v2) (version 2) | ecosystem: Host-associated > Mammals > Digestive system >...
GTATTCCCGGCATCCACTACCTTCTCAAGGAATACAACTTTACAGGCCGATTCTTCCAGCGGCACATCGGGGCCTCCGAAAGGCCAGCCGGTGCCGCAGTTCATGTCAATGAGGATGCCGTTTTTCCTGCCTTGCTCCTGGGTGAAGCGGAGCATCTCCATCCATTGGTCTGACAGGAAGGGTATATCATTCGCTTCATTTCCCTGGACCCCGTAGATGGGAGTGATTTCCAGTGCCCCGATGCCGTGCGAAGCATACTGTTCGATATTCCAGGCGAGATTATCCTTGTCCACGGCAGATCCCATCCACCACCACCGGGTCCCCGGCTTCGCCTCCGGCCCTGCCTCCGGCCATTGCTGGGCATGGGCTGGCGTCAATATCAGAAGAGCAATAGTTGCAGCTAAAAGGTTCTGGCGTTTCATAGATTCAAAGATAGTTATAAATCGAAGAAATACATGACAAAAAGGGCCTGATTGTCGGCAAAAATTGTAACTTTACATATTGATAATGGAACGCTAACCACAGAATAGCACGATATGGGTACAAATCTCTTGGGAATAGACATTGGCGGCACCAAATGCGCGGTCATTTACGGAATAGACCATGACGGCGTAATGGAAGTGGCCGATAAGGTGCGCTTCGAGACCACAGACGTAGAAGCAACCCTCTCCCGCATTCTCCGGGAATTGCAGGCCATGTGTTTCAAGCATGGGCTGGACGCTTCCAATACCCGCGGTGTGGGCATTTCCTGCGGCGGACCGCTGGACAGCCGCAGGGGAGTGGTGATGTCTCCTCCCAACCTGCCGGGATGGGATAACGTTCCCATCGTCCAGATGGTGCAGGAGGCCTGCGGCATCCCGGCCCTCCTCCAGAACGACGCCAACGCCTGTGCCGTGGCCGAGTGGAAATACGGAGCCGGACGAGGAACGCAGAACATGGTGTTCCTGACCTTCGGAACCGGCCTGGGAGCCGGCCTGGTGCTGGATGGAAAGCTGTATTCCGGCACCAATGACAATGCCGGTGAACTTGGGCATATCCGCCTCTCTGAGTTTGGCCCGGTAGGGTATGGCAAGGCGGGTTCCGTGGAGGGATTTGCCAGCGGTGGCGGCATAGCCCAGCTGGCCGCATCGGCCGTGAAGGAGAAACTGATGATGGGGGAGAAGGTATCCTGGTGCCCCGACGGGGATCTGTCTAGCCTGTCGGCCCGCGTGGTGGCCGAAGCCGCCAAGGCAGGTGATGAGCTGGCAAAAAGCGTTTATCGCACTTCCGCTACTTACCTTGGAAAGGCGCTGGCCATGGTTATCGATATGCTGAATCCGGAAGTGATAGTGATCGGCAGCATATTTGTGCGGGCCGAAGAACTGATCCGCCCCTTCATGCAGGCGGCCATCGACCGCGACGCCCTTCCGGGAGCCGCCGCCGTCTGCCGTGTAAAACCCGCCGAATTGGGTGAATCCATCGGCGACATTGCCGCTTTGTCTCTTGCTGCAACCATAGAATCCCAGTTATGAAGAAAAACTCCCTTTCCCTTATTCTGCCGGTGATGTTCGGCTTCCTGGCCATGGGCTTCATAGACATGATCGGCCTTGTCACCAACAATGTCCGGGTCGATTTCAACATGTCCGACGGCCTGGTGAACACGATTTCGCTGTCCTGCTATCTGTGGTTTCTGCTGCTTTCCATCCCTGTGGGCATGGCCCTTACCAAGTGGGGACGGAAGATAATGGTCTTGCTGAGCCTGGCCCTTCACGTGCTTGCCCTGATGCTGCCTTACCTGTATTACGGCTTTGCGAGCGTGCTCGTCGCTTTCTCTCTCATAGGAATTGGAAATACGATTCTCCAGGTGGCCATGAATCCGCTTGTAACGGATGTGGTCAACTCCGATAGGGTTACCTCTACCATTACCTTCGGACAGGCCACCAAGGCTTTCGGTAGTATCGTGGCTCCTTTCATCGCCATGTGGACGGCCGTGTCCCTGGGCAAATGGCAGCTCCTGTTCCCCATTTATGCCGGTCTTTCCCTGCTGGGGCTGGTTTGGTTATGGCTGACACCCATTGAGGAAAAGGTCCAGGAGCAGAAGAAAACGGGCTTCAAGGACACGCTGGCGCTGCTAAAGGACAAGGATATTCGGGCCTTTTTCTGGGGGATTGTGGTACTGGTGGCGGCCGATGTGGCCGTCAACATGACGCTTCCGCGTCTGATGACGGACCAGTTCGGCCTATCTACCGAGAAGGCCAATTTGTGCAACAGCCTCTATTTTCTGGCCCGCACTGTGGCCGCTTTTGCCGGCGGCGCGCTTCTTCTGAAGGTATCTGACAAGAAGTTCTTTGCGGTGGGATGCTGGCTGGCCCTGCTGGGCCTGGTGCTGCTGGCTGTTTTCGGCGGGGTGGGACTGGTCCCGGCCCTGGTGGCCGTTTGCATCTTCGGCATCGGCTATGCCAATCTTTTCGGCATCGTTTTTTCCTTTGCCATGCGCAGCAAGCCAGATAAGACCAATGAAGTATCGGCCCTTCTGATTGTGGGACTTATCGGCGGTGCCATCCTCCCGCCTGTCCTGGGCTGGTTGCGAGATGTCTCCGGCTCCCAGATAGCCGCCGTTGTCGCCATTGCCGTTGTCTGGCTCTACATGCTCTGGCTTAACCGTCGTATCCAAAGAATCTAATCCTCTTCCTCCGTATGAGAATTGTATCGCTGATCAGTACTGCTGTCGTGCTCCTGCTGGCAGGGTGCACCGTTTCACCAGCAGAAAAATGGAGTGAGGAAAAGGCCAATGAGTGGTATGCCGCACAGCCTTGGCCGGTGGGGTGCGTTTTTATGCCTTCCTATGCCGGCACCCCCGTGGAGATATGGGGAAAGGATTATTTCCAGCCGGAGGTAGTGGACCGGGAACTGGCTCTTGCAGAGGATCTTGGATTCAATGTAATCAGGCTGTTCCTGTGCGACATCGTATGGCAGGAAGACCCGAAAGGCTTTATGGAACGGCTTGAAAAAACGGTGCAGCTGGCCGATAAGCACGGGCTGCGCATCCTGATGACATTCTTTACCAACGGGGGCACCATAAAGAACCCCTATACAGGGCCTCAGCCCCAGCCTGTTCCCGGTATTCATAATTCTGTGTGGATGTCTTCGCCGGGAAAAGACGTCGTCAACGATCCGTCCAAGTGGCCTGTCATTGAGCGTTATCTCAAGCAGGTCATGAAGCGCTATAAGAAGGATCCCCGCATTCTCGCCTGGTGCCTGTATAACGAGCCGGAGAATACCAAGGGATTCGATACGCTGCCTTTTTTGAAGGAGGTTTACCGTTGGGCCAGGGAAGTGAACCCCTCTCAGCCGCTGACATCGCCCATCATAGCCCTGCCCACCTGGGGTTCCTACAACAAAGACATTTCCGATTTTGTTCTGGAGAACAGCGATATCATCTCTTTCCACTGCTACAACGCTCTCCGCGATTGCATCCGGTTCCATGACTACTGCAAGCCGTACGGCCGGCCTATCCTTTGTTCAGAATGGATGGCCCGCACACGCGGATCGGATTACCCCTCCATCCTTCCCTATTTCAAAGAGAACAAGATAGCGTGCTTCAGCTACGGTCTCGTGAACGGCAAGCAGCAGTGCCAATATCCTTGGAACCCCATGGAGAACGGCGAGCCCGTTCCTTTTACAGAAGAGCCGGACCTCTGGTTCCACGACCTTTTCTACCCGGATCACACTCCCTACAGCGAGGAAGAGATACAGTTTATCAAGGAGATGACGAAATAAATGTCATCAGCCTTAGAACGCCATAAAATGTCATCGGGCACGATTCGTGAAAATCGTACCCGATGCGCGTAAAATGCTTATATTCAGGTGTTTAAGCCCCTAATACTCTTCCTCGTTCCACATAAAATCTTCCTTGGTGGGGTAGTCCGGCCAGATGTCTTCAATGGATTCGTAGATTTCGGAGTTGTCGTCGTCCAATTCCTCCAGGTTCTCAATTACCTCGTCGGGGGCGCAGGTGCGGGTGGCGTAATCTATGAGTTCCTCTTTGGTTGCAGGCCACGGAGCGTCGTCCAGGCTGCTGGCTAGTTCGAGTGTCCAAAACATAGTAGTATCGTTTTATTTGTTTATTTTTCAGTGCATTAATGGGTTGTCGGCCCAATTAGGGGTGCAAAGATAGACAAAAAAATGATATAATGGATTTTTTTGATTATTTTTGCAGTCCTTTTTTAGAAAAATTCTGCTACAAAGAACAGACCATGGCATACCGGAAGATTGAAGAATACGATGAAAAGACCACGCAGGAGATTGCGGGGCACATCAAGGCCATTCTTGGGCTGCTTGGTGAAGACACTTCCCGGGAAGGTTTGCTGAAGACGCCCGAGCGCGTAGCCAAGGCCATGCAGTTCCTTACCCAGGGCTATTTCCAGGATGGGGAGACCATCGTCAAGAGCGCCCTGTTCCAGGAGCCCTACAACCACATGGTCATCGTGAAGGACATCGAACTTTTCTCCCTTTGCGAGCATCACATGCTGCCCTTTATCGGCAAAGCTCATGTGGCCTACATCCCCAAGGGTGAGATTACCGGTCTGAGCAAGGTGGCCCGTGTGGTTGAGACCTATGCCCGCCGTCTGCAGGTGCAGGAGCGGCTCACGGAGCAAATCCGTGACTGCCTGCAGGAATCCCTGAATCCGCTGGGCGTGGCTGTGGTCATCGAGGCCATGCACACCTGCATGTCCATGCGCGGAGTGCAGAAGTCCAATGCCGTTACTACTACATCGGCCTTCTCCGGGATTTTCCTCAAGAGTGACAAGACACGGAATGAGTTCCTGCAACTCATCGGCAAATAAAAAACGGAGCCTCAGGCCCCGTTTTTTTATTGGTACAGATGACGTTTGATGGTTCCCTTTGCGGTTCGTTCAAAGGGGATATCCACCAATTCCACGCGGAAAATCTGGCTGAAGGGGGGCAGGTGCTTGTTGGTGACGTTGCGGATTTCATCACAGATGGGCTGGATGTCTTCTTCTTTGGTCACATTGGGGATGATACCTGACTTGGGATACACCAGGGCGATGATTTTGCCGGACCGGTCCAATACCAGGGATTCCTCTACCATGGGGTGACGGGACAGTTCCTGCTCCACTTCCTCGGGGTAGATGTTCTGGCCGGAAGCACTGAGGATAAGCGCCTTGATGCGGCCGCGGATGAAGAGATTGCCTTCGAAATCCATGACGCCCAAGTCGCCGGTACGGAACCAGCCGTCCTGGGTGTGGGCCGCCGCATCGGCCTCGGGGTTCTTGTAGTATCCCACGAAGAGGTTGGGACCCCGGGACTGGATTTCTCCAGGGACGCGCTCGGGGTCGGAGGAAGCTATCCGGATATCATGAATGGGCTTGCCGCAGGAACCGGGGGCAAAAGCATCCGGGGTATCGATGGACAGCAGCGGACAGCCTTCGGTGAGTCCGTACCCCACCACATAGGGCAGGCCGATTTTCTTGAGGTCGCTTTCTACCTTCCAGCTTAAGGGAGCACCGCCTATGACCATGGTCTTGACCCGGCCTCCGAATAATTCCATAACCTTCTGTCCCAGTGATTTGTAGTAGGCAAGGCGAATATAGGGCATGGTGCCTATGGCCTTGGCCGGGCGGGAGGAAAGATGGGGCTTGATGCAGGTGGCGTGGATCTTTTCCATGATCAGCGGCACCGTAATCACGACCAGCGGCTTCACTTCCTGCATGGCTTTTAGCAGGAGGGAAGGGGAGGGCGCCTTGCCCAGGAAAGTGATGGTGAAACCGGTGCAGCAGGGGTAAACGAACTCCATGGCCAGACCGTAGATATGGGACAGCGGCAGCATGGAGAGAATGGTATCCGGCTTGTTGTGAATGAGTCTCTGGCAATTTTCCACTACGTCGGACATTGCCCCATACGTCAGCATGACTCCCTTCGGGTCTCCGGATGTACCGGAGGTGTAATTGATGATGGCCACTTTGTCCATGTGGTCGGGGTAGGAGACCGTCTGGGGATTGAATCCATCGGCCCCTTTTTCCATCCAGGCTTTTTCTACCTGTGTGTCACCGCTCCACAACAGCTTTTCTTCTTTTACGTCCAGGACACCCCGGATTTTGGGCATGTTCTGCTGGCTCAACTGTTGCCAGAGCTCCGGATCTGTGAAAAGGAGGACGCTGTCCGAGTGACGGACCAGTTGGGCAATGCCCTCGGCCGTGTAATTGGGCAGCATAGGAACGATGACGGCTTCATAGACGTTGACGGCCAGGAACAGGCTGGCCCAGCGGGCCGAATTGCGGGCGCAAAGGGCAATCTTATCCCCTTTCCTGACCCCCGCAGCCTTGAAAAAGCGGTTGTATTGTTCTATGAAGGTGGCCAACTGCCCGTAGGTGTAACTCTCACCCTGATAATCACATAATGCGGGGAGGTTGGTCCTTTGGTGAACCTGGTCTTCCAGTTTCTTCAGATAATGCTTCATTCTCTCTTCTATCGCAGATGCAAAGATACAAAAAACTGTGGTTTCTGAGTTTTTAAATTCTTATATTTGCATCAACAACAGCCATGCCAATCTTACTGACCATACTAGCCATTTTAGCCTTGCTGGGAATACTTCAGGTATTGCTGGGCGGTAATTATTCCGAGGTTAAGGTGTTCTGGATCCTTTTCATCCTGCTGGTACCCGTGGCCGGTCTGGTCATTTACTGCCTTTCCGGCATTGATTACCGCAATCCCGTGGCCCGGCGGCGTATTCATGGCAAGGCCTTGAAACAGCTGAAGAAGGAGATTACTCCGGAGCAGGCCGATGCCTGGTTTACGGACAAGGACTTGGACAAGGTCCCCGCGGAATACAGGCCCCTGGCCCAGTTGCTCCTGAACTGCGGGGAAGGAAACAAGGTGTATGCGGGCAACTCTTTCGAGATCATTACTTCCGGTCGCCGGAAGCGGGAACTTCTGCTGGAAGATATCCGTAAGGCCCAGCGTTATATCCACCTGGAGTATTTCCGTTTCGGAGATGACAAGGCCGGCCGTGAGGTGCGGGACCTCCTGTATCAGAAAGTGGCCGAAGGGGTGGAGGTCTGTTTCCTGAACAACAACATGATAGGCCGGTTTATCCCGCGTTCCTATTTCCGGGATATGCGAAAGCACGGTATGAACGTGGTGCCTTACACGCACATCCGCATGGGATTCCGGCAGTGGCTTATGCGCATCAACTGCCAGAACCACCGGAAGATCATGGTCATTGACGGCCAGGTGGCGTATGTGGGCGGCATGAACCTGAACGACCACTATTTCTATCAGTGGAGAGACACGCATATGCGTGTGACCGGTCCCGTCATCGCCCGCTTGCAGGCCTCTTTCATAGACAGCTGGATCAGTTCCGGCGGTACCTTCCGCCATCCTCTGAACGAGTACATTTCCGAGGCATATCCGCAGGAAGACGCTCCGCTTAAGGATAAGCTCTTGCAGGAAGCGGTATCGGCCGCTGAGTATCCCTGGCGTACCGCGCAGCTGGCTTTCGAGTGGATCCTGAACAACGCCCGCCGGTATGCCTATATCCAGACACCCTACTGGGTGCCTCCGGATTCTTTGCTGGATGCTGTCAAGAGTGCCGCCATGAGGGGCGTGGACGTACAGCTCATGCTGCCCAGGGAGGTGGATACGCCTTTCCTGGGCCCCGCCAACCGCTCCTATTATGCGGAGTGCATGCGGGCTGGTGTGCGCATCTATGAGAGAGGTGGGGAGTTTATCCATGCCAAGACACTGGTAGTGGACGACGCCCTTTCCGTCCTGGGCGGTTCCAATCTGGATTGCCGCAGTTTTGACATCAACAGCGAGATAGATACCTTCATCTACGATGAGGAAACCGCCCAGGTGAACAAGCAGATCTTCTTGAAAGAAAAAGCTTTCTGCGAAGAACTGGACCTGGCCACCTGGGTGGCTTCGCGTACTGTCTGGCAGCGGCTCTCGTCGGCCTTCATGAGGCTTTTCGCCCCTTTACTTTAGCACGTAGTCGCTGGTGTTCTTGAGGCCTCGGGTGTTGAAGTAGCCCGCTACGATATCTCCCTTTAAATACACCCGGGTTCCTATGAGTTCCGGGTGCTCCACCAGGTTCAGGGCGTCACGGACCTTGCCCTTCGGCAATTCCACTGCCAGGCAGGAGGCCTTGGCCGTGACGGAGGATCGGTCGGCCAGCGCCAGGTGGGTGGCTTTGGAAAGGCCGGAAGTCTTGATCTCTTTGCCGGAAGAGGTGAGGTCGCCGCCCACAATGTAGCCATAGACCCATACACCTTTCTGGTCAATATGCTGGGATGCGTCCCCTACGGCAATGGCATCGGGTTCCCTTTCATCGTCTCCGGCCGGATTGTCTCCGCCGATGGTGTAGCTGCCGCTGGTCCAGACTTTACTGGTATCCACCATCACCTTGAGTTTCCCCTGTCCTTCGGTGCTCGCTACATTGATGCCAAGGCTCAGGATCTCACGGGACTCCAGCTTGCGGGTAAGGAGAACCTGGTCTTTCCCCTCACTGTAAAGGATGACAGAGGCGTCGCCGGCCTTGAGGTAGGCTATGCGCTTCTCATTGTACAGGTACTTCAGCCGCGTGTCATCCTGCTTGACAAACAGCACCCCGTCGGGAAAGGCAGACAGGAAGGCCGGGGAAATGTAGAGGCGGATGCCGGCGTTCACCAGGGTGCAGCGCAGCGTGACGTTTACCTGTTCGCCCCTGGGAATCACCACCACTTGCTCATCCCCGTACTGGGGGCGGTCGAAAGCCGGGGCGTTGAAGGCGATGGACTTTACGCGGATGGTGTAATTGCCCGGATCCACGCGCAGGTACTCGGGAGAGTCTCCGTAAGTGCCGTCGTACAGCACCTTGCCCTGGGCGTCGGAAATGGTGAGCAGGAAGTCGTTGGTATCGGGAATCTCAGGGCTGCCTGCTTTGGTAATGGAGCCTCTGTCCAGAAACCAGCGGAGTTCCCCTTTCTCCTTGTCGGGGTCGGTTGCCAGTCCGAAATCGTCGCAGGCGGTTGCTCCGGCAAGGAGAAACGGGAGCAGCGCCATCCATTTGAGCGTTTTCATGGGGCCAAGGTAAATACGTTTGTGCAAACCCATGGGTGGCAAACAGAAATAATTTCGCGCATTTTTCTTGCGAATCGTGTGATATAACGTCAAGAAACACCCGAAGGCGGTCCCAAGGCGCTGGGTGTCACTTTTTTTACTATCTTTGTACGATTAAATGGAAAGTTATGTTTGAGAATCTTAGCGAGAGATTAGAGCGGTCTTTCAAGATACTGAAAGGTGAGGGAAAAATCACCGAGATCAATGTGGCGGAAACCGTCAAGGACATCCGCAAAGCCCTGCTGGACGCCGACGTAAGCTACAAGGTGGCCAAGGACTTCTGCAACCAGGTGAAGGACAAGGCCTTGGGAACGGGCGTACTCACGGCCGTAAAGCCCCAGCAGATGATGGTCAAGATCATGCACGACGAGCTGGCGGCCTTCATGGGCTCCGAGGCGCAGGATATCAACCTCAAAGGCAATCCTGCCATCGTGCTGGTGGCCGGCCTTAACGGTTCCGGTAAAACCACTTTCTCCGGCAAGTTAGCCCTCCATGTCAAGAGCAAGCGGGGCATGAAGGTCCTGCTGGCCGCCTGCGACACCTTCCGTCCGGCCGCCATCGAGCAGCTCAAGGTGCTGGGAGAAAGCATCGGGGTGCCCGTTTACACCGAAGAAGGGGAGAAGGATCCCATCAGGATTGCCCAGGCCGCGGTGGCCAAGGCCAAGGCTGAAGGCTATAGCGTTGTTATCGTGGATACCGCTGGACGCCTGGCCGTTGATCAGCAGCTGATGGACGAAATATCGGCCCTGCACCAGGCTGTCCATCCTACGGAAACGCTGTTTGTGGTGGACGCCATGACGGGTCAGGATGCCGTGGAGACGGCCAAGGCCTTCAACGACCGCCTGGACTTTGACGGCGTGGTGCTGACCAAGATGGACGGCGATACCCGTGGCGGTGCCGCCCTTTCCATCAAGGCCGTGGTGGGCAAGCCCATCAAGTTCGTGAGCTCCGGAGAAAAGCTGGAGGCCCTGGATGTATTCCACCCCGAGCGTATTGCAGACCGTATTCTGGGTATGGGTGACGTGGTCTCACTGGTAGAAAAGGCCCAGGAACAGTTTGATGAGAAACAGGCCCGCGAACTCAAGAAAAAACTGGCCAAGGACCAGTTCACCCTCTGGGACTTCTACCAGCAGATCCAGCAGGTGAAGAAGATGGGTAACATCAAGGACCTGGCCGGCATGCTGCCCGGTGTGGGCAAGGCCATCAAGGATGTGGATATTCCCGATGACGCTTTCAAGAGCACCGAGGCCATTATCCTTTCCATGACCGCCTACGAGCGCGAGCATCCGGAGATTATCAACGGCTCCCGCCGCAAGCGCATTGCCGACGGTTCCGGTACCTCCCTCCCGGAAGTGAACAAGCTGCTCAAGCAGTTCGAAGGGACCCGCAAACTCATGAAGGGCGCCGTTACCGGCAGTCTCATGCAGCAGTTGCGGGGCATGAGAAGATAAGTATGAGACGCGTCCTCCTCAGCATCCTGTTGTTATCGGCCTTCCTGTCAGTGAGGGCCCAGCAGGTGCGCCCTGTGTTCCGGGTCCGTGTGGACGGTTTCTTCCTGAATGGCGAATTTGACGCGTCGGGATGCCAGCTGGCTTCTTCGGGAACGCTGGCCGGTATCGTGGCCAAGCCTTATGTGGGCATCCGCTTCGGGAAAGAACACCGGCTTATGGGAGGATTCAGCGCCCTTCAGTATTTTGGGACGCCGGGGCAGGGCCCCAAACTGGAAGGAGCCCTGTGGTACCAGTACGACAAGGGCATCTTTACCCTGGCAGCCGGCATTTTCCCACGCTCTGCCCTTACGGGAGCATATTCCACGGCCATTGTTTCGGATGGGGTCCGTCTGGTGGACGCCCATCTGGAAGGATTCCTGCTGCAATGGCACAAAGACCGGTCCCATTACGAAATTGCCCTGGACTGGAACGGCAAGTACGGCTCCGGCCGGCGTGAGCAGTTCAACGTGATAACTTCCGGTGACGGCTGGGTTACCCCTTGGCTGGCCTTGGGCTGGGAAGGCATGTTCCACCATTATGCCTGTAGCGAAGAGGCCGTGGATGTGGTGGACGATCATCTTCTGCATCCTTATGTAGAGGCCGATTTTGCCTCCTTCACAGGGATGCAGACCCTGTCCGTCCAGGCCGGTGTCATGGCCGGTTACCAAAGGGACCGTTATCTGGAGGAGACAGCCCACCTGCCGCTGGGTGTAAACCTTACCATGACGGCCATGAAATGGGGCTTCGGCCTCAGAAATCAGTTCTACTACGGGAACAGCCAGGCTCCGTATTACCGGGAGCTGGATTCCACAGGAGAAGCCTTCGGCTCCCATCTGTATATGCGTTCTTCCTTCTGGCAGATCCGCACAGACGGGGCCGCTGCCGGCTATTACGACCGGGCCGATCTGTTCTGGCAGAAGAACCTGGGACGGTATGTGAGGCTGGCGGTGCAGCTGCGCTTCTACTTCGGGCAGGGCGGCTATGTGGGCTGCCAGCAGCTTCTCCACGCCACCGTGAATTTGGACAAGATTAGTTTTAAGCACAAGAAATAGTATGAAAGCACGTCATTTCCTGCTGCTGGGCGCAGCGCTTCTCCTCTTGGCTTGCCATCGGCCCCTCAAAGACGGTGAATACACCCTTACGGTACTGTCCACCAATGACGTACATGGCACCTGGTTCGATTCTACTTACGTTGGCAACCAGGTACGCCGGTCGCTCTTTGCCATCAATACCTATGTGGACAGCGTCCGCCAGGCCGACGGGGCCGGGAACGTGCTTCTGGTGGAGGTGGGGGACTGCCTTCAGGGAGACAACGCAGCCTACTATTTCAACTACGTGGATACCGTGAGCCCACACCTGTTCCCCCGGCTGCTGGACTATATGAAGTACGACGCCGTAGTCTGGGGCAACCACGATGTGGAAACCGGTCACAAGGTTTATGACCGTGTGCAGAAAGAACTTACGGCCAAGGGCATTCCCTTCCTGGCAGGCAACGCCATCCGCAATGACAACGGAAAAACCTACTTCCCGCTGTACAAGATAGTGAACAAAGGAGGCCTCAAGGTGGCCATCCTGGGCTACAACAACGCCAACATCAAGGCCTGGCTGGCAGAGAACGTATGGAGTGGAATGCATTTCGAGTCCATTGTTTCGCGCGTTCAGCAGGATGTGGATGCCGTGCGCGCCAAAGAGCACCCGGATGTAGTAGTGGTGGGTGTCCATTCTGCCACGGGAGAGGGTAATGGCAAGAATCCGGAGGCGGAAGGCATGGACGTGTTCAATGCGGTGAAAGGTGTGGACTGGGTCCTGGCCAGCCATGACCACAGGCCTTACGTAGAGGCCCGTGATACCATCGCTTTCATGAATTCCGGCAGCCACAGCCGCTATCTGGCCCATGGAAAGATGCACATTAAGGTAGAAAAGGGCAAGATCGTGAGCAAGACCTTTGAGACGGACCTCATTCCCATCAAGGCAGAAAAGGCCGATCCCGCCATGCGCGCCACCTTCCAGAAAGAGTTTGAGACGGTCCGGGAGTTCATCTCCCAGGAAGTGGGACAGCTCAATGTATCCCTCCTTACCCGCGATGCCTACAAGGGTGTGTCCAGCTACGTGAACCTTATCCATACCATCTGCCTGAACAGCGAACCGGCCCAGCTCTCCGTGGCGGCCCCGCTGACCTTCGACGGTAAAGTGCCGGAAGGCAAGCTGGTGTTCAACGACCTGTTTACCCTCTATCCTTTCGAGAACCAGCTGTATGTCATCTCCATGAGCGGCGACGAAGTCCGCCGGTATCTGGAGGCCTCCTACGACCGTTGGATCAACACGGTTTCCAGCCCCGATGACCACGTGCTCAAGATCATCCCCCGCGACAACCCCCGCACCCAGCAGAAGGGCTGGTCCTTCCAAGGCCTGTCTTACAACTTCGACTCCGTGGCCGGTCTCAACTATACGGTAGATGTGACCAAACCCCGTGGAGAACGCGTAGTCATCACTACTCTGGCCGATGGGCAGCCCTTCGACCTGTCCGCCAGTTATAATGTGGCCATGACTTCCTACCGGGCCAGCGGCGGCGGAAACCTCCTGGACGAAATAGGAATTGATACAGACCGTATTGAGGAGAGGGTGGTAGCCCGGTATCCCGAGATCCGGCAGCTCATCCTGGAACGCCTGATGGAGGATCCTACCATCGACTGGGAAGAGATTTCCAATCCCGACTACCTGGGCACATGGCGATTCGTCCCCGAAAATCTTGCGAACAAGAAAATCGAGGACGACATGAAACTGTTGTTCGGAAAGAACTAATCCTTACTTGGCGTAAGCGACGGAACGGGTTTCCCGGATAACGGTGATCTTCACCTGTCCGGGATAGGTCATTTCGTCCTGAATCTTCTGGGCGATCTGTCCGGAAAGGACTTCGGCGTCGTGGTCGCTCACTTCTTCGGCACCTACGATGACGCGGAGTTCGCGGCCGGCCTGGATGGCATAGGCCTTGGTGACTCCCGCATAGGAACCGGCCAGGTTCTCCATGCCGCGCAGACGCTTGATATAGCTTTCGATAACCTCGCGGCGGGCGCCGGGACGGGCACCGGAAATGGCATCACCTACCAGCACCAGAGGGGCGTAGAGGGAGGTCATTTCGGTTTCTTCGTGGTGGGCGCCGATGGCGTTGCAGATCTCGGGCTTCTCCTTGTACTGCTCGGCCAGTTTCATACCCAGGAGGGCGTGCGGCAGATCCGGGTCTTCATCAGAGACTTTTCCGATATCGTGCAGGAGGCCGGCGCGTTTTGCAATCTTGGGGTTGAGGCCCAGCTCGGAGGCCAGGATGGCGCAGATGTTGGCCACTTCGCGTGAGTGCTGCAGCAGGTTCTGTCCATAAGAGGAGCGGTATTTCATGCGGCCGATGAGGCGGACCAGCTCCATGGAAAGGCCATGGATGCCCATGTCGATGCAGGTGCGCTTGCCGGTTTCCAGAATTTCTTCTTCCAGCTGTTTCTGAACCTTGGTGACCACTTCCTCAATACGGGCAGGGTGGATGCGGCCGTCCACGACCAACTGGTGCAGGGCCAGGCGGGCCACCTCGCGGCGCACGGGATCGAAGGCGCTCAGCAGGATGGCATCCGGGGTGTCGTCCACGACGATTTCTACACCGGTAGCGGCCTCAAGGGCGCGGATGTTACGGCCTTCACGGCCGATGATGCGGCCTTTGATCTCATCGTTCTCGATGGGGAAGGTCGTGACCGCATTCTCGATGGCGGTTTCCGTAGCGGTGCGCTGGATGGTGTTGATGACGATGCGCTTGGCTTCCTTGGCGGCGTTCAGGCGGGCTTCGTCAATGCAGTCGTTGATGTAGGCCTGGGCTTCGGTGCGGGCTTCGGCCTTCATGGACTCCACCAGCTGGGTCTTAGCCTCGGCGGCGCTCATGCCGGCGATGGACTCAATCTGGCGGATGACCTGTCCGCGGAGTTCCTCGTATTCCTCTTCCTTCTGCTTGAGCAAATCCTCCTGGGCATGGAGACCGGCCTTCTGGCTTTCCAGTTCCTTGTTCTTCTTGTCTGCCTCGTTGAGCTTCTGGTTCAGGTTGTTTTCCTTCTGGCGGATGCGGTTCTCCGCGTCGCGGAGCTGGGCGTTCTTCTCGTTCACCGCTTTTTCATGTTCGCTCTTCAGGGAAAGGTATTTCTCCTTGGCCTGGAGGATGCGCTCATTCTTGATCTTTTCGCCTTCAATCTCGGCCTTTTCCAGGATCTCGTCCCTCTTTCCCTTGAGGATGGAACGGCGGACCAGTATGTACGCTGCCAGGGCAATCACTGCACCGGCTATGAATCCAATGACTATGCTTAAGATATCCATAAATATATAGTGTTACAAAAAATGTCTGTTTCCCGGTGAGAAAACAGACAAGTAAGAAAAAAAGCCGTCAGCATCTAGTCAGAAAATCTTATGGGAATAAGATTTGGGTGCCGCCCGTTTGCTGGTATCCCCCGTCTGCCTTGGCAGAACTCCTTGCGGAGCGGGGCCCGCCATCCACGGTCCGAGTCAACCCGGCGTCGTTGAAACGTGTTGATTTCAGCTTTCGATGGTTGACGGCTATTGCGTATGGGTCTTCAGGTAGGTTTCCAGGTCGCTTTCCAGCTGCTTCTCGGCGGTTTTATACAGGTCGATGTCCTTTTGAATCCCCAGGCGGATGACCGTCTCGTTGAGGGCTACCAAAGACAGAAGGTCGGATACGTTCCTTCCGGGATGGCTGCGGGTGAAGGAGGCGAAGCGCTTGTTGATGGCTTCGGCCGCCTGGCGGTACAACTCCTCCATCTCCGGCGAGCTGGCCGTGAGATTAAAGGTGCGTCCTGCGATCTTGATGCTGATCTTCTGGTCCATCAGGCTTCCTCCAGATAGGAGATACACTTATCGATCTCCTTGATTAGTTTATCGACCTTGGCCCTTACGTCATCGGCGGCGGCGCCGCCGGAAAAAGCCTCGGTAAGCTTCCGGGTTTCTATCTCGGATTCCAGTTCTTTTATCTGTTTTCTCAGGGCTGCTCCGGTTTCCTCCCATGTATGTAGCTCCTCGCGAAGACGTGTATTCTCCGCTTTCTCAGCCTCATAACGTGCGATCAGCTGTTCAATCTGCGTTCTTACGTTTTCCAGCATAGCCGGTTAAAGCCATATCCGCACAAAATTACGAAAAAACTTTCAATGTTCAAACCATTGTGGCTTGATTTATGGCAAGCGGGAAATCATCTCTTTGAACAGGGCGCTCATCTTGTCGGCGGCGGCGTTGGCAGCCTGGACAATCAGCTCTCCGTCCGTGATGTATTCTTCATCGTCGGTGGCATGGGCTACGTCGGTGATGACGGACATGCCGAAAACGGGAATGCTGCTGTGGCGGGCCACGATGACCTCCGGGACG
>Ga0310696_10005064_pt1 | contig 15990 bp, 17 predicted proteins | sample AusTroGonzalo_MG_4_FD_203885 | JGI IMG/M metagenome (GOLD analysis project Ga0310696, IMG submission 203885) | Bovine rumen microbial communities from tropical cattle in Woodstock, Queensland, Australia - Gonzalo_02 (v2) (version 2) | ecosystem: Host-associated > Mammals > Digestive system >...
CTCACAGAACTTGAAGAATTGGTCAGAAGCAAGGGACTCGAATTTGGAATGAATATCAGTAAATATAAATTAGATAAGGAATAATAGAGATGAGACACAATAAGAAAATCAATCATTTAGGTAGAAAAGCTGCTCACCGTAATTCGATGCTCGCCAACATGGCATCATCATTGATCCTTGAGAAACGCATCATTACCACAACAGCTAAGGCAAAGGCTTTGCGTATCTACGTCGAACCAATGATCACTCGTTCCAAAGACGACTCTACAAACTCACGTCGTGTTGTTTTCGCACAGTTGCAGAACAAATACGCAGTCACAGAGTTGTTCCGCGAAGTGAGCCAGAAAGTTGCTAACCGTCCAGGCGGCTATACACGTATCATCAAACTCGGTTTACGTGCAGGCGACAGCGCAGATATGTGCATGATGGAACTCGTTGATTACAACGATATCTACACTAACGGCAAGAAAGCTGCTAAAGCAACCAAGACAACACGTCGTGGTGGCAAGAAAAAAGCAGAGGCTCCAGCAGCTGAAGCTCCGGCAGAAGAAGCTCCAAAAGCTGAATAAAACATTAGTCGTTAGACTTTAAACATGAAAGAGACGTCTTTAAGGCGTCTCTTTTTTTTATTTTCCGTGTACAAAAATTTATTCTGGATGTACAAATTTTTAGTTTACATGTAATTCGTTTTAGTCTCCGTGTATTTTTAAAAATAATTGGTACACGCGTTAAAAAATATACTACTTTTGCCGCCGTTTTGAGAGGTAATTAAACCATTTATCCCCATATATCACCCTTTTTAATTATTCTTTTTTTCTTTCACTTTATTTTTTTGTTTTTTAATCGTCAAACGATTTAATTAAATATGATTGAAATGAAAAAGTTTTCGGAAAAGACTAAGGCATTTATAATTACTGCGGCAATAGTTATAACAATACTGTTGCCGATGACAATAAATGCCCAAACCAAAATGGATGGATTCTTTACCAGTTACAGTAATGATGGCTACACGGACCGCGATAATGTCTCAGTGTCAGGTGGTTTTTTAAGCGCCAACAACCAGACATTCGGCGAAGCTCCACTCGGCAGCGGATTGATTATCATGCTCGCCGCAGGAGCAGGTTATGCGTTGCTTAAGAAAAAAGAGGACTGATTATGAAAAAGTTAGAATATGTCATTATAGCTTTGGCTCTTATCGTGAGCCTTACTCAATGCAAAAAAAACAATGCAGTGCTGAAAGAAATTGACGACGACCTTATTCATATAGTAATAAATGTTACCGAAAACTCAAGAATTAACGTAAACACTGCCACTGGCGCGGTATCTTTTGAAAGATACGATCACCTTTACATCGTTAGCGATGGCCTTTATATCGGATTCGTTTCAAAAGATAAAGCTGATGGTCCTTTTACCGGCACTATAAAAAGACCAACAGAAGGAAAGCCATTGTATATCTATTATTTAGGTAGTGATTCCGGATTGCATAACTCATTAAAACCAGGCGAAACTACTTCGTGTAAAGTTAATATTACAAATCAGACAAATAAACTTCCGGTTATCTCATGTGGAATAACTGGTGCGTATATTAGTGACGTCTCATCATACACTGTAACACTCCTTAATAAATGCGCTCTTGTGAAGTTCAATGTGACAACGAGTGCTGAATCTACAGTGCCGACATGCCTGACGGGATTGAAAAATGAGATGATTATCGACTTTAAAGATAAAACATTTACTCCTGACACAGTGGGCGATGCCATGATAAAACTTCCTGCCGGTTCTGGTGAACGTTGGGCAATTCTTTTGCCTAATGCTGCAGAAAACACATCAAGCAAAGCATATTCGGACGATTATCGTTATGTTGGCACCCGTGCTGCTTTATGTGCAATCAATTACAACGATTTTATCAAAACAGGATATAATGTCACGATAAATACACCTACAACTGATGATCCTACATACGATGATAATAGATTCTCGTTAAGTCCCACAAAACGTGTGGTTTTTGCACCAGGTAACGTTCAACACGTTTATGATGGCAAGAGGAGGGCATGGATTTGGAAATTTGCCGATCATCAGTATGATGTGCTTGATAATGAGGCTGAGCAGAAAACTGAAGGTCAATACAATCGTGACCGTTTCGGCTGGGGTACAGGTAATAATCCTGATTATATGTCACACAGCAATGCTGATTATCCGCAATCAACAAGTGATTATGTCGACTGGGGTGTGAATTTCCCTGAAGGCCGCGACTATCCTTGGTTTGCTCCGAAATGTGTAGAATGGAGATATTTGATGTTCGAACGTCTTGCTACAGAACTCAACGGTGTTTACAACGCCCGTTATGCAAGAGCAACAGTCAACGGAGTGAAAGGTCTTATACTTTTCCCTGATGTCTACGATCATCCTTCAACTGTGGCTTTGCCAACTCATAATAGCATAAACTATACCAATAACAATGGTGGCGGTTCGTTTACTGATAATAATTACACCATTGCCGATTGGAATACAATGGCAGCTGCCGGTGCCGTGTTTTTGCCTATTACAGGTCAGCGTGTGTATAGCGGCAGTTGGAAGTTTTCCTATATGGATAATGGCGATGGTCATTACTGGTCACAGTGTGATCTTGATGATCCATTACATGCATGCGATATGTATTTCACAGACTATCGTCCGTATGTTCAAGATAAAGATGATAAATGTAAAGGTTTTGCAGTAAGACTTGTGCGTGAATAGAAAAAAGTATTATCTTTGCAGTTTGAACAATCAATTAAAAAAGTAAGAAAAATGAGTAGAATAGAAAAAATTCATGCCCGCCAGATTTTGGATTCACGCGGCAATCCTACAGTAGAAGTTGATGTTATCACCGAAGACGGTATCCTCGGTAGAGCAGCAGTGCCGTCAGGCGCTTCGACAGGTGTTCATGAGGCTGTGGAGCTTCGCGATGGCGACAAGACAAAATTCATGGGCAAGAGCGTGTATAAGGCAGTTGACCATGTTAATAATGAGATTGCAAAGGCAATTGAAGGTTACGAAGTTACAGATCAGAACGCCATCGATGCCAAGATGATTGAACTCGACGGCTCAAAAAATAAAGGCAATTTCGGTGCTAACGCTATCCTTGGCGTGTCACTCGCTTGCGCAAAAGCAGGTGCTATCTACACCGACCAGCCATTGTACCGTTATATTGGCGGTGTCAGCGCAAACACATTGCCAATACCTATGATGAACATCCTTAACGGTGGTTCACATGCTGATAATAGCGTTGATTTCCAAGAGTTTATGATTATGCCAGTTGGCGCAAAGTCATTCCATCAGGCTATCCAGATGGGTTCGGAAATCTTCCATAACCTCAAGAATGTGTTGAAAGCTGCCGGTTATTCGACAAACGTCGGCGACGAAGGTGGTTTCGCACCAAACCTCAAGTCAAATGATGAAGGTATCGAGGTGATTCTCAAAGCTATCGAGAAAGCTGGCTATCGTCCGGGTGAAGATGTGTTCATCGCTCTCGACGCTGCTTCTTCAGAATATTATCTGCCGGAAGAGAAAGTTTACCATCTGCACAAATCAACAGGTGAGAAACTCAACGCTAAAGATATGGTTGAGTTCTGGAACAACTGGGTGAAGAAATATCCTATCATCTCTATCGAAGACGGTATGGCCGAAGACGATTGGGATGGCTGGAAACTCATGACCGATACTATGGGCAGCAAGATTCAGCTCGTCGGTGACGACCTCTTCGTGACAAACGTGGAGCGTCTCAAGATGGGTATTGATAGAAACGTTGCTAACTCGATTTTGGTGAAAGTCAACCAGATTGGTTCATTAACCGAGACTATCGCCGCTGTCAACTTGGCTTATCGCAACCAGTACACAGCTGTTATGAGCCACCGCTCAGGCGAGACAGAAGACACCACAATCGCTGACCTCGCAGTCGCATTGAATACTGGCGAAATCAAGACTGGATCGGCATCACGTACCGACCGTATCTGCAAATACAACCAGTTGATGAGAATAGAGGAAGAACTCGGCGATATGGCTTACTTCCCAGGAAAGAATCATAAATTCACGAAATAATCGTCGTTAAAATTGACGAAATACAATTGTTTTTGCGCACGCGTAACAGCTGTGTAAAACCAACGTAAATCACCAATCTGTAGAGACGCACGGCCGTGCGTCTCTACGTCTTTTATATAAGGCGCGTCGATAAACACTGTCGGCCACTGTCCACCTTGTGTCTTATGGCAGGTGAGGGCATATCCGAACTTCACTTGCAATGCGTTGAAATATGGATTTTGTCGCATCGCTTTGTATCTGTCACGTTTATTCGGTATGTCCATATAATCTTCTTCCACAGCTTTATATAATCTGTCGGCTTCTTCCTGCGTGAGGGCAGGGGAGTCGCTGGTAAGAGTCTCAAGCAATATTTTAACCGATAGGTTTGGCATATCTTGATAATCAACGAGTTGTATTTCGATGTCAGCAAAATGGAATCCGTACATTTCCTCTGTGTTGTTGATGCGCATCAACTCAATCATGTCGCCATTGGCAATGAAACTGATTTTCTGGTCTTCATCGGTCCAGAAATAGTTGTTTTTCACCACCATAAGCTTGTCGCCAGTCGAAATTTCTCCATCTTCCTGCAAAATCCTTGCTCTTATCGCTTGATTATACATGTTGGCACGGTTGTTGCTCCGACAAATGATGACTGCTTCGTTGTTGTTTTTGCCATTGAAACATTGCCACAACAATTCCTCAAACTCTTGAGGCTCAATACGATGCACGTCTGAAAAATTGTTGACGTTAAACAGTGGCATTGATGGTGTTGATGGCTTTAAAGCCATTGTCTTTCTCAACTCTGTAGCATTCCACAAAATCCCGGATTCCTCTTCCTGTCTCATCACCTCTGTCAACTCGTATGATGCTACGGTCAGACTGAAGCTGTGTTTCAACACGTTGATGTCATTGGCAGGACTGATTTCCAGACCTACAGGCGGCAGCTGAGCGTTGTCGCCGATCAAAAGCAATCGGCAATTCTCGCCACTGAACACATAGCCTATCAAGTCGTCAAGAAGCGAACGGCCGTTGGTGAAATCGTCAGGAATCATTGAGCATTCGTCGACAATGAAAACGGTGTTTTTTGCTTTGTTTTCCGACCTTGTCATCCTTAACGAGCCGTCGGCAAACTGTTGGAAACGGTATATTTTTCTATGTATTGTTGACGCAGTCTTCCCCGAATAGCCGCTCAGTACCTTCGCGGCTCGTCCTGTCGGCGCCAGCAACTGATAACGCATCCCAATTTTCGGCAACGTTTTCACCAATGTTGTCACTAAAGTAGTCTTTCCCGTGCCTGCATATCCTTGTAAAAGGTAAGCTGGATTGGGCTTTTCAGAAAGAAGAAACGCTGAGATATGATATAAAACTGTTTTCTGGCCTTCTGTGGGAATGAACCCAAAAGATTTCATCAATAATTGGTATAGTTCTTGTCTTGTCATACTTAAAACGGATAGCCGATACCGAAATTCCAAACCACGTCTCTCCACTGTAACTTACTGATTCTCCATCTGTTACCTTCTGCATATTTAGGGTCGCAAAGTGGCGCTGCCATGTCAAATCGAATCAGGAAGAATGAAAAATCAAAACGTAGACCGAATCCGGCATCCATAGCTAATTGTTTGTAGAATTTGTCGAACTTGAACTGTCCTCCTGGGAATGACTGGTTGTTGCTCAATGTCCAGATGTTTCCGATATCCGAGAAGAGTGCACCTTTTATTCTGCCATACAACGGGAATCTGTATTCAATATTCGTTTCTATCTGCAAATCGCCGATATGTTCGATGTCGTAGCCGCTTTTGTTGTCGAATTCACCAGGACCAAGTGTGCGGAACTGCCATCCACGCATGCCGTTCGCTCCTCCGGCGTAGAAGCTGCGTTCAAATGGCATGTCGATGGAGTTACCGTATGCGATGCCCTGACCGTACATCAATCGCAACGCCAGCATGTTTCTGTTTCTGAAATAATGGTAAAACCTTAAGTCAATCTGATATTTGAAGAACTGAGCGTAACGGATTCCAATAATCTCGTGGTAATTATCTGATTCTGTGATAAGTGGAGTGTTGTTAAACAGCGACAAAAGGTTTCCTGATGTCTCAATATCAAACTTTAAAAAGAAGAAGTCGTTGGTTTTCTTGACATCCTGATTCGCAAAAACGAAAGTATAGTTCAAACCGAAAATCAAGTGGTCTGTGTACTGGTCCTTGATGCGCTGGTTTGTCTCTAAATCAAGCAGGAACTCAAACAACTCTGATGGAAAAATCTTGACAGTGTTCAGGTTGATAGGAGTAAGGAAGTGCTCTACCGTGTTGGAACTCCGCCAGTTATAACCAAATGATGCTGTCATAATGTGTCTCTTGTACAACGGTCGAATATGCATGTTATAACCTGACGATAACGTGGTTTTAGGTTGATATTCGCTAACAAAACGATGCAGTTTGATAGGACTAAGGAATCGAGGGAACATGATTCTGGCCTCGACGCCTAGCTCTCGTGTGTTGAACAATCCTTCGTCAATGACGTAGTTCTCAACACGTTGCATCTGAAAACCGCCCCTGAGTGTAATCCTAAAAACCTCTGAACCTCTAAAGATGTTGTTGTTAAGATAAGAAATACTTCCCAACGCACCGAGGTCTCCTCCGGAATTTGTGCCTTCAAGCTGGATGTTGTAATGGTGTATTTTGTTTTTCTGTAGCGTTACAATGCAATTCAACAATTTCACCGAATCATTGCCGCTCGCTACAGTGTCGAAGCTTATGTTGCTGAGGCTGTATAACTTAAGGCTTCCCAATGCCCTGTAAGTCTGACTCACCTTTTTCTGACTGAATTCCTCTCCGGGATGAATCTGAATAACCTGATTGAATGTCTTCAGATGCACTTTGGGATTGTTGCTATAAATGAAATCAAACCTGTGTTTCGGAGCCTTTCTCCATAATCTGAAACTGAATGGAACAGTATCGTTTTCTGGGTTATTAGCAGTCTTTATGTTGTAGTCTGGATAGATAAACACCTGATTTATATAGTATTTATCGTGTTTTTGTCCGTTGATACGCAGAGTGACATCGGCTTTTTTCATCATCAAGTTCGTGTCGACTTCATACATTATCCTGTCTTTGGTGAAGAAGAAATATCCGTTGTTTCTCAAATAATCCGTAATAAAATCGCGCTCCTTGTCCATGGTGAAAATGTTGTAGTTGTCTCCAACCTTGACAAGTAAGTCGCTCTCTATGTTATTGATTTCCTTTGCGATAGCGCTGTCGTATATCTTGCGATTAATCTCTCTTATGGTATAAGGTGTCTTCGGTTTGATTCGATACTCTACGTATGCTCTCTTGTTATACTCTGTCTTCGTCGCCTCGACTTTCGACTTGAAAAATCCTGTGTTGTTCAGATATTCTTCAATCTGTTTTTTGGAATCTGCTGTATTTGCGGGATTGTAGTAAACCGGTTCAACTCCAAGGTTTTTGTTGACCCATCTGTAGAAACCCTTGTCTGTCTTGTCTATTGTTTTGTAGTAAACCCAAACTCTTGGTAACCAGCTGAGCAAGCTTTTGCTAGGTTGCTGAATAATATAATCAGCAGCGCTTGATTTTGAAATGTCGAAATGTGAGGAGTCATTGGTGACGTAGTTCTCAATCAATATGGTCTTGTCCTCAGGAACGTATTTCCTGACGCCGCAGCCCGTAAGTATTAAAACCACGAGCAATATCCATATTTTCTTGATAAACCTCATCAACTTTTCACATTATATGACTTCCGCAACGGTAAAATTGCTTCCGCCGATGAACACCACATCTTCGAAGTGTGCGTTGTTGATAGCAGAGTTATATGCTTGCTGCACCGATTCATACACGTTACCGTGAAGTCCTACTTCGAAGGCCTTGGCAGCCAATACGTTAGCGTCCAAACCGCGTGGTATGTCAGCCTTGCAGAAATAATAATCCGCATATTGTGGTAGCAGATGCAGAATTCCGTCGATGTCTTTGTCGTTGACACAGCCTAAAACGAAGTGTAACTTCCTGAAACTCATGTCACTAAGCTGCATCACTATCTCTTTGATACCGCCAACGTTATGTCCTGTATCTGCAATCACAAGTGGCTGACGGCATAAAATCTGCCATCTTCCCATCAAGTTGGTGTTTTTTACGACAAATTCCAGACCGTTTATCACATCTTTCATGTCGATTTTGAACTTGTCTTTGAGTATCTCGATAGCGCATATCACGGTTGCCAGATTTTTCTTCTGGTAGAAGCCTAATAGCGGAAATTCGACTGCCTCAATGTATAATTCATTATTTTTCCATATGTCAAACTTCTGATAATCAAGAGATTCGATGTGAATCTTATCGCAGTCGATTATTTGGTCGGCAAAATATATCGGGGCGTTGCATTCCTGTGCTTTCTTGATGAACACATCTTTTGTCTCCGATTGTGTCTCGCCGATTACGACAGGTGTGTTAGGCTTTATGATGCCGGCTTTCTCCACTGCGATCTCCGCTAAAGTGTTGCCAAGCATGTTGACATGATCCAAAGAAATATTGGTGATTACGCTGAGTTCCGGATTTATCACATTGGTTGAGTCAAGACGTCCGCCAAGTCCAACCTCGATGATGGCGATATCCACTTTTTCTTTTGCGAAATAGTCGAATGCCATGCCTGTAGCCATCTCAAAGAATGATAGCTGCATCTCCTCAAACTTCTTTTTGTTGTTTCCGATGAAGTCGATGACGTTCTGCTCTGGAATCATCAGTCCGTTGATGCGGATGCGCTCACGGAAATCGCGCAGGTGAGGGGAGGTGTATAAACCTGTTTTGTAACCGCACTCCTGGAATATCGACGCCAAGGTGTGCGACACAGTGCCTTTGCCGTTGGTTCCAGCAACATGCACCGTCTTAAAACTATTTTGCGGATTGCCAAGAAAATCAAGCAATTCCTTGATATTGCCGAGATCCGGTTTGTAAGCCGCGGCCCCAATTTTTTGATACATTGGAAATTTATTGAACATCCAATTTGTAGTATCAGAGTAGTTCATCGTTTTAGTTTATTTACAGATATATGTTATTGTTCCTTTTCAAATGTAAATGTGTATGTTATAGTACCTTTCTGTAACTCAGCTGCGTTTTTATCAGGATTAAAAACTGAATTTTTTGCAGCGTTTTCGGCTATAGTACGCATTCTTGGATTGGAAATGGTAGTTCCTTTGACTATTTGAGTTCTTTGTACTATTCCATCACGGTCAACCCAAATGTCTACAACTATAACACCAATTTCTTCAACATCTTCTTTTTTAGGTTTAGACAGAATCTTATGTCCTCTTCCGCCCAGACTGTAAGATATGCCTCCGTCAGCGCCGCCTTGTCCTTCGTAGTTGTTGACATCGGTGCTTCCATTAGGATTTCCTTGGTCACCCGGAGTCTGAGTGTTTCCTTCCGACGATGGCTGTTCCTCTGTCTTAACAGGTTTGAACAAAGCTCTCTCATTGACCTTTGGCTCCTCTTTTTTCTTAGGCTTCGGTGCTTCAAGAGCCGGTGCCTCTTCGGTATCTTGTGTTACGGTCTGCTCCTTGACAGGTTCCGGCTGCGGTTTTGGTGTCTCTACAACTTTTTTAGGCTTTGGCTGCTGCTGCACGCCCATGCCTTCGTTGTACATGCCGAGATTAACCTCCACGCCGGCTTCTCCAGGCAACGGCAAAGGTGTCGTAAGTGCCATCACTAAGAGTAACACCACTACAACGACATGCACTACGACAGTCACAGCAATAGAAATCACCTTATTTTTATTGTCTTTTGTCATTTTTTCGCCGAAGTTGCAAGTAAAACCTTATGGTTTTGATGTGTATCGTTATTGATATTGTTCACCGCGTCGATAACGTTGACAACGTATTGAACTGGTACATTTTTGTCGGAACGCACTACCACAGTGCCTTCAGTGGCGTTGCCAAGCGATAATAAAATCTCAGGTTGTAACTGATTTTCATCGACTTTGCGTTCTCCAACAAAATAATCCATCTTTTCGTTGATGTAAACAGTGACGGTCTGTTTTGCCATAGTGCGGCTGTTGCTCTGTGGAAGCAAAAGCTTTATGGCGTTAGGCGCGACCAAGGTCGACGTAAGCATGAAGAAGATAAGCAGAAGAAACACGAGGTCGGACATCGACGACGAGTTAAACTCCACTTTTCTCTGATTTCTGCGTTTCAGTGCCATGGCTTATTGTGCTGGTTCGTTCAAAACATCCATAAATTCAATACTCTTCGACTCGAGGAGGTTCACAACCTTGTCAATCTGTGAAACAAGGATGTTGTAGAAAATGAAGGCGATGATACCGACGATAAGACCGCCTACAGTGGTGACCATAGCCTGATAAATACCTGTCGAGAGAAGCTCTATGTCGATGTTGTTGCCTGCCATCGACATGTCGTAGAATGCGCGGATCATACCGATGACTGTGCCGAGGAATCCCAACATCGGACCTGCACCGGAAATCATGGCGAGGAGTGCCACGCCTTTTTCGAGGTTGCTAACTTCAAGATTACCAACGTTTTCGACAGCTGTCTGAATATCGTTCAATGGCTTGCCGATACGAGATATACCTTTCTCAATCATGCGTGAAAGTGGGGTGGATGCCTTCTGGCATAAGACCTTGGCGTCGTTCAACTTGCCGTCTTTCATGTAATTGCGGATAGTCTCCATGAACATGTCGTCTTTTTTAGCCGCTTTGTTGATGGTGATGAATCTTTCAATGAAGATGTAGAACGCTATCACTGAGAAAACAGCTAAAATCAACATTATCCAACCGCCTTGAACGGCCATGTCCCATAATGACATTCTAATTTCTGTGGCTTCTGTAAGTGGTTCACTCACAGGTACTTGCAATAAAAAACTTGTTAAATTCATATAATAATATTTGACAATTACAAAAATAACTATTAATTGGCAAATATATTACAAAAATTTTGAAAAAAATCAGATTTCTGTGAATCTTTTAACAATTTTTTCGCGGTAAGTGTTGGAAACCGGCACCGATTCGAGTCCTGTTTGGTTGAAATCGATGTAATAGCCATCGGCCTCATTGCGTATGAGCTTGATATTGTTTGAGTTAACAATATATGTGCGATGGCAGCGGATGAGAGGCGTGCCAGCGAATGCGTCTTCAATGGCTTGAATCTTGTTTCTGAGTACAAACGAGCTGATTCCACCTTTATTATTATAGAACACATTCACGTAGTTGCCTTCCGCCTTGATATAATAGACGTTTTCGAGTTTTACGGTAAACTTCAATGCGCCAGTATAATCGTTGAAATTGATGATGTCAGGATTATCTGTTCTCGAAGGCTCGCTTGCCGGTGTTTTTATGCTCGTAGTAGTTGTGGCTTCGTTGGTTTGAATGACATGTCTTGCGATTTTCAACACTCTTTGAGCGTCAAGAAGAGCGAAACTTAAATCCGTGACAATGAACGGAAAGCCAAGCGCGATGAAGGTAACCAAGATACTCTTTCCGACGATAAGACCTTCGGTATGCTCTTCCACGTGCATGATTCCCAATGAAATATATGCATGGAACAGTCCTATCAGCACTATCTCACCTAAAATCCAGAATATATATTTAGGTAAGGTGAAACGTATCAGTCTTTTCGACATGTAAAACATCATTATTCTGCTGAATATCAAGAAGATAGTAGAGAATATGATGAAGAAAGCCGTATAGATGAACCTGTCTTGTTCTTCAAGCGAGAACCAGGCTGTTGTAGTGTCTGATAATGGTACATATACAGCCAAAAATGCTATCGCAAAGAGCACTGATATCGTCACCTGGACAATAAGATTGTTCTTCTCAATTAGATAATGTGGTAACTTCTTGCTTTGCATTGGCGTAATTTTTACGCTGCAAAGATACAAATTTTTTCAATATGAAAGAATTTCGTCACAATTTTTTAAATTTTCGTCACAAAAATTTTTATTTCGTCACAATTTCAAAAAAATTCGTCACAAAATGGCAAAATTCATCACAAAGAGCCTTAATTCGTCACATATGGTCTGGATTTCGTCACAAAAATTCATCATGTGGTTTAATGGGGGTATTTTTGCGTCGATTGAAAACGAATATTAACAATTAAAACTATAATAAATGAAAATTTCAGGAACAGGAAGTTCTCTTCCATCAAAAGTGGTTACTAACCAGATGCTGAGTGAGATATTAGACACATCAGATGAATGGATTACCGCGCGTACTGGTATTAAGGAGCGTCGCGTGCTTTCATCTGAATATGTGTTGGATCTCGCTGTTGACGCATCGTTGAAGGCTCTCGAAGATGCTAAGATGGATGTGAAAGATCTTGATTTCATCATTTGCGCCAACGTCGTGAATGAGTATGTGACTCCTGCATTGAGCTGCATCGTGAAAGATAAGATCGGAGCTCATTGTCCATGTGTTGACCTCAATGGTGCATGCGTAGGTTTTATTTATGCCTGCGACATCGCCGAAGCATATTATAAAATAGGTAAAGTGAAAAACGTCCTCGTGGTTTGCGCTGAGGCACCTGCACACATGCTCGACTGGCATGACCGCACTTGCGCAGTGTTGTTTGGCGCTGGAGCCGGAGCAGCGGTGTTGACACCTGGCGACAATATCATATCCACACGTCTTAACGCCTCTGAAGGCTGGGACCGTCTCTATGAGATGCACGACCTCCAGTGGTGCCCTTACGACATGAAAGGCAAGACAAACCTTCCACTCGTGATGCACGGACAGGATGTGTTCAAATTCGCTACATCGACATGCGTCAACGACCTAAAGGTTGTGCTTGAAGAGGCAAAAGTGAGCGCTGATGACATCGACACATATTTCATCCATCAGGCAAACTTGAGAATTATAAAATACATTGAACAGATGCTTAAACAGCCATCCGAGAAGTTTCCGACAAACATCGAGAAATACGGTAACACATCGTCGGCCAGCCTCCCAATCCTCCTTGACGAAGTGAAACGCGCAGGCAAGCTCAAGGAAGGCGATATCTTGGCATTCAGCGCATTCGGCGCAGGCCTCGTATCTGGTGCAATGATTATGAAATGGTAAATTGAAAACTAATGGAAATGAATAAAAGAAGAGTTGTTATTACCGGCATGGGCGTTGTTTCTCCTGTCGGAAACGATATCGATACATTCCTCGACAGCATTATGAACGGAAAATGTGGTATCGGTTTGATTACAAAGTTTAACACTGATGATCTTCCTGTGAAGGTGGCTGCAGAGGTCAAGGATTTCAATCCTGAGAAAGACGGATTGGAAGTGCCGTTTGTGCGCCGTAACGACTTGTTTGCGGTTTACGCCATGGCAGCAGCTTGCCAGGCTATGAAAGGCAACGAGGAAGGTTGGGACGCTGACCGTCTTGGCGTGTACATCGGCTCAGGTATCGGCGGTTTCGACACCATGATGCGCGAGATGCACAAACTCGAGGCAGAAGGTCCGCGCTGGGTCTCTCCTCTGATGATTCCTACAATGATTGCCAACATGGCATCGGGTAATGTGGCTATCCGTTTCAACGCTCACGGAGTGTGTCTGCCAGTCGTGACAGCATGCGCCACCAGTACTCACGCCATCGGTGAGGCTTACCGCGCTATCAAAGACGGTTATGCTGACGGCATCATTGCTGGCGGTACAGAAGCACCTATTAATAGATTGTCAATCGCCGGTTTCGCAAACTGCAAGGCTCTTACCAAGTCGGAAGATCCTAATGCAGCGTCATTGCCATTCGACGCTCGCCGCGCAGGATTCGTCATCGCTGAAGGAGCAGGCATCGTTCTCTTGGAGGAACTTGAGCACGCAAAACAACGCGGAGCTACAATATATGCTGAGGTTTGCGGTTATGGCAATACCTGCGACGGTCACCATGTGACAGCACCGCATCCTGAAGGGACTTATGCGGCAAAAGCTATCAAGATGGCATTGGATGAGGCAGGTTATCAGGAAAAGAAAGACCTTCTTTACATCAACGCACACGGTACAGGCACAGCGTTGAACGACTCGTCAGAAACCATGGCTATCAAGAAGGCGATGGGCGAGGACGAGGCACGCAGAGCTTTGATTAGCTCGACAAAATCAATGACAGGGCACCTTCTCGGTGCAGCAGGCGCTATCGAAATTATAGCATCAGCCCTGGCACTTCAGAAAGGCATGGTGCCTCCGACAATCAACCTCAACGAGGCTGACCCTGTCTGTGACCTCAACTACACGCCAAACAAGGCAGTGAAGGCTGATTTGACCATTGCAGTGTCACAGTCACTCGGTTTCGGTGGCCATAACGGCGCTGTGGCATTAAGACCAATCAAGTAAAATATTGAAAATCATATAGCTATGACAAGAGAAGAATTAAAAAACTATTTACCTCACCGCGAGCCTATGTTGCTCATCGACGAGATAGACATTGACGACCAGCATGTCGCTCATTCGAAATATCACGTCAATGGCGATGAGTTTTTCCTCCAGGGACACTTTCCGGGCAACCCAGTGGTGCCAGGCGTCATCCTCTGCGAGATTATGGCCCAGAGTTGCGCTCTTCTTATGAAGGAAGACCTTCCGGGCAAGTTGACATTCTACACAGGCATCAACAATGTGCGTTTCAAAAGCCAGGTTCTCCCGGGTGACACCGTAGAAGTGGAAGCTGTTTTGACTGCACACCGCGCCAACATCTATTTCTGTGACGCTAAATTGAGTGTCAGAGGAAAACAGTGCGTCAGCGGAAGCCTGTCGTTCGCCCTCGTTCCAAGAACAGAAAAATAATTTTTATATAATGAAGAAAGAATTTCAAATAGTAGTGTTGGCAAAACAGGTGCCTGATACCAAGAACGTTGGTAAGGATGCCATGAATGCCGACGGCACCATCAACCGCGCAGCTCTTCCTGCCATCTTCAATCCTGATGACATGAAAGCTCTTGAGATGGCTCTGATGTGTCGTGATATTATCAAGAAAGAAAACGTTGACGTCAAAGTGACTGTCATCACGATGGGACCTCCACGCGCCAATGAGATCATCCGCGAGGCTTTATATCGTGGTGCAGACGATGGTTTTGTGGTCAGCGATAAACGTTTCGCAGGCTCGGATACCTTGGCTACATCATATGCTTTGTCGATGGCAATCAAGAAGTTAGGTCATTACGACATCGTCTTTACAGGACGTCAGGCTATCGATGGCGACACCGCACAGGTGGGACCACAGACAGCAGAGAAACTCGGCGTGCCACAGATAACCTATGCTGATGAGATTATTGCTGCATCGACAGAGGCAATCCGTCTCAAGAGAGTGCTTCAGCATGGCATCGAGGTCGTTGAGACAAAACTCCCGGCTCTCGTTACAGTTCACGGCAACGCCAAAGACTGCCGCTCACGTCATGCACATCTTGTTATCAAGAAGAAAAACACTGATATCCCAATGTTGACAGCCGATGACCTCAATCCGGACTTCGAGAGATTAGGTCTGAAAGGCTCTCCGACAAAGGTGAAAAACATTGAGAACGTTGTTCTCGCAAAGAAAGAAAGCATTGCAATAAGCAGCGATGACGAGGGAATCAAAGGATTAGTTGAAGACCTCACCGCAGCTCATATTTTCTAATACTTAACAAACTAATTAACAACAAATCATTAACATTAAAAATCTTAAAATCATGGATACAAAAGCAAAAATCACTGAAATTATCGTTAACAAACTGAATTGCGACCCAGCACAAGTAACAGAAGACGCAGGTTTCGTCACAACATTAGGCGCTGACTCATTGGATATCGTCGAGCTTATCATGGACATCGAGCGTGAGTTCGAAATCACCATCCCGGATAACATGACAGAGAAGATCGTCACAGTGGGCGATGCAATCAAAGTTGTTGAAGAAATCAAGGCAAAATAATGAATAACATTATTGTTTATTGCGAAGTTAAAGACGACGGCAAG
>Ga0310696_10005068_pt1 | contig 15985 bp, 11 predicted proteins | sample AusTroGonzalo_MG_4_FD_203885 | JGI IMG/M metagenome (GOLD analysis project Ga0310696, IMG submission 203885) | Bovine rumen microbial communities from tropical cattle in Woodstock, Queensland, Australia - Gonzalo_02 (v2) (version 2) | ecosystem: Host-associated > Mammals > Digestive system >...
GGAGGTGAAGGGATGGAGTGTTTAGACAGGATTAACAGGATTGACAGGATTATCTGGGGGTATACCCCCAGACCCCCAAAATCCTGTAAATCTTGTAAATCCTGTCCAAAAAAACTAGAAGGAAACTGGGGACCCCCTGGTCGCGACATTCTCCTGTCTCTCCTGTTCTTTGTGGCCAAAAAAATGAGAATCGTATGCGGAATAATTCTTGCGGCGGCGGTTACGGCATCAGGCTTCCATCGGTGATGCGATGAACGGCATAGAGCGGCAGAATGCGGACGTCGGGCAGGGTTGCGAAGTTCTCCAGCGAGATTCGCACTCCCATGTCAACGTGCTTTTCCACCATGAAGAGGCGGAGGCTCTTCATCGACCCGCGCACGCCGGACTTGACCTCGACCGGGAGCATCCTGTCGCCGTGTTGCAGCACGAAGTCCACTTCCGCCGTCGCGTTTGTCGCTTCGCGATGCCAGTAGTAGAGTTCCGGACGATGCCGCATAGACATGTGAGAGGCAATCTGCAATGCGGTGTAAACCTCGGCAAGCGATCCCTTGTTGGCGAAGGTTATGTCGTCGATGGAGACAAGTTCCTTCAGGTCGAGGCCGAGAATCCGCTGATGGAGTCCCGTGTCGGAGAGAAACGCCTTGAAGTTGGTTTCGTCGATTGCCGCCCCGAGCGGGAGTCCGTTCGCGCCTGTATGGTGAACCTTGACGACAAGTCCGGCCTTGACGAGAAGTTCAAGCGCGTCCTTGATCGCAGTGGACTTCGTTTCGCGATTGACGCGGGCGCACACGAACTTGCCGCCGGACTGGAGCGCAACGGAGCGGAACGTCTCGGCGAGCCGCGCGAGCGGAACGCGGCGGCGATACTTTGCGAAGTCGTCCTGAAAGACGAGAATGAGGTCGTCAAGTGCGTCCATCGCCGAGAGAAGGTCGTGGCGGGAGGCATAAAGGGATACGATCTCAGGCATTCCGCCGATGGTCATGTAGGTGCGCAGATGTGCGATGAGTCGGCGGTGGAAAGGTTCGTCCAGCGGGTGCGAGAAGTCGGCGGCGTTCATCATCTGCACAAGGGGTTCTTCGCCGATGCCGCAGAGGAATTCCGTGAAGGTCATCGGGTACATGAATCGCGACGTGAGCCGTCCGACGCCGAGCGAGGGAATTTCCTCGAGCGCAAATTCGAGGAGCGACCCGGCGGCGATGACATGAAGACCTGGCATTTGCTCTTTGAAATAGCGCAAGGCGGCAAGCGCACGTGGGCAAGCCTGTGTCTCGTCAAGGAAGAGAAGCGTTTTGCCGGGCAGGATGGGTGTGTGCGTATATGCGGAAAGCTTTTCGGCAATCGGCTGGGCCGAAAGCGGCCCGTCAAAGAAAGCGGCCGCTTCGGGGTTTTCGTCAAGGTTCACTTCGGCGAAGTGCTTGAAATGCTTTGCAAGTTTGCGGACGGCGTATGTCTTGCCGACTTGTCTTGCACCGCGCAGCAACAGTGGCTTGGGCATCTGTTCGGACGCCCATCTTGTCAGCTCATCGTCGATTATGCGTTTCACGTCTCGAATCCTTGTTTTTGCGCAATCTTGGTTTGGAAAGTCCAGAAACTAAACTTGAAATCGGGATTTTTATCCCAAAATCAAAAGATGTTTTCGGTCAATCTCTCCCAAAATCAAAAGATAGTATATCACAATTAGGGACGAAACACAAGTAGGAAGGAAATGTCTTAAATGAGAATCGTATGCGGAATAATTCTTGCGGCGACGGTTGCTTTGGCACGGTAAATATGATATAGTTTACGTATAAACACAACGACAAGACGGATGATGGGACAAGAGGTTGAAAATGAGGATTAATTTCGGATTTCGCAGGAAGTGGATGCTGGCTGGTTTCGCTGCCGCGTTCATGATAGGGGACTTGCTTCTTTATGTACGGGAGGCAAAACCCTCGTCTGTCGAATTCCTGTTTGGCGTGGCCGGATACGCCCTGGCGCATTTGTTCTGGATGTTCGGACAGTTTCGCGAGACGCGTCCAGATGGGCGTGTGTTTCTGTCTTTGGCGATTCCTCTCGTCATTTTCGTATCGGTTCGCATACACCCGCCGGTTCTGCCACCAGCAGCATGGGTGGCCGCTTGCGCGTACTCCGTTCTTACTGCGGTGTCGTTTGCGACAGCGCTTGCAACGCGACGCGTATTCTACATCCTTGGCATCGGACTTCTGTTTTTCTCCGACATGATGATCGGTGGCGGATTGCAAGGCGCGTCATGCTGCAATTGGCTGATACGCCCGACGTACCTAGCCGCGGAAGCGGGCGTTTTTGCGTCGTTCCTCTTGGGCGATAGAGAATGGCGGATTCCATTTTCCCGACTTGACGTCTTTATGTTTGCCGTTGTCGGCGGAGCGTTGTCGTTTGGATGCTTTGCCGTCGCGGCGTTAACATATCCCGGAGGCGGCTATAATCCATTCTTGCAGATGCTGAGCGCCCTGGGTCTTGTGACGGTGAATGACATCGCATATCCGTCCTGTCATTTCTGGTTCATTGCGGGCATGGTGCTTGCAGCCGTTTCTGTTTCGCGGGTGTGGGTGAGTCTTGCCGCGCTGAATGTAGGGTGGCGTCGAGTTGCGATCGGTTGGGGCGGTGCGGTCAACGTGGCGGGGTTGCTGTTCATTGCGCTTGTGCCGTTTGACGTGAATGGCGATATGCATAACATAGCCTGCAATATTGCCGTTGTGGGCGGAGTGCCGATACTGGTGGCTCGTTTTCGCAGAGGAGGAGATTTGGCGTGGACATGCTGGCTTCTGACCCTTGTCGCATTCTTCGCGACCTGTGTCTGGGTGAAGGCCATACCGTTCCGCCCGTGGGTTACAGCAACGCAGAAAGCGCTAATTGTATCCTTTGCCGTATGGGCAGGCTGGCTCGCCTGGCGGGTGCACAAGGAGTATGCGAACGATTCCCCAATAACATGCATATAATATATTGTTAAGGGGAAAGTTCGTCAGACCATAAAAACCGACTCTGAGAGCTGGGCTATGAAAATTTTCGCCGAATTCGGCGAAAAGCTCTATAATACTGCCTTTTTGATGTGCCACAACGCCGCGGATGCGGAAGACCTCGTCATGCGCACGATAGAACTGGCGGTCCGTCATGTCGCGCAGTACAATCCCGCAAGGCCGCTTTTCCCGTGGTTGTGCGGAATATTGACGAACCGTTACCGCATGGATCTTCGCGGCAAGGCCAGAAACGCCCTTGAACCTGTGCCGGAGCCGCCCGAGAGCGAGTCCGACGAGCTGGATCCTGCCGAGATACTTGCGCGGGAATCCGATGCGAAGGCTGTCAACGAGGCGGTGGCGAAACTGCCTGACCAGCATCGCGAACTGGTGGTCCTGAGGTACTTCGACGACCTTACCGTTCCGCAGATAGCCGAGATTACCGGCATAACGGAGGGGAGCGTAAAGCGCAAGCTGCACGAGGCGAAGAAGGCGATGAGGGCGATGCTTCTCAAAAGCTACGATGCCGAACGATTTGAAGGGATTGCGCATAATGAACAATGCAGGGATGTGAAATGAACGACGAACTGACATTCGAGGAACGTGAAGACGACCTTATCGCGGCGGCGCTGAAAGACGGGGCTTTCAAGCGGCCTTTGCCGCCTGGCATGGCTAGGCGGGTTGCGGTGCGCGTTCATGATGCGGCCATGTCGCGCCGTTCGATGCCGCGCTGGCTCAAGGTCGCTGCGTCTCTTGTTGCAATCGCGTCATTTGCGGCATTTGCCGCGACAGTGGCAACGAAGTACCTTGAGCCTTTGGAAGGCTCAGGGAGCCAGGGGGCCTCGGCCGAAGCGGAAAGCGCAGACCCGTTGGAACAGACATTTGAGGAAATCTTCAGCGAAGAACTACAGGAACTAAAACAACAGGAGGAACAAGCCATGAACGGAAAAACAGTCAGGAGTCTTGCGGCCGGCGCGCTTGCGGCGACGGCTTTCGTCGTCCCGTCCGCCCAGGGCGCGGTTCGAAGCAGCGTCTTCGACGACGCCATGGTGTGGTATCGAGGTGCACTTCAGGCGCAGTCTTACTACAGTAACGGGCCGGAAGGAACCTTCGCAAACAATGGTGGTACGCATCCGACCAAGGCGTTCAAATCGATTTTGCACACATCTGACGCCTCAAGCGTGTTCAATAACATGACATGGGCATGGGGTTGGGGTGCTGAAACGACATTGGGTTCTGATCCTGTCGTATGCCCGTATGCCAATTGCACTCTAACTGGCGTGACATATGCAAATCGACCTATTCCTGCGAAAACAAACGACTGGGCCGATGTGACGGTAAATGGAGTAACTACCTCTCAACCGATCTTGTCCCATTGGAAAGGCCCAGAATACATCAAGTCGGGCGCGTGGATTTCCGAAGATACAAGCACATATACGATGATTCTCCGTCTGCGCATTGATACGCCGTTAAACAATCATGCAGGATCAAGCACTGGCGATGGTTTTTCGATTTTTGCCGATGGCAACTATAGTTACAATGGCAATACTGGTATCAGAATTTCATTTAATGGACCGACCCTTGGTACATATCGTACTCCTCGCATATTCTTTGGTAGTGATAGGATTGATCTTTCAAATGCGCAAGTCCCTTATGGCAATTGGATTGATCTCGCCATAGCGGTCAATGGTTCGACGGCTACAATTGCCGCCTGTGCACAGGGTGAAAGCGCAAACACGATCGACTGGAAGACGGTAACATTGTCGGAAGGGGTCAACCCTTCGCTTAAAGTAGGGGGTAATACATTTACTCTCCTTGGCCCGCAACTGTCTGGCGGATATACGGCGACTTGGACAAATGGTGTTAAGGCTGCCGCTTCTTCCAGCACCGAGAATGGTATGCGCGCACAGTTCTTCCGCGGCGCCGTACATCAGATGGCGTTTTGGAATCGTGCGCTTTCGGCGGATGAAATCCGCGAGGCGTGGGGTGAAGGTCGGCCAAATCTTGTGCATGTTGGCGTGGAGGGCAACGGGACGGCGGAATTTGCCGCGACTGACACATCCGTTTCCAATAGCGGAGCGTGGCAGAAGCTCAATCCGACGCTTTCCGCCGAGAATCCGACGGCGACAATATCGTTCAGCTGCCCTGCGCTTTGGGCAGGGTTGCCGCAGTATCTAAGGTTGCCGATAGCCAGCACTTCAACGTCTGGTTCCGTGAGTGTTTCGCTGAACGGCGAGACGCTTGGCACGGTTGACGTTGCGGCAAACAGGACTGCGCTTTTCTACATTGAGGGAGGCAAGATCGAGTCTGGAGAGAATACACTTGTCATTTCGCGCGTCAGCGGCGATTCTCTCGTTCTTGACGCAGTGACGCTTGGCGGATCGTGGAGGTTTGGTGAGAATATTAATTCGTTCGCAAATGCGCCATCTACTCCAGACAGATTCCTTTTCAACCCGGCCTGCGGAAATGACAAGTTCCACGACCGAACGTTTAATTCGGGGGGAACGGCCTTGACGGAGTTTCACTTTTTCGTACCAGAGGATATGGTTGGCAAGTACCGCGGTGTATTTGCAACTTGTGCGCAAAATACCGGTGGAAGCACGTTTAACTGGGAATTCCTTGGTAACGGAACGTCGTTCGGTACATATGGACTCAAGGGCGGAAATAACTACGAGATCAAGATAAAGCAAGGAAACATTGTCGCCGGTTGGAATACGCTTGCATGGAAGCGTGTTTCTGGGTGGGTCAACTATGACTGGCATAAGTTTACCGTTTCCAGACCGCCGAAGGGGATGGCGATTGTCATAAGGTGACATCTGATTAACGCGACAAAATGGATCGTAGGTTTCTCGTAGGCGCAATCGCCGCATGGGCGTCGCTGGCTTCGGCGAGCCGTGCGGCCGATGCTTGGACACTGCAGACGGAAGAGGGCGGCAACGTGCTCTTCCCCGCAGGCAGCGCGAGGTTCCAGCCGATGCAGCGCCGGGCAAACGATTCGTTCAAGCAGTACGTCGCGAATGTCGAGGCCGATTCAAGCGATTCTTCGCGCCCCAAGTTGAGGTGGACCTTTCCGTCGCGCGGCGAAGGCGAGAAGAACGTGATCGTCATGTCGCTCGATGCGGAGAGCTGGGCCGGCGGACGGTGCGTGTCGGACGTCAAGTCCGAGGCGATTCCAAAGGAGCACGAGAAGGGCAAGAACATACACATCGTCGGACACGAGGCGCAGACTTTCCAGTTCAAGGACGAGCTTGGCCGTTCGTTCCGCCTCGACTTCGGCGAGAAGGTCCGGCTGCATGCGATGGACGGGCGCGAGTGGGACATGGGCGAGTTCATATTCCGCTTCTACTGCAGCCAGGACGTCGTCACTGTCGTTCTCGACGCGGGCGGCCCTGTGTCCGTCTCGGCTTGCGATCCATTCAAGATAGAGGCTGGTGCGAAATGGGTTCCGCTCAAGGTGAAGTGCGAGATCAAGGAGGGAAGCGCCCTCGACTTCTCGTCTGTCGTTCCAACCGTCGCGCCGTGCCGCCGCGTCGTCGCCCGCGGGCGCCACTTCGAGTTCGAGGATTCGCCGGGCGTTCCGCGCCGGTTCTACGGCATCAACATCTGCCGCGACGCGAACTTCGCGAAAAGGGAAGTCTCGCGGGAATTCGTCCGGCAGCTGAGGCTTCGCGGCTACAACGCACTCAGGCTCCACCACCACGACAACGGCATGGTGGACGGCTCTGCGGACGGAACGGCAATCAATCCTGACAGACTAGAAAGGATGGACGCGCTTCTCGCCGAGTGCGGCAAGGCCGGCGTGTACGTGACTACGGACATTTTCGCCTCGCGCAAGGTGCCGCGCCGTGCGGTAGGCCAGAACGCGGACGGTTTTCTCGGGCAGAGCGAGTACAAGGCGCTGGCGCTCGTCAACGAGAGCGTCTTTTCCAACCTTTGCACCTTTGCGCGCCAGTGGATGACGCACGTAAATCCCCATACAGGGCTTCGCTGGGCGGACGACCCGACGCTCGCGTTCGTCGCGTTCGTGAACGAGGGCCATGTCGGCGCAAGCGGCGCGGAGACCCTTCGCAAGTATCCTGAATACGTGGCGGCATGGAAAGAATGGTCGGCGAAGACAGGTTGCGAAATATCCGAGATACCGTCCGGGAAGCCCTGGGACAAGACACCGGAGATGGAGGCGTTCGCGCGCTTTGTCGCGACGCTAGAAGACCGCTTCGCCGCGCGGATGCGCACGTTCCTCAAGGACGAGCTGGGCGTGAAGGCGCTCCTTTCCGACATGAGCGCGGGGTTCGAGCGCGAGCAGTTCCGCGACGTGCGGGCGAAGCACCACGACTACGTCGACGAGCATTGCTACTGGGACCATCCGACATGGCCGGGCGAGGCATGGAGCACTCCAGCCAAGTGCATGAACACGAATCCCGTCATGTCGCGCGGCGCGGACGTCATGGAACTGTGCACCCGCGTCGCAATTGGCGGCAAGCCGTTTGTCACGACTGAATACAACTTCTCCGGGCCATCTGAATACAGGCACATGGCCGGTCTCGTCGTCGGTTCGCAGGCCGCACGCGAGGACTGGGCGGGGCTGTGGCGCTTCGACTGGGGCGGCAGCCCATGGGAGATGGTTCATCTGGACAAGGTGCGATCGGGTATCTTCGCCATCTCGGGCGACGCTCTCGCGCGTGCCGACGAGCGCGTCGCGATGTGCCTCTTCCTTCGCGGAGACATTGCCTCGGGCGACGGCGCGGCGGCGCAGGCCGACCGCGAGACTGGCGCATTCTCTGTGCGGACGCCGCGCACGGCAGGCGGCTTCACGGAGGACGGGCGGCTCATGGCGGGAGCAGTCGCCGCGCTCTGCGACAAGGGGCCGACGGCGGTGTGGGCGACGTCGCTTGACGCTAGGCCGCTTCCCGAGTCGCGGCGCATCCTCGTTGCGCACCTCACCGACCTCGTGAATGGCGGCGACACGTACGAGGACGAATCTAGGACGCTGCTCCTGCGCTGGGGCAATCCGCCGCACCTCGTGCGCGCCGGCGTTGCGCGGCTGGCTCTTGCTCTTGGATCCGGAGACTTCCGCGTGTATGCGCTAGACACTTCCGGAGAGCGCGTGCGGGAGGTCCCGTGCAGGATGCACAAGGGCCGCCTTCGCTTCAATGCGGATGTCGCGGCAGACCCGGAGTGCGCGACGTTCCTCTACGAGATAGTCCGCCGCTAACCTGACGTGATTATTCAATCATTTGGTTTGATTTTGCATTTCGCGTTGACTGCGATAATGGTAAAATACGACAAATGAAAAATTTGCGTTGGTCGGGAAAGTTGTTTTCAATGCTTGTCATGTTTTTGGCAGGCAACGCGGCGTTTGCTTCCGAGGAGAATTCTCTTGGCAACATTGGCGACGTTCGGCTGAAGGGGTATTTGGGCGAGAGGCTTGATTCCATGGTCGAGCGGCATGTCGCCGCCCGCGACGTCGATTACATAACCGCGCCGTTCATTGAGAAGACGGAGCGCGGCGGAAGATGGCAAACGGAGTTCTGGGGCAAGTGGATGCATGCATCCGTCCCGTACATGTGGTACGAGACGGATGGCAAGTGTAAAGTTGAAAGTGTAAAGTGTAAAGTTGCGGAAGGGCTATGTTCCAAGGTTGAGCGGGGAATTGAGAGGATTCTTGCCTCGCAAGAGCCTAGCGGCTATATCGGGAACTATCCCGACGAGCTTCGCTGTGGCGAGGGCTGGGATGTATGGGGCATGAAGTACACGATGATGGGGCTATTGCATTATTATGACTGGGGAACGGGGAATGGGGAACTGGGAACGGGGAATCCGCCGCCGCCAAGGCTTCGGCGGACAAGCGGGGAACGGGGAGAAAGAGCGCTTGACGCCGCGAAGCGGCTATGCGACTACGTTATTGCGGAAATCGGGCCGAACGGAAGGCGCGGACGCGAGTTGTGGCAGACCGGCAACTGGTCGGGCTATGCCAGTTCGTCCATCCTGGAGCCGGTTGTCTGGCTATACAAGCGCAGTGGGGAAAAGAAGTATCTCGATTTTGCCGCGTACATCGTGAAGGGCATGTCTGAGCCGGAATCGGGACCGCGTCTTGTCGACCTTGCGCTTAAAGGCGTTTCGGTCGCCGATCGCAATGGCTATGGTAATAAGCCGGAGATGCATGGCGGTTATGTGATGAAGCACAACCGCTGGAAGTCGTATGAGATGATGAGCTGTTATCAAGGGCTTTTGGAATATTGTGAAATTGTGAAATTGTGTAAATATGAAAATACCCAATACCCAATGTCTGCGGTGGATGATATCTTGAAAGCCGCCGTGATGACCGCAGAGGACATTGTAAAGGAGGAAGTGAACCTTGCGGGTGGGTGCGCGTCGAGCGAGGCGTGGTTCCATGGCGCAAGGAAACAGCATCTTCCGTACGTCCATCTTCAGGAGACATGCGTAACGACGACGTGGATGCGCTTCTGCGAAAAGCTCCTGGAAGTTACGGACAATCCGAAATGGGCCGACCAGATAGAGCGCACTTTCTACAACGCCTATCTTGGCGCACTCCTTTCGGACGGCGGAGAGTTCGCCGCGTACACTCCGCTCACAGGCAACCGCTGGCACGGCATGCACCACTGCGCAATGCACACCGACTGCTGCACGGCGAACGGGCCGCGCGGTTTTCTCTGCTTCTTGAAAGAGTTGTTCACAACACGCGGCGACGTAGCGACGTTCAACTTCTATTCGTCCGCGCTTGTGAAAGGTGAGCTTTCTAACGGACGCAAGGTCGCGTTCGACATGTATTCGCTCTATCCTCGCACGGACTGTGTCAGGATCGTCAGCCACACGGAAGGCGCGGCGCCCGTGCGTCTTCGTATCCCGGCGTGGAGCGCAAAGACGGATGTTAAGGTGAATGGCAGGGCGTTGGACGGCGCCGCGGCAGGGCGCTATTTCACGATTGACCGAGACTGGAAACTCGGCGACGTCGTGGAGGTTAGGTTCGACATGCCAGTTGTTGCGCACACGCTAGACCATCATGTTGCGTTTACGAGAGGACCGGTGTTGCTCGCCCGCGACAGCCGCTTTGCGGACGGAGACCTGACGGAGCCATTCAGAAGGGGCGTAAAGGACGGACAGTCGATGCCGACCTTTGCCGCCGTGCGCGTTCCTTCCGACGACATGTGGATGGCGTTCTCGGCGACGCTTCCAATAGGCGCGCATACGGAGAATCCTGAGGCGGCTAATCCATCGACCGTGTTTTTCTGCGACTACGCCTCCGCCGGGAACGCTTGGTCTCGCGCCAACTTCTACCGCACTTGGTTTCCGATCGAATACGGACCGCACGAGTGAGAAATTTCAGTGGTGAAAAAGTAACTTAATTTTGGCGATTAAAGTATTCTTGTGATGGCGTGAATTTTGATACAATACGCGCCATGGAGAAATCGGGTACGTCAAATTTGCGCTTCTTGCTCGCGATAGCTGGGCTTGGGGGGCTTCTCTATGGCGTCGATTTCGGCGTGATAGCCGCAGCCGAGCCGTACATGAAGGCCATGGGAACTTTTTCGGACGCCAGGATAAGCTATATCGTAGGCGCGGTACTGCTTGGAGGGATCATTGCGTCGCTTACGGCGGGCGTTCTCGCGGAATGGTTTGGCCGCAAGCGGATGATCGTCGTGTCTGCCGCCATGTTCCTTGTCGCGATTCCCGTTGTAAGCCTGTCGCTAGAGTCGTTCTACGTCCTCTATGCCGGAAGGGTGCTGCAGGGGATGAGCGCCGGATACATGGCCGTGATAATGCCTATGTACTTGACTGAGACGCTGCCTGCGGACATACGCGGGCGCGGTACCGGCGTGTTCCAGTTCTGCCTCGGTCTCGGTCTTGTCGTCGCCGCCGGCGCGGGGTGCCTTGTCGCTACAGTCTTCGGCGCGTCGGACACGGCGGATGCAGCCGGCCGTGTCGCCGCATGGGGAGCGAACTTCTGGTGGACCATGATTCCTGTAGCCGTCCTCTTCTTTGGCAGTCTGCGTATTCCGGAGAGCCCGGTCTGGAAGAATAGAAAATGTAAAGTGGAAAATGTAGAATGTGAAAGAGAAAAATCGACAATTCTACATTCTACATTCTCAATTTTACATTCTCGCAAGTATGTCGTGCCGTTTCTGCTCGCCTGTATCGTGCTGACATTGAACAAGACGACGGGCATGAGTTCATTTACAAGCTACTTGGTGTCCATCCTGCATAGCGCCGGCTTCGAGGGCATATTCGCCAACTGGGGCCAGCTTGCCGTGAAGCTCACGAACATGCTCGTCACGATCGCCGCTGCGGCGCTCGTGGATCGCAAGGGGCGCACGTGGCTTCTGAAGGTCGGGACGGGCGGCATGACGGTCGGTCTTGCGGCGATAGGGTCGGTGTTCCTTGCGATAGAGCGCTTCGGGGTGCAGGCGAACAACTTTACGGGGTTGCTTACCATGTTCGCGTTCTTCTTCATGCAGGTGTTCTACGCGCTTGGCCCCGGGCTTTGCGTGTGGCTCGTTCTTTCCGAGCTGATGCCACTCAGAATCCGCGCGAACGGCATGGCGATCGCGCTCTTCATGAACCAGTTTGTCGCGTGGGGGCTTGCCTCGTCGTTCCGCCAGTGGGTGGCGGCGTGGGGGTGGTCGTCGATGTTCTTCTTCTTCGCCGCGAACGGAATTCTTTATTTCATCGTCGCTCTCTTCATCCCGGAGACGAAGGGCAAGACGCTGGAAGAACTTGAACATCTTTTTGAAAGAAAGAAAAGTGGGAGTGAAAAGTTCGAGTTCGAGAAAGGAAAATTCCGCTCTCCAGCTCAAACAACAACCACTAACCACTAACAACTAACCACTAGCCACTAACCACTAGCGACTAACAACTAACCACTAACAACTAACCAACCATGGTAACGCAGACATCGATAAGCTATTACGGTCTCAACTACGTCGAACACGCCGAGGCGGACTTCAAGGAAATGAAGGCGCATGGCATCACGCAGGTAATCCTCGCCGTGACGGAGTTCGACTTCGACTTCTGGCGGCCGAACATCCCCGCCATCGTCGACAAGGCGCACGAGCTCGGGCTTAGGGTCCTCATCGACCCGTGGGGCAACGGCAAGTACTTCGGCGGCGAGCAGGTCTCGAAGTTCCTGCAGGACAACGTCGAGAACCGCCAGGTCTCGGCACTGACCGGCGAGAAGCTGCCCTACGCCTGCTTCAACACGAACAGCTACCGCGACTACTTCAAGAACTTCTGCACGACGCTCGCCCGCGAGGCGAAGCCCGACGGGTTCTTCTGGGACGAGCCGCACTACGCGTTCCCGAAGGGCATCGCGTCCATCACCGGCGGCGTCGCCGACGACTGGACCTGCTACTGCCCCGTCTGCCGCAAGCGCTTCGAGGACTACTACGGCTACCCGATGCCGAAGTACATGACGAACGACGTCAAGCAGTTCCGCTGGCGCGAGGCGCTCGTCGTCCTCTCAGAGACGTCGAAGGCGCTCAAGGAGATCGACCCGAAGCTCGAGATCACGTGCTGCGTACACGCGACGCAGAACGGCTACTACGTCAGCGAGTACCGAGGCTACGACAACTGGGACATGGTCGGGGCATGTCCCTACTTCGACGTGTTCTCTACGACGATCATCAACTGGGCGCTTCCCGAGGACTTCTTCCTCGACATCACGCGCCGTACCGTTGCCATCGCGAAGAAGTACGGGAAGAAGTCCGAGCGGTGGCTCATGGGCTACTACAAGCAGCCGAAGGACTGGGCGCAGGTCGCGAAGTGGGTCGACCTCGCGGTCGCCGAGGGCGTCGACCGCCTCGCCGCCTGGACGTACCGCGGCGGATACGGCACTGTCGTCGGCGCGCCCGACGCGCTCAAGCTCTGGGACACCATCGGCGAGAGCTACAAGAGGGTTCTCAACAAGTGAGCGAATACCTTGAGCGGATAACCGGACTGCTCGCGCGGATTGAGCGCGAGGAGGCGGGGTCGCTTGCCCACGCGTCTGACGCGGTCGCGGAAGTGATCTGCCGCGACGGGCTTGTGCACGTCTTCGGCTGCGGACACTCGCACCTTCCCGCGCTTGACGCGTTCTACCGCGCTGGCGGGCTCGCCTGCGTCTCGCCGCTTCTTGACGAGGACCTGATGCTGCACGACGGCGCGGCAAAGTCCAGCCGGATGGAGAAGATGCCGGGAATCGCGGCAGAGGCGTTCCGCCGCGCCGGGGTCGATCCCTCGAAGGACATTCTCGTCGTCATCTCCGCAAGCGGCAAGAACGCCGCGCCAGTCGAGATGCTCCGCGCGGCGAAGGCGGCGGGCGTAAAGACCATCGCCATCTCGTCGTCTGCGTACAAGGCGCACGGCGGAGTGCTTCTCGACGAGGCGGATATCGCAGTCGACTGCAAGGTGCCGCATGGCGACGCCGTAATCGAGGTGGGCGACGCGAGGATGGGCGGGCTTTCGACATACGCGTCGCTCTTCATTCTCAACAGCGTGCTGATAGAGGGCGCGAAGAAGGCCTTGAAGAAGGGGACTGTCCCCCTGATATACACAAGCGGGAACGTCGATGGTGGCACGGCAAGGAACATTGCGCTCGAAGAGCGGTATTTTGGAAGAATCAAGAGGCTGTAGGAGTTGGGATAGCCGTGTAGAAAATAGCCGTGTAGAAGTGTAGAAGATGTAGTGTGGAAAATAGCCGTGTAGAAGTGTAGAGGTGTAGAACGGGAATTGGTATGGAGGAAGAGACTGAAGATGTCAAAATTCGTGAACTGCTTGCCAAGATAAGGCAAGAGGCCTATGACTTGCATGTCTATCTTGGTACAGGCTTGTTGGAAAAAGTCTATGAGAATGGGTTGTGTCATCGCTTGAAGCAGGCAGGCTTGAAAGTTGAGGTGCAACAGCCGTTGAAGGTATATGATAGCGATGGGTTTTGCCTTGGTGAGTATTTTGCCGACTTGGTAGTTGAGGACAAGGTTATAGTGGAGCTGAAGGCTGTCAAGTGCATTGCGAGCGAGCATTATGCCCAAATCTTAAATTATATCAAGATTACGGGTGCCCCTGCTGGACTGCTGATTAATTTTGGCTCATACAAGTTTGAAGTAAGAACAGTGATACCGCATTCAAATGAAGAAAATGGTCGTGTAGAAAATGGCCGTGTGGAAAATAGCCGTGTGGAAAATAGCTGTGTGGAAAATAGCCGTGTAGAAGTGTAGAAATGTAGAATGGAGTAAGTATGAATTTTTACACGGCTAAAATAACCTGTCCCCTCCCACCCTCAACCCCTACATCTTCTACACTTCTACACGGCTTAACCTCTCCCTTCCATCCCTCTACACGTCTACCACCTCCCTACATCTTCTACACTTCTACACGGCTAAATAACCTCTCCCCTACATCTTCTACACTTCTACACGGCTAAAAATTACACGGCTAAAACAATGGCACGTATTGCGATAATCGGTTTAGTTGGCAAGTCGATGTTCTTCGACGTGCCGCGCTTCCATTCCGGCGGAGAGACGATCCACGCCGACGGTTTCCACGAAGAGTGGGGAGGAAAGGGCTTCAACCAGGCCGTCGCCGCCGCGCGGCAGGATGCCGCCGTATCGTTCCTCGGCGCGGTTGGCGCATCCGATGCGAAGCCTCTAAAGGAGTTCTGCTCGAAGGAGGGGATTCGCGCGGCGCTTGCGGCTAAGAAGGAAGCGACTGCATGCGCCGCGATACTTACCGACGGAACGGGCGAGACGCGCGTCACTGTCTATCGTGGCGCGGAGCTGTCCGCGAGGGACGTCGACGGATTTGCAGGTGCGATAGCGACGGCTGACTTCCTGCTTCTCAACAACGAAGTGCCAGAGGCCGTGAACCTGGCGGCCGTGGAACTCGCCGCAAGGTACGGGGCCAGGATACTTTTCAATCCCGCGCCTGCGCGTAAGCTGCCAAAGGCGATTCGCGACGCCGTCTCGGTATGGACACCGAACGAGTTCGAGGAGTCTGCCCTCGGCGACGTTGCTGGCGAAGTCGTGACGACGCTCGGCGCGAAGGGCTGCCGCATTCGCTCGACTGGCGAAATCGTCCCCGCGCCGCCTGCGAAGGCCGTCGACTCGACTGGCGCGGGCGACACGTTCAGCGCCGTCCTCGCCGTGCGGCTCGCCGAGGGCGAGAGCTTGCGCGACGCATGCGTTGCCGCCAACGCCGCAGCCGCAGAGGAGGTTGCCGTTCGCTACGTGATGCCGTCGATACCCCGTCGCCGCGAGTAGGCGGGATTTGGTATAATACAAACATGAAAAATCTAGGTGTCTTTGTCTTGGCGTGCTCAGTTGCCGTTGCGGGCAACGCGGAGAGCGTGTTTGTGCAGGACCGCGAAGTGTTCGTGCACGATGCGAACTACGATGTGGGCAAGATGCCCCCGTACGTTCTCGAGGACCCTCTCGTCTTCGCGGACGGGAGGAAGGTGTCGTCCGCGTCGGACTGGGCGGAGCGCCGCCGCGAAATCCTCGGTATCTTCGCGAAGGAGATGTACGGCGCTGAGCCGCCCGCGCCGGAGGCGCTCGTGACCGAGCTTGTCGACGAGAAGGTCGTCGTCGACGGCCACGCCGTGCGCCGCCAGTACAGGATGTGGTTCAAGGCCGACAAGTCCGGCCCGTGCGTCACGTGGGCCATGTGGATTCCCAAGTTCGCGAAGAAGCCTGTTCCGGTAATCTCGTTCCTAAACTATCGCGGCAACCACGAACTCGTGCCCGACGAGGACATACCGGTGCAGCAGGGCTGGACACGCGACGGAGAGAAGTTCGGGGTCACGAACCATACGTCGAGCGCCATGACGCGCGGCGTCATGCAGAATCCGAACGCGGCGACTGTGTTCCCCGTCGGGATGATTATCGCGCGCGGCTTCGCTGTGATGAGCGCGTGCTACTGCGAGGTGTCGCCCGACCCGGACAAGGACGAACGCGAGACGCAGTTCATGCAGAATCCGTTCGCCTATACGGGCGTCTTCGAGCTCTGGGGACCGCGCGACCCCTCGC
>Ga0310696_10005070_pt1 | contig 15985 bp, 13 predicted proteins | sample AusTroGonzalo_MG_4_FD_203885 | JGI IMG/M metagenome (GOLD analysis project Ga0310696, IMG submission 203885) | Bovine rumen microbial communities from tropical cattle in Woodstock, Queensland, Australia - Gonzalo_02 (v2) (version 2) | ecosystem: Host-associated > Mammals > Digestive system >...
ACATCCATATAACGGAATACCACCTGTAATACATGGATATACTCAACAAATCGCTGATTATGACCTTGACAAGATTCTCTCAAAAAACGTGAGGATATCCTAATTTATTAAAAACATAAAAAATACGATGATATTCAGGACATATTTAGACAAATGCAATACGATAATAAAGGATTCTAAAATTAATACCGGAATTAATCCCGTATCAGAACTCCTGTATGGTAGAAATACAAGCAGACTTCTTGTACACTTTGACGAAAAGAAAATACGAAAATTGGTTGACGACGGTTGGTGTCCTGACATGTCTAAAATGAGGCACATCCTTAAGATGACAAACGCCAATTCGTTAGATTTCACACAACTCCATGACTGTACAACAAGTTCAGTAGATAGCAGTCTAAAAAGGCGTGCATCATCATTTGATTTACTCTTCTTCCTTGTACCCCGTACTTGGGATAAGGGAAAGGGGTTTGACTATTCAAAGGCAATACTGAATGAGGACTTCTACGACACAAAGCAAAAGGATAGGAGCAGACTCGTATCAACTGACGGGTGTAATTGGTTTCAGGCTAGAAACGGGATGCCTTGGGATGAAGACGGTGTGTATTCAAACGTAAAACTGTCATTGGAATACGATAACTTTTCATCTGAAGGCGGCAGTGAAATAATAATTGCTAGACAAAGGTTCGATGTTGGTAACGAGAACATAGAGGTTGACATAACAGACACCGTCAACAAATTCATCACGGGGGAGATTAAAAACTATGGCATAGGAATTTGCTTCACACCTCAATTGGAACGTCTTGGAGAAGATAAAAACAGCACGCTAAGCCATGTTGAGAATTATGTAGGATTCTTCACCGAGAATACAAATCTTTTCTATGAGCCATTTCTTGAAACGAGATACGATGATACGATATTGGATGACAGGTCTAATTTCGTTCTATCGAAAGTAAATCGTCTTTACTTGTATTCAAATATAGGCGGTAAGCCAACAGACCTTGATGTACTGCCAACTTGTTCGATAAAGAATGACTACGAAGAGACTGTCATGGAGAACCTTGAGGTAAAACGACAGTTTAGAGGTGTGTACTATGTTGAACTATCTATGGATTATTCGACCACTGAAGAAAATATAATGTTCTACGACGTTTGGTCAAACATAGTTTATAATGGTCAGAACCTACCTGACGTTGAACTTGACTTCGTGACAAAACCCGTGCATAATTGGTTTAACATAGATCAGACAATTCACGACGAACCTGAATACACACCGCTTGTAAGCGGCATAAATTCAAATGAGAAGATATTCAGAAAGGGCGAGATAAGAAAGATAAAAGTTACAGCACAGCCCACTTATACTCAAAATACTGGTGTTCTTGTCGACTCAATGTATTATAGGGTATATGTACTTGACGGTGAAAGGGAAATAACAGTAATACCGTTTGAAAAGGTGAACATGGCATACAATGAAAACTTCTTCTATCTGAATTTTGACATGTTACTTCCACAAAAATACTATATCGATGTAAGATTTAAGTATAACGGTGAATCAAGGACATTCAAGGACGTTCTTCATTTCACAGTAGTATCAAGTTTCAACAATAGATTTGCATAAACATTATGGCTAAAATACTGCTAAAAGAACATAATTTAAGGCACTTCTCCGAACTATTAAAAGAAGAAGCCGGCATAGCTGAGATAGTTACAAAAAATTGTACAATGTTATGTAACACCGTATTGGAAAACACAAAGACAGCAAAGGTAACTAAGACTGAAGACTATGTTATAAGAGACGGAAAGTTCGGTATAACAATATTCGGGGAACTACCTATAGTAGTATCTTACCGTTATGTTAATTTCAAGTCTGCTGATTCATATTACGAGAATAGAGGTGCGTTTTCGTTTGGCGCGTCGTCATCTTACGACGAAAAGACAATAATACTGTCATTCTTTGCTATAAGTGGCGACATTGACGATAGGGCGCTTTATGACGCATGTCAGCATGAACTAACGCATATGTATTCATCGACAAGGAAGGAAAAGCCATTGCTTGATGGAAAGAATTCCCGGTTATATGCTATTGCGGCAAGGAACTTAACATCAGATGCAAACGGTGGATTCGATAGAATGTTTGCGACAATTGTCTACATGTCATTTGATGTAGAGCAAAACGCTTATGCAAATGGTCTTTACAGTCTTGTTGTTAACAATTATCAGACGGATCCATCAACAATGCTGATGCAAAGCGATGCATATAGGATGCTCCAATGGCTTAAGTCATACGATGACTTTCTTAAGAATGGAATAGCTAATGATGATGTAAGCGATGCTGAAGCCGCTCTTGTGCCATATAAGCCAAGAGATATATCTTGGTTCGAGAGAATGTTACCAAAGATTATCAACAGGTTCGAGACAAGGCTTGCGAAGGCTTTCTACAAAGCAAGGAATGACGCAAGGGACAAGTTCCTTTCAAAAGGTGGTATGTTTTAGCACGCATCGTGATATTTATTATCGATGATGATACTGAAGGGAAACAAACAGCACTGTAATGTGCTTAACTATCATAACTAAGGCGGATTTTTGCTATCAAGGCATAATCCGCCTTTTTTCTAAACAACCATTATATGGCTAAAAAGAAGAATATCAAGAACATCGACGAAGCGGATATGGATGTGATAAACGACATGATGTATCCTTCGCCGGATGAGACTCAGAGGACTTCTGAGTTTATCTCTGTGAGAGAGGTAAAGGAACTTGGATTTAAAGTTGACGTAAAATGCAAAAATGACCGTCAAAAAGAGTTTCTTAATCAACTTAAGGATGATAAAAAGCAGATATGCTTTGGTGTAGGATCGCCCGGTACGGGAAAATCATTTATCTCATTGGCATATGCATTGAAGGCTCTTAAAAGTAGAAAATATGACACCATTACGATGGTAATACCTACTGCACCTGCCGGTGGGAAAGACTTAGATCTTGGTTTGCTTAAAGGTACCCTGCAAGACAAAACAGAACCGTTTAAAGATTGTGATAGGGAAACCATCACGAAGATTCTAAGGATAAGCGGAAATGAGAATGCGAAGTTCATGGCAAATCAACTCATTAATGGTGGGTATGTAAAATATGAGTTCATAAATTTCCTTCTTGGAAAAACAATAGACAATTCAATAATACTCGTCAATGAAGCCGAGCAATTCACACGTGAGAACATGAGATTGATACTTACAAGAATTGGCGAGAACTCAAAGTTCATAGTAACGGGTGACATCCTTCAGACAAACCGTCGTTCCATAGTATCTAAAAAGGACGTAAACGGACTTGAATTTGCTGCTGATAGGCTCTCAGACCTTGATGAGGTTGCGATAACAGAATTTACAGATGAAGACATTGTAAGAAACCCACTTATAGGTAAAATACTTGAAAAATTTGACAACTAATAAAAGAAAGGCGAGCAACAAACAGGATTGCTCGCCTTTTTAATGTCAGTACTGTGAATTAATATCATTTCTTTATAGACTTCAGCATGTGTGAATACTTAGCCCACTCCTCGTCTTCCTTATAGAGTCTTAATGCGTGCTTAGGTACATATACCGTGAGATTTTCATTAACATTATAGAATGGATTCCCATGGATTATAGGTGGCAAATAACAAGGTATCGTAATACTTTCAAGTGATGAACACCCAAAGAATGAATTATGTATTGCCTTGGTTTCAGCCGGAAGCGTTACCTTTTTAAGACTCTTTGCATTTGAGAATGCAAAATCTGCTATCTCACTTACTCTTCCAAGGTTAACTTCCTTAAGGTTCTCAAGATTTGCAAACGCAGAGTCTCCTATCTTTTCTATTGACTTTCCTATTTCAAGACTTACTATAAACGGATTGTTTGATATAAACTTTGTTGGGACATCTCCAAATGACATTGTCTTTCCGTATTCCTCCAACAGCACATATCTTATCTCATGCTTCTTGCCACTCAGGTGTATGAACGGGTTCTTGCACTCATCTTGATATATGAACGATTCCGCGTTAATTTTCTCACCGTCAACAAATACCTCCCTGAAACACTTGTCGAAATTAGATACTGTGTCACAGGGGCATGCAACTGGATATACGTCCCCATATGACGTGCCTCCGTCGGTTGTCATATTCGCTATTATAGTATATGGCTTTTTGAAAATTACCTTGTTGCTGCCGGATAAGTATATCAATGACTTAGTGTCAACGGACATGCTGTCGGCAACTTTCTTATAATCAGCCTCATTTTTAAAAACGTGTATAGTGTTCTCCATAATCATCCCCCTTATCCGTTATTACCCTCAAGGGCGGTAAGCCTTGACTCAATGTTAGTTAAACGAGTGTTGATTGACTCGATGTCAGATACAATGCTTAGGATTCTCGAATTCAAATCATTGAGTGCAGATGACGTACCGAGGTCAATCTCATTGATGTATGAATACAATGCACTTGCAGCAACAGGGTTGCTTGAAGCACTTGATGCTGACTCGCTGAATGTGCTGTCAACGGTTATCTGACTTGCAGCAATATCGTCAACTGATTCACTCAATGCATTCAACCTACTGTTCAAATCATTGAGTGATGATGAAATTACTAACTCAGAATCATCGATATCACTCTTCATGGTATCTATTGTACCGCTGAGTTCCAACAACGAACCCTGGGTGTCTGATGCAATGCCATTAACAAGTGTCTCAACATCTGCTGAGTATGCGACTCCTTGCAGCCTTGAATCCAAATCAGTAAGCGCTGCTGCAATCACGAGTTCCTTTTCTTCAAGATAGGACAGAATAGCCCTCGCCTCAACAGCGTTCGTTGATGCGCTTGATGCTGATGAAGAAAACTCATCATCCAATGGTGGGAAGAAATCAGCGATAGGTATGTTAACTGCTTGCTTGCCTGAGTCTGTATTGAAGGTTATCACAAGGCATTTAACCGTACTTTCTCCGCTTGTAACGTCTTGTATTGCAACGCTATCCACCATGCCATCCTTGATAAAGTCTGATGCATCAATAGTCGCCTTAACCACGTCACCATGTTTGAATGAAATAGTGTGGGATGAAGACGTGTATTCAGCGCCGTCAAAGTAGTCACTTGAAGAAAGTGCATCACTTATCTTTGAATCTGTCTGTGCTGATGTGTAATACTCACTGAGATCTGTTGGGGTATATGCCGTAGCGTCAAGTTTCCTTGAATTCAGGTCATTGAGTGCTGCTGATACTACAAGTTCATTATCGAGTATAACTTTCGTTACATTGTTCTCACTTGTGAAACCGCTTCCAAGAATCGAATCAACATATTCTGTTGAAGATGAAGACACCTCATCAACCATCCCATCAACCTCGCTCTTAGTGTAATATCCGCTTAAGTCAGTTGGTGTATATGCGGAAGCATCCAACTTTCTTGAATTCAAGTCATTAAGCGCTGCAGATGTAACAAGTTCACTGTTTGTGATGTACTCTGTGACAGTTACTGCACTGTTCTCACCGGTAAATGCATCGCCAAGTTTTTCATCAATTTCATCCTTAGTGAAATAGTTTGAAAGGTCTTTGCTGTCAATCTGCTCGTCAACTTCTTCCTTTGTGTAATAGTTTGAAAGGTCGGTTGGTGTATATGCTGAAGCATCCAATTTCCTTGAGTTAAGATCATTGAGGGCTGCTGATACTACGAGTTCATTGTCAAGTATCACTTGAGATACTGATGCACCGCTTTCGAACAACTCTCCGAGTTTCTCATCAATCTCATCCTCGGTGACGGCATCGGAATCTGTTAGGAATCCCTGAGCATTAATCCATTCCTGCGTGGCATATTCTGTCATTCCGCTCTTATCCATCTTCCTATCGTTGAGATCGTTAAGTGCTGCTGATACTACAAGTTCATTATCGTTTATGTATTGCGTAACGGTTACTCCACTATTTTCACCCGTAAATGCATCACCAAGTTTTTCATCGAGGTCTTCATTTGTGGTATACCCGCTTAATATGTTATCAACACCCGTTATTGCATCGATTATCTTTGCGTCAGTCTCACTTTTTGTATAATAGTTTGAGAGATCCGTTTCTGTATATGCTGACGCATCAAGTTTCCTTGAATTAAGGTCATTCAGGGCTGCAGATGTAACAAGTTCGCTGTCTTGTAGATACTGTGTTACTGTAACGCCACTGTTCTCACCACTGAATGCATCTCCGAGCCTTTCATCAATGGTGTCGTTGACGTCGTCCTTTGTTGCAAGATCGCTATCAATGATTGATATGATTGAATCACGGAGTTCGGTAAGGGCTGATAAATCAGCTTTGTTTTCATCAAGGTCATTGAGAGCCGTTGTTATTATCTCGTTGTTTTCAGAGATTACATCGGATACTGTATTATTTTCAGATATACTGTCACCGAGGAATTTCTTTGCATAGTAGTTATCGGCTGAAAACGTTACGATTTCCCCACTTGCATTCCTTATGGACATGGTTTCAACATCTTTGGCGTAGTTGATAGCGATCTCACCGTCCACCAATTGTTGCGCAGTCGGCAGCTTTGGCAGATTATCAACCACCACATTGCTTTTAATGTGCTGAATGTGATTAATGTTCTTACTCATTTCTTTTATCTCTTTTAAAGGTTTTTAGTTGAAATAGGTATTTCAAAATTAATGGCAAGCATGCCGGCATTAAAAAAACCTATCTTATAGGTATAAATATCATGAAAAAGCGATAATGTATATTGGAGATAACAAAAAGGCGAGGATTCTTAATTTTCCTCGCCTTTCCCATTTATTTCAAGATTGGTTTTACATATCCCTCAATGAACTTGGTGTATGTCATTCCACCGTTCGCCCTAATCTTCGCATATTCCTTTACAAGCCTCCACCTTGTCTTAAACGACAGCTTCTTGTATTTCTTCCATTCATCGCACTTATTCTTGGTATACTCGTAATCATATTGATTGCCATACGCCTCAAGCTCGAATGGTATGAATATATATGGGGCCTTTAGCCATATGAAGAGCATTGGTAAGTTCTTTAACCAATACCATACATATAGAAGATAGAAGCGAAGCCAAGAGTCAGACGTTGACTCAGCCTGACGAACATGGATTAATTCGTGGTTTTCAAAGGATGAATCAATTCCATCGCTTTTCATCACCTTCTTAAGCGCCACTTCAGAACGTACATATACAGTTCCCTTAATGATTATTCCAGCAAAACCGGGAGGGCAGAGCCACTTGTTCACCTTTGCGGTTATATTTGAAATCTTGCTTGGTTTCATTGTCTTTTCTATTTTATTCTACTATATTCTGTTTTGTTAACTTGCATCTTGAGGTGTCCAACCGCTTGGAATACCGCTTGCACCACTTGGCCAAGATGTCATAGAAGCAGCCTTGGTGAATGTACCATTTGATGCAACACCATCAAGCCAATTATTTGTACAATTACTTGCGGATATGTTAGTTGCAAGGCAAGTCACTGAATTAAGGTTTGTGCAATTTCGGAACATTCTATAATAACAAGCACTTGTCAATGTAGTAGCAGGCAGTTCAGGTGCAGTTGTTAGACTTGTGCAACCTTGGAACATACCATTATAACAACCACTTGCCAATGTAGTAACAGGAAGTTCAGGTGCTGTAGTCAATGAAGTACAACCATAGAACATACTACCATAACAAACACTTGCCAACGTAGTAGCAGGAAGTTGTGGGGCTGTCGTTAGGTTTGTACAGCCATTGAACATATTGTAATAGCAATGTTGTGTCAATGTTGTTGCAGGTAACTCAGGTGCTGTGGTAAGGCTTGTACAACCTTCGAACATATCTTGATAACAATTATTTGCCAATGTTGTAGCAGGAAGTTGTAGTGCGGTTATTAGACTCGTGCAGTCATAGAACATAAATTGATAACAATAATTTGCCAATGTGGTTGCAGGAAGTTCAGGTACTGTTGTTAGACTTGTACAAGCATAGAACATAGAATCATAGCAATTATTTGCCAATGTCGTTACAGGAAGTGAAAGGTTCTTAGCATTTAATATATTGGCGTTTCCGCTGAACAATTCCCTTAATGCATAATCCTTACCATCAAGGCTTGTCTGCCCTATAAAGTCATCCCCAAATAGCAGTGACATTGCGTTTCCTTCAACGTCAAAATTTGCACTTGAAATGAATTTTCCAATACCTAAATAACTTTGTGGTGCGCAACTTCCCTTCCAAAGAATCTTATTTCCGCTTGCAACGGTTGGGGTGTTTGTATTGTCTGTAAGTGCCGACCAACTGCCACCATTGTCAAGTGAATAACTTAATGTATTTGCCGTGGTTGAACCACTGAACTTGAATGTTCCATCTTGTTTTGCGACAAACGTTAGATAACGGTCAGAGAATGGAATTGGATTATAATGTACCTCAATTTCTTGTTTACAAGTGGATACATTTGGTTTTGCTACCCCCCCCCATTTATATAGGTTTCATAGGCAGTATGGTTCTCGAATACTTTAATATATTTTCCCATAATAATTTATTATATGATTAATTTGCTTATTTTATCCAATATACATTAAATATCACGACAATCCGCATAAAACAATAATGGTGGAGAATTTCTTCTCCACCATTTTATTGAGTTATTTAAGATAATACATGATTATCATAGATTATCTTAATAGGTGCCTGCGTCTAGGTTGCCAAGTCCGAGTGTCAAATTACCATTTTCACCGGTCTCAACCACAATTGCCTCATTAGCTGTTGGGGTTGCCTCAGTCTGCTTACCCACTACGGTAACAGCAGCCACATTGTTAGAAACTGTAAGGGCACTACCATTTACGGTTACGCCTGTCAGACTATTACCACTCAAAGCGGCGATATTGTCTGCATTGGTCTTAACTTGAGTATCCAAAGCAGCAATTTCACCTGCGATAGTAGTAGCAGCGCTTGTGTAATTACCACTTGTCTGCTGATGCTCACCCGCATTAGTCAAGCCAACAGCATTTTCGATTGCGTCGATTTCACCGGTTGTCAATGCAGATGTTACAGCAGAAATCTCATCAACCCTATCCTCAAGAGTTTCTACATCACCTGAAATTGTTACTACATCACCTGAGATGGTGTCCACCTTACCTGATACGGTATTGATTGCAGAATCCAATGCTTGGTCAGCACCATACAAAGAAGAAGCGTTGTTGATATAATGTGCGCCGGTGTCAGCAGTATAGGCATCACCATTAACACCATCAACAGCCTTGCGAGCAGCGATTTCATCAGCCAAATCAGAAGCAGAAGCGATGTCGTCCTCACCAATGGTGAATGTTATTGCGCTGTTGGTTGTATCCATAGCGCTTGAGATAGTCAAATGTGTTGCGCTTGCTGGAACTTCTACAAGAGTCTTAGAAGCAGCAGCCTCAGTCTGAACAGCAGCAATCTGATTCTCCAATTTAGAGATTGCCTGATTGATGGTATCAGTTGCAGCAACACCAGTACCGTCTGAACCCTTATCATAGTTGTTCAATACAGCCTCAGAAACGTTTGCACGAGTCTTAACTGCAACAATACCGTCAGTTTCCTCGATAGCAGCAACATACTGACCTGCAACAGCAGTGTCACCAGTCACATCAAGAGCATTAACCTTAGCATTGATAGCATCTTGAACGCCACTCAACTTGAAGCCATCAGCACCAACTGTCAAGAAACCTTCAGAAGTTGAATCAACAACGCCACGAACCTTAGATGCGGTAGCATCCCAAGTAACACCACTTGCAAATTCAGTCTGCTCGATTAAGTCGTGCATATCTACAGAAACAGCAGTCGTTGAACCATCAGCCAAGATATAGGTCAATGTCAACTCTTGTCCGCTGAATGATGCGCCACTCAAAGTCTGGTCTTTGTAAATCTTGATGGTTGCACCGCTCTGAACGCCATCCTCGTCAACAAGTTTATAAGCCTCTTTGACGTTAGCGCCATCAGCAAGAACACCGATTTCTTCACTAGTAAGGGCCACAATGCTATATTCCTTAGCATCACCAGCAACCCCGTTAACTATCTCCTCTAACTTAGCAAGAGTGTTAGCACTTTCAGAAGCGCCATCAACGATTGCAGCGTCGCCTGCTACATAACCACTGTGAATCTCAGCAAGAGCAGCCTCAACATTGGTAGCAGTTAAGTTACCATCAGCATCAGCAACGTCTACATACTGAGCACTGATTGTACCAGCACTTGCAGCAACTTGACCCTTTGTTTCGCTAACTGCAATGATAGGCTTACCTGCTTCGTGTACCTCTGAAAGGTCAGGAAGGGCAACACGAGTTACAGAAATCTTGCCATTTGTTTGGTCAACCTCACTTACATAGCTACCTGCAACGGCAGTATCGTCATAGTCAAGGTCAGCAGTAACATCGTTAACAGCATCAATCTGATTCTGCAACTTAGCGAGAGCCTGATTCAAAGAGTCGGTTGAAGCAACTTTACCACTTGCCTCACCCTCGGTGTAACCAGAAAGTTTCAAGGTGCCAACATTAGCACCGGTAACATTGATAATACCGTCAGTCTCGGTAACATCAACAACTACCTTGCTGTCACCGGTCTCATAAGAAGTGTAATCAAGACCACTGATAGCAGAAGCAATCTTCTGGTCAACAGTACCTTCGCCTGAGCCACCACCATCCAATGCATCCAAACGGCCAATGATGTCGCTGATAACCTCGCTATCACCATCATAGATTGTGTAACCTGAAGGTTTGTCACCCATCGCCTCGTTGAAAATACCAAAGACTGTCTTAATCTTTTCTCCATCTATATAACGAGCCAACTTAATGGTACCGTCATTGGTAGAAGCACCTGTGATACCGGCAGTTGCTGCACTGTAGCTTTCAAAGGCTGTAGTGTTACGCAATAATTGTAATGAAAGAATATTCTTTGCCATAATCTTTTATTGAATAAATTATAATTTATATATGTTATTTATTTTCCCATTTCCATACAAAGGTGCATAATATCCCATGCATGGTTGTTGATAAATATGTTGAAGTTATTAAAAGAATGAAATAAAAATTAAAAAAGATGTTATTTTTCCTTTTTAGTTTCTTTTTTCCCTTGTTTATCATTGTGTTTTGGCGTAGAGTAATAATACACATCATACCGAGGATATATTCTATAGTAGTAGTATGTCTTCGGAATCCAAAGGTATTCCCCCACAATATAGTAGTCCTCACTTGCAGTTTGGTTATAGAATCTAACTGAGTCGCAAGAGACAAGCAAGAATGCTGTTAGAATCAATGACACAAAGACTTTCCACATATCTCATTTTCCCTCCATCTACTTTTTAACAACCTTCCTTGACACAATGGGCGATTCATCGAAGAGGCAGAGACAGTTTGAGCCGTAGTTTGCTTCAAATTCGTATGAATTGTAGCCTTGCTTAAGTAGGTTCATTGCATCTTCCTCCTCAATGCCGTCATATGGATGCCAATAGTCGTCATATAGGTTGTCTTGGATATCCAATACACTTATCGTATTAAGCTTGTTGGAATCAATGGTATATTCCATAAGGGCGTTTCCGTACTGCATCGCATAATCCATATCATCCGTGAGCCAAAGGAGATGGTTGTTCCTCTCCCCAAGGGACATATCGAAGCCACGGTACCATATCTCAAGATTGTTATCCGTGGATTCTTCTTTTTCTTCCCTTAGGAACAACCTACGAAAGGCTGATTCGGCTATTAATAGTGTTTTTCTACTCTTTTCTCCCATATTGACAATAAATATTCTGTCAAAAACAAAACTTTTGCACCGTTATCTAATACTAAGTATTAGATAACTAAAAATAAGCAAAAAATTCTAATATTATGGGAAACTATCTAAAATTATTTGAAAACCACAATCAATACGAGGACTTTGTAAGTGGAAACACATTTGTAAGACCAAATGTATCTCACTGCATAACTGAGAATCATGTGCATTATAATGACACACTTTTCTTGTATACACCAAAACAGATTATGGAGTTTATCCATAGTTTCCAAAATCAGTTCTATAACAGATACGGAGACATATTTAATGTCAGCAATTCAAAAAAACAGGAAATATCCTCAAGTCTTCAACAAGTGTATCAAGATACTGGTATAAGAATCACAAATTACCAAAACGTAATACTTAGCCTTGGCATATTTTCAGACGATGAATATGTTACACAGCAATATAACGATAAATTGATAGGCATTAATTTCACACCAACTTTTACTGTTGCAGTATCTTTTCACATTTCTTCGGAAGAGTTTTGGGCGGACTTAAATAATGAGCCTCCATTTGAAACTTGGGATGAATGGAATAACTATTATGTAATAAAGGATGGCTATCGTGTTGAACAAACTGATGGAGACAGATATCTAACACAAGAGGAAGAAGCATATATAAAGAATCACATATGTCTATTAATACCAAAATCAGTGGAATGTTTAAACGAAACGCAAGAAAGGAGTCAAGTGACTATTGGCTATATTGACGACAATGAAAACTATTCTTTAACCCAACCACAAGGATTTATGTTTGATGATTTCACTATGAGTCTATTTAGTTTCAACTCCGTTAGTGTGACTATGGCTTTATATAATCAGAACATTCAAGATGTCGATGATGCTGTTTTTGATGCAAGGGAATGTGTTTTATCCTTAATAAAGGGTGATTTCTCAGCATTCTCATCCATTGACAGCTATAAGGTTCCTCTTACAAAGAAACAAAAGAACTTTATTGACAATCCAATGAGTTATCTGCCACAGGCTTAAATCAACCCCATTTTAAGCCATTCTAAGGTGTTAAAACATAAAAGACGAGGAAACTATCATCCTCGTCTTTTTATTTGAATATAAGGGAAATAAAGTGGTATATTATGAGGCATCAACAATTGTCCAACCTTGTGGGATGCCATCACGTTTTTCCATTCCGCTCCAATCGGCTGAAGACGATTTTGTGAAGGTACCACTTGGATAAATATAAGCAACCCACGAATATGTACAATAAGTTGCTGACATATCCGTTGCAAGACAAGTTATTGACTTAAGGTTGGTACAATCACTGAACATGTATTGATAGCACTGTTTTACCAATGTTGTTGCCGACAACACAGGTGCTGTGGTTAGACTTGTACAGCCACTAAACATACCCCAATAACAACCATCTGATAACGTTGTTACTGGTAATTCAGGCGGATTTGTTAGGCTTATACCGCCAGAGAACATAGCCATATAGCAACTATTTGCTAATGTAGTAGCAGGAAGTTCTGGTGCGCTTGTTAAACTTGTACATCCTCCGAACATATGTGCATAACAATAATCAGCCAATGTTGTTGCTGGTAATTGTGGCGCTGTAGTTAGACTTGTACATCCTTCGAACATAAAAGAATAACAATAGTCTGTTAAAGTGGTTGCGGTAAGTTTTGGCGTTGTTATCAAACTTGTACAGTATTCGAACATTCCATAATAGCAAGCGGTTGACAATGTGGCCGCATATAATGATAGATTCTTAGCATTGACAACTTTTGTTCCACTATATTCACCGGTTTCATCGTCGTAAGACCCGACAAAAAGTTCAAAAAACGCATTATCATAACCATCAAGACTATTTTGTCCCGCAAAATTATCGCCATAAATGAGTGACATCACATTACCTTCAATATCAAATTCTTTTGTTGATGTGAACGAACCTATACCCCATGGGCGTGATGACCTTGGTGTCATCTCACCTTTCCAAAGGATTCTCTCACCCGTGTTGATTGATGGTGTGGAAACACCACTTGCGATTTGCATCCAAGTTGTACCGTTATCCAATGAATAACTTGCAACATTGGTCACATCATCAACGGTTGTTCCGTTAAATGTGAATGTTGCACCATCCTCACGTGCTATAAATGTAAGATACCTGTCAGAGTAGTCATAAGGGTTAAAATGTACGTGTTCACTATTCTCGCAGTATGATACGTTAGGTTTTAAAAAAGGGGAATCTCCCCCCCCCCCATTTATGAAAGCCGTGTAACCACTGTGGTTTTTAAATAATTTCAAATATTTTCCCATAATATTAGAATTTTTATTTTATTAAAGATAAATATCCCTTCCATACAAAAAAAGAAAGGGCAAGGATGTATATTTCCTTGCCCAATTATGAGATAATGCCTCAGAGAGGCTTAAAATGTGCTTATTCGCTTGGAATTGCTTGAATCCTACCTGACACCCTTGACCAATTACTTGCTGCCTTATATGCTGCAACAGATTCGGATGGAACATATATAATACAGTTGTTGGTATTGTTAAGGGCGGTACTGTTCAATGTCGGTGGAGTAGTAGCAAGGCAAGTTATGCTTGTAAGACCACTACACCCATCAAATGCTTGCATACCGATGTTTGTTACACCGCTTGGTATCGTGATTTCTGTGAGCGATGAACAATTGCATAGTGCCATACCCATTATGTTTGTTACAGAATTCGGTATCACGATTGATTTCAACTTATAGCACCTAATAAATCCACGGTATGGCATAAATGTCCAAGGAGTATCGGCGGTGATATTGATTGATTCGAGGTTATAGCAATCCCCGAACATATAGTCACCATTATATCCCAAGGACTCAATCTTCGTTGGGTCTTCGAATGTTATGTCCGTAAGGTTCACACAAAGATGGAATGTAAAATCTTCACCAATACTTGTTACGCTACTTGGAATTGTTATGTTTGTAAGTCCCGAACATTGCTTAAACGCGCTTGAACCAATACTCGTAACACTGCTTGGGATGGCAATACTTGTAAGTCCACTGCAACTACCAAAAGAGCTTGCGCCAATACTTTTAACACCATTCTCAATCACAGCACTTACCACGGTCTCACGATATGAGTCAATCATAGAAGCATTGATTGAGATTTCTCCATCAAACCACTCGTTAAATTCCACAGTACTCTCATCGTTTAATGTGAGAGTAAGAATCAATGGCTTGTCGTAACGTAGAAGTTGCCCTAAGTCCTCTGATGTGATTATAACCCTAAACACGTATCCAATAACGTTTCCACTATAATCACTTGCTGTATACAACTCCCATCCACTTATTTCTTCACTTGCAAACCATTGGCCATAATATGTGGTTCCACTGATTTCAAAGGTGACGTTTTGCCCATCTGTTGCACTTGCTGAAGAAAGTTCCGAATATGGTGGGTTATCCAAATAGTATATGAATGTATTTTGAGATGACACGGTTGCAGTAAGGTAATTCCCTTGTTTCACCGTAAACGTTCCATCACCGTTAGGAGTTGCTTCTGCTACCCTACCCCCAATGGATGCGGAATAGTCCTTGTGGTCCAATGTCAACGACACGTATGGTTCCTCGTATTCATTGGCCTCGAAAGGAATCCTTTCGCTGTCGTCTTGGAATAGTTTGATATATTTCATTTTATTTGCTCGTTTTTATAGTTAAATAGTCAATACCATCATAAAAACAAGGTCAAGAGGCAACAAAAATTCTCATCGTCCCTTGGCCTTATATCATTTCAAACTAACATTAAACGGTTGGAATCGCTTGAATCCTACTTGCATAATTGCTCCAACCATATGCTGCCTTGTATGCATCCACCGATTCCGATGGGACATATATTGGACAGTTGTTGGTATTGTCAAGCGCATCATTACCACTTAGACTTGGCGGCGTCACAGCAAGACAAGTGATGCTCTCAAGGTTGGGATTATAAAACGCATAACCAATGATGTTAACCGTGCTTGGAATGGTTATGGATGTTATTCCACTTAGCCCAAAAAAAGAATAGTCTCCAATGTTCTCCACACCCTCAGGAATCCTTGCATTATTGCTTGCAAGCGCCAATCGGTTCATTTCGTTATCTATAACAACATTTGAATTACCATCCCTTAGATATTCGTTCCTATCGTCCACGTCAATTCCCTCCAATCCGTTTCCTCCAAGTGGGTACGCATTAAAATACTCAGCATCCTTTGGGATGAACA
>Ga0310696_10005071_pt1 | contig 15981 bp, 14 predicted proteins | sample AusTroGonzalo_MG_4_FD_203885 | JGI IMG/M metagenome (GOLD analysis project Ga0310696, IMG submission 203885) | Bovine rumen microbial communities from tropical cattle in Woodstock, Queensland, Australia - Gonzalo_02 (v2) (version 2) | ecosystem: Host-associated > Mammals > Digestive system >...
TTTTCCACAAGTTCGTATCGGGAATATTAAAAATGTGGAAACTTTCACCCCTGTTACCACAAACCCATATTACAAAATATTATTTACACCCAAAAACCTGTGGAAAACTCCCCCCTTCTATGCTATACTAATATACACAAAAGGAGGTCACAGTGTATAACGTCTGGGAAAATGTTTTAGCGGAAATCGAGCAGAAAGTCTCACCTGCCAATTATTCCACTTGGTTCCAAGACACCACACTCTTAAATAATACCGATGATAGTGTTGTTATTGGAGTCAAAAACTCCTTTCATGTTAAACAACTTCAAACCAAATTTATCGATATTATCAAGGAAGCTCTAAATAACAACCATCTACCCACTAAAAATATTAGTTTTGAAGTCCAAGCCACCAATAAACCAAGAGTACGTGCCCACGAAGTTGTAGCCACACCAGAATCAATTAAAAGCCATCTACCACCCAAAAAATCATCTCCAACCAACAATAGTGGCCTTAACACCAAATATACTTTAGATAATTTCATTGTGGGTAGCAACAACGACTTAGCTGTTGCCGCCGCAAAAAGCATCATTGATGCTCCAGGCACCCGCTACAACCCCTTCTTCCTCTATGGTGGCTCTGGTCTTGGTAAAACTCACCTTGTCCAAGCTATTGGTAACGAACTCTTAAAACGCAACCCAGATTTTAAAATCTTCTACACACCTATCTCAGATTTTTACGCCGACTTCATCAACTACGTTCGAAATGGTAAAGGTAAAGATTTTAATAATAAATTCCGTAAACTCGATTGTCTTATTATTGATGATTTTCAACTTATTATGGGAAAAGATAAATCCCAAGAAGAATTCTTTAATATTTTCAATAACCTTCATCAACTTGAAAAACAAATTATCGTCACCTCAGACCGCCTCCCATCTCAAATTAAAACCCTAGACGTTCGTCTAGCCAATCGTCTCACCTGGGCTGGCGCCTTTGATCTCCAGCTACCAAAATTTGAAGACAAATGTGCTATCCTTCGCGCTAAAGCAGACCTTATGGGCGCTGAAATCGAGCAAGAAGCTATTGAATATATTGCTGAAAATATTAACACCAACGTTCGTGACCTCGAAGGTGAATTATCCACCATATTATTAATGTCAGAAGTGCGTGGACTCACGCCACTAGAACTTATCCAAAACGGCTCTGCTAGTATTCATAGCCCAAGTAAACTCCGCCCCACCAATAGTAAACAGATTGCTGAAAAAGTTGCTAAATATTACAACCTCACCCTAAAAGAGATGTGTAGTAAATCCCGTGTTACCAATATCAAAACCGCCCGTCAAATCACCATGTTCCTACTATCTACTGAACTCTCTATGAGCACCACCAAAATAGCCACCGAAGTGGGTGTTAAAGATCACACCACTGTTATGCATGGTATCGACAAGATCAAAAACGACCTCAAACTCAACTTCACTCTTCGTGACCAAATTGAAGAAATTAAAGGACAAATTTATGGCTAATGTGGAAATATTGTGTAAAACCCAGTGCAAATCCCTGCGAATTTCAAGCGCAAAACTTTGTATAAATAATTGGTTCAATTTAAAACTTGTGAATAACCCACGTTTTCCACTACGAATTGCACATTTTTCCACCATTTTTCCCACCACCAATCACCCTCTGTTTATACCAATGGTTTTCCACTTTTTCACATATCCTACTACTACGACTACAAATAATTTAATAGTAATAAATTAAAAGAAAGGTTCAAAAATGGAAATAGAAGTTACACAAGAAAAAATCAGTAAAGCCCTAAATAATGTTAGTCGTATTGCGGTTGGTAAAGTCACTCTCCCTATATTAAATAATGTGCTCATTCATGTAGACAAAAGTAAAGTATCACTTGTAACCACCAATCTAGATATGGCAATTATTGATTATTTACCAGTATCTAGCTCCAAAGATGGAGTCATTACAGTGCCAGCCAAACTTCTTGCTGAATTCGTCTCAAACCTCCCTCGTGGTGAAAAAGTTAAAATTACCTCTAAAGATAACAAAACCACCATTACCGCTGGTAAATATAGTTCCACTATCAATGGTTCCCCCGCTGACGATTTCCCAGAACTACCAGAAATTGATGAGAAAAAAGCCGTAGTATTCAAAATGGGCGTGGATGAATTTAAAAACGGCATCTCTAGTGTAGTTATAGCAAGTAGCAATGATCTTAGCCGCCCAGCCCTTACTGGTATCTATTTTAATACCTATGATAAAACCCTTGCTGTTGCTGCTACGGATGGCTATCGCCTTGCTGAAAAGAAACTAGTTAAAAATGTCCAGAGTGAAATCAGTGTTATCGTGCCAACCACTTCCCTTCAGGAGGTTCTCCGCTCTATCAGTGATGATATGGAAGAAATAGAAATCTCTTTCAACGAAGATTTGGTTCGTTTCCGCCTAGGTGAGATAGAGATTATTTCAAAACTCATCGATGCTAGCTTCCCAGATTATCGCCGCCTCATCCCTAAAGATAATAACATTATAGTTACCCTAGATCGGGATGAATTGGTTCGTGTCACAAAACTCGCCGCCCTCTTTGCTCGTAGTGTTTCAGGTTCAATTATGTGTGAAACCAAAAAACCAAATACTTTTTCTGTGAAATCTCTTGCCACTGAGTTGGGTAAAAACGACTCATCTATTGAAACCGAGGTAACCGAAGAAGGTAAAGTTAATCTAAATTCCCGCTTCCTCCTAGACGCCCTTAATTCCCTTGATGAAAAGACTATTATTGTGGAATTTTCGAGTAAAATCACCCCAGTAGTCCTACATAATAAAAAGAATCAAGATTATACACATATAGTTATGCCACTTAATAATTAGTATGTTAATTAAATCAATATCACTTACCAACTTTCGTAATCACAACTCTTATCACTTAGAGTGTAAACCAGATACTACATTGATCCTAGGTGAAAATGGCTGCGGTAAAACCTCTGTACTTGAAGCAATCTATATTCTAACTCGTGGTAAAAGCTTCCGCGCCACCGATCAGGATATCTTGAAACGTGGTAGTGATTTTTATCGTATTGAGTTGGAATATGATAATGGTGAAAAAATCATCGCCACCTATGATGGTACTAAAAAAAGCTTCAAAACCCCAGACAAATCATCTACTCGCCTATCTACTAAAAACAAATACCCTATCATTCTATTTTTACCATCAGATCTTAATCTAGTTAGTGGTCCACCTTCTCGTCGTCGCGACTATTTTGATCGTGTCTTTGGTGATTTTAATAATGAATATGCAAACATACTTAACAAATACAATAAAGCTCTCCGCCAGCGCAATGAATTATTAAAATCAGACACTCTAGATAAATCCACCCTCTTCCCTTGGGATTTATTACTTGCGGATTATGGTAGTGAATTAATAAAATATCGTACAAACTATATCTCGGAAATCAATCAAACCTTAAATCAAACCTATCATTCTATTGCTGAAAACAATGATCAAATCGTTTTGTCATATATTACTGCGACCCCTAAAATCAACAAAGATATCTTCATGAAACACCTGGATCAAAATTATGAAAAAGACCATATATTGGGGTACACTACGTTTGGTGCTCAACGCGACACGGTGGATTTTGTCTTTAACCAAAAACCCGCCGACGGTTCCGCATCTCGTGGTGAAACCCGTTCAATCATCTTAGCACTTAAATTTGTGGAAGCTAATATTATTATTGATAAGCTTGGTAAAAAACCAATCATCCTACTAGACGATGTATTCTCGGAGTTAGATGACACTAGGTGTAAGTGTTTGGTTGATAACTTCAAAAACCACCAAGTTATTATCACAAGTGTAAACGATGTCAATTATTAGTTATTTTGACGCAATATCAGTTTGATTAAGCTTATCCATGTATCTAGCTACCGGATCACCAGTACCAAACCCATCAAACACATAGGCAGTTTCATCACCGTCGTATTGCCGCATTGCCTCAGCAGCACGCGCGAGAGAAATATATCTTTGAGCATATTTGTATTTGTTCCACATATTATCTTCATCACCAGCTGACGCTACACCATTACTTGCTTTATATACAAACTCTTTACCAGTAGCCTCATCTGGTACATCGCCATCATCAATGTCGCCAATTAAACCAAATAATGAAGTAACTGAAGCCCACACCCTTTTAAGCCAACCCTGATTCATGCTTTCCCACTGTTTTTTATTTTCAACAAGCGATGCATCAGTTAATCCCACTGGCGTATTGCGGTTTTCATTGAATGTCACATATTTCGCAAGTATTACTTTATCGTCATTACATTCACCAAATATTTTCTTACACTGTTCCTTATCGTTGATTTCACAATTTTTATTATTTACATCACAGGTTACATTATCTTCAATAAAGGCCTGGAACTCGCTACTCTCATAAATACTTAAGTCGTTTTTACCAATATCAGTAACATATGGCTCGGTGCTAGCAACTTCCCTGGGAACAGTATATGTAGTTACATCAAAAGTAGCAATCATTGTGCAGGTTGGTGACCCAACCGCACCAATTGAGCCGAGAGTGTCACAATCACCAAAGGTAGAAAGATATGAATCTGATTCCTCTTCCGCAAACGCTGCTGGCAATATTGAAGCTACCGCTTTATTTGTAATACGAGAAAACGAAGCGATTTTGTTTAAGAAACTCCCAGACCGAAGCGAGCTAACAGCAAACTTATAAACTAGAGATCCTAAAAATGTATTTTTCGATGTTATATCTAGTGGACTTCTATTCATTCTATCCACCTCTGCATCCATTGCGAGTACATCAGAAGTTAACTTTAAATATGACAACACAGCCTCTCCATCACCAGGTGCCCCTCCACTTGCTTTTGAAAACTCTGCACCTAAATTAAGTGCCCCATCTGCCAATACTTGACCAGCATAAATACCATTGGTTTCACTAAAAGTATTATAAAGTGAGTTTTGAACTGTACGCTTAATTAATCCAATATCTTCATCACTATAGTTACCATGGTTATAATTTGAGCCTTGCACCTCTACTATTTTGCTCCCATCTGGTGTATAATCACGGAACTCCGCTGGCACCTCCTCACCATTATCTTTCTTTCTTGTTGTGCCAGGGGTGGGTGTATATCTCCCGATGGTGGACTCATTTGCATTTTTTTTATTTGTAGCGGTTCGAAGCATCGTTTCGTCATCTACTGCATATTCAGGACTATTATTTTGAACAGTCTTCAATATTCTATCTGAAGAAAAATCTGCTACCTCCTTCAAATCAACTTTTTCTCCAGTCAAAATTGCATAAACACTAGGCGCTTCCACCATGCTGCCAGTAAGCAACTTTTCTTCACCAGTGGTCACATCAACCACTATAGAATTCCTAACCTCAAACATGGCATTCATTACATCGTTAACATGCGACCCACCAGTGGTTGCACCAAATGTGCTGAACGCCGCCATTATTTTGTCAGTTTCCGAGTTGTAACTTCCGTAGCCAGCTTTAGTTCTACTGATAGCTTCCATAAACCCAGAGTAAAGTCGCATTGATTTTTGTTTCGTGGATAAAGTGTCTGCTGCCTTGAGTGAATCGGTTGTATTCTTAATGGTTTGTATATCATTATCTTTCGACATATTCGCTTGTGACATTGCCTTAATATAAGATTCGGTATTTTCGCCATTACAACCATAATCACCATACGAATAACTATAACCGTCAAATACACAAACCGGCACACAGACAGGCATACCTTCCGCATCAACAAGTCCAGTAGGTTCACACTCAGCATGATACTTTGCGACACGCCAAGTCGCAATTTTTGAAACACTTGTTCCGCTACAACTGAATTGATCGGTCACTTTTTCCCAACCTGAATTGTTTAGTATAGGAGCGCACTCTGGTGCTCCAGATGGATGATAAGTTGGCATATAGTGCCAAGTTTGGTCATCAAATCCGATCGGATTTTCATCACCCATAAGTTTATTCATCGTGGTTTCAAAGTCTTCATCCTGTGTGAAATTATTACGCGTAGTAGCCACTGAATTACTCCCGGCAATACCCACCTTTTCAAAAACTTGCTGCGCCTTATCGTCGTAATAATACGCCGCTCTACCATAAGTAGATTTTGTGAAGGCTCCGTATAGTTTTATATTATGATTGATTTCGTAATAAAAATCATCCGCGGATATAATTTTGTCGCCCATTTTAACGGATAGTGGCCCTAGCTTATCCTCTTCGGGTGGCTCTTTTTCTTCAATGACTGGACCAACATTACTCTCAACAAAAGTCTCCCCATCAAGATAGCCAATTATCACTTCTTCTTCCTTTAATCTATTAAAGGTATTGATTGGAATTTTACCTTCTTTCAAAGCCTTCTGGAAGACTAATTCTTTACTCTGTACTGCGTCTGCATATTGAGTGTCTGTCACCTCGACAAATCTGGTTTGAATCGCATCGATGTAGTAATTACCACCCAAAAACAGAAACAAAGACAAACATAAAATAATTACAATCGCCGCCGTCGCCGCTGCGCCAGCCAATTTTTTCTTTTTCCCACCAGTAGCTCCCACTATACTGCCACCGGTGACACGGCTACTAAAACCGTTTTCAGGTTGTTGTACGTTATCAACTGCTGATTTATCAGCTTCTGTTAGTTCTTCTTGTGCAGACATATATAATATATATTATATAACATAATACTATTTTTTGCCAAAAATTCTCACCCCTGTGATATAATATATTTTATGATTAAGGTCGACAAATTCATCCCTGGCGGACAGTCTATCGCTACTCTTGAAGACGGTAAAAAAATTTTCTTTTGGAATGCCCTGCCAAATGAAGTGGTAACTGAATACACTATTACCAAAAATAAATCTCATTATGCCGAGGCTATTGCAACCAAAATTGATGATCCTTCTACCCATCGTATTATGCCGAAAGACGAGTGTTTTCTTTCCACTTCTCCTTGGCAAATTATAGACTATAAATATGAGCTAAAAATCAAGCAAGAACTAGTGGTAGAAATTTTTCGCGAACATAGCATCAGTATTTCTATCCCACCCATTCTTACGGATAACAATGATTACTTCTATCGCAACAAAATGGAATACGCCCTTTATTATGACAACGAAAAAGCCAAAATCTTCCCTGCTTTTCATACTCGAGGCTCACATCGCAAAACTCCTATCACCGGTTCATCAATAGAACGCCCAGAGCTCTTTACTAAAGCTACCGAAATTATCAATGAACTAAACGATAAACACGAAGAGGCTCGCAAATACCAATCCCTTCTCCTTCGTTGCAATCAAACTGGTGAAGTTTCTGGTGGGCTATTTGAAAATGACAAACCGCATCCAACCTTCAACAATCTTACTGACACAATTTTAGGCTATCAATATTCATATTCCCCCAATGGCTTTTTTCAAATCAACCTCCCAGTCTATGAACTAGCATTAAAAGAAATTCAAAAACACATTACAACCGACGAAGTTCTCGACCTTTACGCCGGCGTCGGCACTATTGGCCTTTCTGTCGCTCGCGACAAAAAACTTACTCTCATAGAGTGCGATAAATCAGCCTACCGAGAATTAGTAAATAACAGTGACGGAAGAGCCGCCACTGTTAATGCAAAATCAGAAGAAGCTCTAGATTATATTCTGCCAAGTGCTACCACAATTCTTGATCCGCCCCGTGCCGGTTGTGATAATAAATTAATTAGTAAACTTCTAGAAACAACTCCCCCAAAACTTATTTACTTGTCCTGCAATCCAGCCACTCAAGCTCGCGACGTGTCAGCCCTTCTGCAAAAATACCAAATCGAAGATATTAAAACTTTTAATTTCTTCCCGCGTACACCACATATTGAAAATCTTATAATATTATCATTAAAATAAAGGACAGACATGGCCAAATCACTAACAATTAATTCCAAAAACAACCGAATAAAAAATACATTTTTTATAATTAATAATTTGTTCATTTTTATTACTGCCGCCATTGCCGTAACAACTACTTTAATTATTGGCTCACACACTGCACATGTAGACAATAGCCCATTTCCCTACTGGCAACACATCGCCACCTTCACAATTCTAAGTAATATTTTTCTAGGATTAGTTGCTGGTATCTGCGCATTCACGGTAATCTACTCAAAACTTAAAAACATCACCGTTCCCCATCAAAGAGCTATCGAACTCTGGTATTTAACCGCCGCTACTGCTGCCATGATTACCTGTGTTACAGTAATCTTCTTCCTTGCTCCAGCTAGAGTATCAAGAGGCGGCAACTATCTCGATCCATTCATGGAGACACTCTTCTTTCTTCACTTCTTTAATCCCCTTCTCGCCGCTATTACCTTTATCTTTACTACCAATAAGTCAAAAATTGGTTTTAGAACCCGCCTCTTAACTACTCTGCCAATTATTGCCTATGCAATTCCCTATTTTACCTGTGTGATGGTGCTTAAAACCTGGCCGGATTTCTATGGCCTCACCTTTGGCGGGCGCCTATATATCACCCCAATAGTTCTAGTTGTCTTTATTATTGTTTCGCTCGTTATTTCCTCTGTCTTAGTAAAGCTTAGAAACGTTTTACAAAACAAGTTAAGTGTGATATCATAACTTTAATACGGAAAGGTGGCCGAGTGGTTTAAGGCGCACGCTTGGAAAGCGTGTAAAGGGGCAACTCTTTCGCAGGTTCAAATCCTGTCCTTTCCGCCAGAAGCAACAACAAAAGGAGGTGTACGCATCGTACAATCATAATATGAACGATACAATAATAGAGTTAAAAGGATTAACCAAGCGTTACGGGTATGGAGATACTGAGTCGTTTGCACTCAAAGATTTCGACCTTACCATCAAACGCGGCGAATTCATTATGATTATGGGCCCATCGGGCTGCGGAAAAACTACACTTCTTAACATTATTGGGCTCCTAGATAGAGCCACCTCTGGCGAATACACTCTTAATGGCAAGAATGTTGCCAGTATCAGTTCCGCCCGTCAAGCTCGCCTCCGTGCCAAAAAAATCGGCTTCATCTTTCAAAACTTTAATCTTATCGAAGATTTATCTATTCTAGAAAACGTCGCCTTACCCCTAGTTTATGTTAATCGTCCTCGCACCGTACGTCTTAAGAACGCCTCTCAAGCTCTAGAGAGATTTCATCTACAAGAACGTGAATATTATTTGCCAGGTCAACTTTCTGGCGGCCAACAACAGCGTGTAGCTATTGCTCGTGCTATTGTTAGCGATCCAGAAATTATTCTTGCTGATGAACCAACCGGTAACCTTGATTCTCATGCATCAAACATCGTGATGGAAGAATTGAAAGCCATTCACGAAGAAGGTAATACTATTATCATGGTAACCCACAACCCCGCTCTTACAGTTTATGCTACTCGCGTGATTAATATGTTGGACGGTCAAATTGATACCGATGTTAAAACGGTTGCTGATCAGAATCTTCCTCAACCAATTGATGTTAAAATTAAGAAACGCAGCAAACGCACCAAGAGCAGCAAAAATAACAAGAGTAATAAAAGGAGGAAACACTAATGGCCCTATTGTTTCGCACTCATTTGCGGCTCGCCAAAACATCAATCAAAGAAAACCGCACTCGTTCTTTTCTGACCTGTTTAGGTATTGCAATTGGTATTGCTAGTATTATTCTCATCTTAAGTCTTACCGGCAGTATCTCTCGTCTAATTTCTGAAGAAATTTCTGACGTTGGCGCCGATTTAATCGTGGTCCGTCCCAGCACCAATAAAGACACTGTGACAAATCTTGTCGAAGAGCTCACCTCTTCCGCCGACTATTCAAAAAGTAATCTTGATGTTGCCGATATTGCATCTATTGCCAAAATTGAGGATGTAGATGCGGTTGCCCCAATCGCCATCTCCTCTAATACCGTTACGGATGATGAAAATACAGTTGCCTCCGCCACGATACTTGGTACTACCCCAGATTTTATAAATATCAATCCGCTTACTTTGCGTTATGGCGCCTTTATTACAGATAAAAATAAAGATAATTCTATCGTGGTTGGCCACATGTTATCTCTCCTACTCTTCAATACTTCCAACCCAGTTGGTCGCACCCTCACATTCCATGGCCAGCGCTTTATCGTGGTAGGTGTATTAGAAGAAGTAGAGGATACCATTAATTTTAACAATGTTGATTTTAATAATGCCCTCATCATTGATATAGATGTGCTTTCAACATTAATGAGCTCAATTCAAATTCAGCAAATTAACGTCAAAGTATCTACCACTTCAGCACTAGAAACAGTCTCTGGTGATATCCGCAAGATTCTTACCTCTAGCCACTCCGGCGACACTAATTTTAGTGTAGCTTATGGTGACGCTATCACTCATCCAGCCAGCAGCCTACTAAGTATTATTTCTGGCATGCTTTCCGTTGTAGCGGGCGTTTCACTCGTGGTTGGTGGTATCGGCGTGATGAATATTATGCTTGTTTCTGTCGCAGAGCGCACCCACGAAATCGGCATCAGAAAAGCCGTCGGCGCCTCATCTCAAAATATTTTGATGCAATTCATGCTAGAATCACTCATCTTGTCTATACTCGGCGGTCTTCTTGGTATAGTACTTGGTTACATCATGGCCTTCTTGGTATCGATTATCACTCCATTTACACCATATATCAGCCTTGAGATCATTGCGATAACACTCTCAACATCAGTTGCTGTAGGTATCCTCTTTGGTACCTACCCAGCCATCAAAGCCGCTACCAAGAATCCTATCGACTCACTAAAACATTATAGATAGTATGAAAAAACAGTTAGAAAAACTACCATTTTATAACGACCTAGTGAGGCCTTATCACTTTCTCCAAGCCATAGTTGCCAGCAATAAATACCATCATCCGGCAAAAAAACTCCGTGTCATTGGTGTTACTGGCACCAACGGTAAAACCACCACCTGTTTTATGATTTGGAATATGCTCAGACAAGCCGGTTATAAAACCGGTATCATGACTACTGTCGCCTATGGTGTAGATAAACTCGAACCAGAGCTTGGCCATATGACCATGGTCGACACATTTACTCTAAATCAACGCATTAAAGAAATTGCCGATGCTGGTGCAGAGTTTTTAGTTCTTGAAACAACATCTCACGCTCTTAATGAGTTTCGTCCACTTGGTGTTCCCTTCGAAATCGCAGTTTTTACAAATCTTACTCATGAACACCTAGACTACCATAAAACTATTGCACGCTACCGAGCTGCGAAGGGTAAATTGTTCAAAAAAGCCAAATTTAGTATTCTTAATGCAGATGATAAAGCGACAGACTACTACAAAACTATCGCCAAAAAATATATCACATATGGTATAAATAATGGTGAAAACCGGGCAGAAAATATCAAACTATCTGTTTCTGGCGTAAAATATTCATATGATGATATAAAAATCGAAACCAAAATTCCGGGCGAATTTAATGTCTATAATTCCCTAGCCGCATGTTTAGTTGGCAAAAAACTTGGTCTCACCAATAAACAAATCGAAGATGGCATCAAATCATTAGAGAGTGTTGAGGGCCGCATGAATATCATCGATGAGGGCCAACCATTTACGGTAATCGTAGATTATGCCCACGCTCCTGACGCCCTAGAAAAAGTTTTTGACAGTGTCTCGAGCCATAAAGGAAGAATCATTTCTGTTCACGGTGGTGCTGGCCGTCGTGACCCATCTACGCGCCCAATTCGTGGCCGCATTCTTGCTAAATATTCCGACCTTGTCATTATTACCGAAGATGATTCCCGTGATGAGGACCCAGAAAAAATCGCGCAAGGCTTTATCGAGGGCGCTACCAAAGAAGGAAAAGTTCTTGGCAAAGACCTAATTAAAGAGCTAGATCGAGAAAAAGCTATTGAATACGCTCTTAAGGCCGCCAAGAAAGGAGATCTTGTCCTAATACTTGGCAAAGGACACGAAAAATCCATCCTCCGTGCTGACGGTCCTCACGATTTTGAAGACATTAAAGTCACCAAAAAGATTCTTCATTCCCTCGGATACCATGTATAATATATTTAGAACGTTGTTCATGGAGGTAAGATGTATTTAAACAATAATGTCACTAGAAAAGTACCCAAGGAAAAAACTGAGCCCACAAAAAGAAGTAAAGCTCCAATTTATATTGTTTGTTCAATCGTCTCATTATTATCAATTGGTGTCGTTAGCTGGGTTGTCATATCATATCTGAATGAACCACCCGTCAGCGAAGACTATTTTATCTCTAATTCCACCAAAACTACCATCAACCTCACACCCACTGATTCCGCCTCCGGCTCTTCTCATCGCCAAACCCACGTCGTCTATGAATATAAAGATGACTTAGTAGTTAGCATGAAAACCTATTTTGAATATGAAGATGCTAGGTCTGCCGAAATCGCCTACGAAACATTAAAAAACCAATTAGAGTTCAAAGACTCTGAACTAGTTGATAAATATATCATTGTTACCGCTGATGCTAGCCAATTTGAAGGTCTTACCGCCTCAGATATTCGCCAGCAGGCTGCCGCCATCGAAGCCTACCAAAAGAAAAATAGCAACGAAGAAGCCGCCCAAACCGAATCTGCCCAAACCGACTCCGACTCCGACCCCTCTGGCTCCGATTCGGAAGAAAATGAATAAATTACAGTAATACTTTCAATCTTACTCTTGCCGTTTCTGTTAAAAACATTATTTCATCAAGTAGTTGATTGATTTCGTCCTCTTTCATTCCGTTTCTGCACCAAGCATCTATTAAAGACACAACCTCTCCCTCATAAACCAAGAAAATTCTCGCCGAATTTTTTGGTAGACGCATTGCCTCCACTAATCGCAATTGCATTTTTGAAATCATATATTTTAAAACACTAAGTTCCCTCTTCATTAGTAGTATTTTGAAAATTCTTTTATGTTGCACGATAAAAAGCAAAGTTCGCTCGTACATTATTCGCACTGGCGTCTTTTGCGCACTAAGCATTTTTTTCACCAGTCGTTTATATTTATTGATGATGTATTTTTGATAATCTGCCACTATTTTTGCTACGGATTGATGATGGTGATAAAAAGTTGTTCGCGCTATTCCTGCCCGTCTTGCCACCTCTCTAGCGCTTAAATATTCATCACCAAAAAAGGCCCTTAAAATGGCCTCTTCTGTTCTGTAAAATCTTCGGTTGTTTAACCTCTTATCCGTTATGCCAGGATAATAGCGCTTCAAATTTATGCCTCCGGCTGCCACTCGGCAATGCCGTCTATCATATCATCCGTCTTAATCTTCAATGCCTCAGCAATTGCCACGGCGCAAGCCATATATGACACTGCAGTTTCACCAGGTATAAATGTTGCCACATTAATAATGTCAGACTTGATAGACAAGGTAGCCTCAGTACCTTTTGGATATAGCTTTGAGTTCAAAATCTTAATATCTTTCCCTGTTTGCCCGTAGTTTAGTGTCATTGAACTTCCACGGTAATCCGCAAACGCATCATAATTTAAATCATCGTGGTTCATTACGACAATTTCCGGCTTCATGTCAAATAGTGTTTTTTCAGATTCCAAGAATTCCTCCGCTGTCATGTCTTTCAAAGAAGAGGTTACAAAATTCGTCATTGCCGCCACCATTACCGGCAAACCATGGAAAACATTATCACGTAATACTGCGGCCGGCACTGTTACAATCACTACGTTGGCGCCCGCTTTCCAAGCATCTGAAAGAAACTTATGCAACATTCCTACCTTAAATGGTTGATCGCTTGCTAGTACCGCCACCTGTTCGCCAGAAGCTCGTAGAATTTCATGCACATAATGTGCCACCGTAGTTTTACCGGTAGAGCCAGTAATTGCAATTAACTTCATGTCCTTAGTAGGATTACCATAATAAGCATTGAGCATTCGCGCGCGTATCTTTTGAGCCTTTGTCTTTAGCCCGCCTTTTTTGTTTTTTCCTCTGGTCTTCTCGCTCTGTTTCATACCTCAATTGTATCACCTTTCCACCAAAATTAAAAACATAGCCACATTGCTCTCTATGCTACTCTAATAACTTACAAACCAAAGATACAATCAACCCCTTTTCCTTCGGCTCGCTCTCGGCAATCAAAAGCGCAATCGCCGTCAAAGCTCTGTCAGAAATCTTCGTTTCGCCATTCTCTGTCAGATGACAATCGTTTAGAGTCAAAAACAGAATAAAAAGCAACGCCCCAATCCGTTTGTTCCCGTCATAAAACGGATGGTCCTTAATCACGAAATAAAGTAAATTTGCCGCTTTTTCTGGCACGCTTGGATACAACTCTTTACCATCAAAACTCTGAAAAATTGAATTCAAACTCCCCTCAAAAGACTTATTCCGTTTCTTACCAAACAAGTCAGAGCCGCCTACATTTTTGCGCAGGTTTTCAACCGCCTCTTCACACATCGCTATTGTCAACTCTTTTTGTCGCCTCTTCCCCGCCCCCATAAAAGATAAATCAATGTGTCCATCGTCATATTCTTCCAGGGTTTTAAAGCTCCCGGCATAGCGCGAAATTACCTCTAGCACCCCGTTTGCTTCCCCGGCGTCTAATTCATTGCGCGTCGTGAGCCTTCGTACTAGTGCCATCATATCTTCTACGTCATGTAGTTTCTTAATCTCCTTCTTCTCGGCCAACTGTGCTAATCGCCTCTCGTTCACTGCCACCCCACCGGTCACGTACTGCTTCAAAACTCTTGTTGCCCAAATTCTAAAACGCGTCGCTTTTTTGGAGTTTACGCGATACCCCACCGAAATAATTGCGTCCAAATTATACATATTAACCTGATAGGTTTTTCCATCTGGACCAGTATGTGCATTTTTTGCACATACTTGTTTTTCGTCTAACTCACCTTCTCTAAAAATATTTCTTAAGTGACGGCCAATCACCGTCCTATCTACCCCGAATATTTCCGTGATTTGTGCCTGTGTTGCCCAAATTGTCTCCCCGTCTTCATCCACATTAAAAACCACCTCCCCAGTCAACCCCTTGTATATCTCAACTCGTTTTTCCTCTGTCATTTTTGGGCTCTCTCACCGTAATTATATCATGTTCTTGTCTCGCTCAATCTGTTTCCGGTATCTATCTTCTTCTGAAAAAATACATCCACAATACTTTTGCATGTACAACCCAAGCTCACGCGCCTTTGTCTGCCCCTCGCGAAAACCCACCCTAAAATCTCGGTACAAGAATTTTACCCCAGATAACGCCGCCAACTCCTCGCAGACTTTTACTAGTTCCTCATGTTTTTGATAGGGTGAAACTAATAATGTTGTTGTAAAAGTATCATAGCCATTCTTTGCCGCATAACGCACACATTCGGTTAGGCGCTTCCGGTAGCAATAATTAACGCATCGATTAGGAATGTCCGAAACCACATTCTTACAAAACTCATCCAAGCCATAATCTTCTATGAATACTGACTCCACCTCAACCTTTGCGCAGTAATCCTTCAAACAATCTCTCCGCGCCTTATATTCTGTGTAGGGATGAATATTAGGATTATACCAAAAAACCGTCGGCTCAATCCCCTCCGCTCTGAGCGAATCAATACAATATACCGAACATGGCGCACAACATGTATGCATCAAAAGTTTCATATATTACCAGCATTATTGAGTAGCATTCGGAACCTCAACGGCTTCGCCATCTTTACCACGTTTGTATGTTTTTTCTGCTTCTACAATTTTCAGCCCACCATTTTGTGCAGCCCTTTGTATAATTTCAAAACATTTAGCTAACATTTCCGGATAAGCTGTATAAAAACAATAAGATTTATTACCAATTTGCACATAAGCTTTAGATTCTTCCGCGTCAGCGCTAACCGAAAGAATGTCTTCGATTTTTGCGTTAATCCCCTGTCCCATTTTTTCGTCTCTAACAATAAAGATAAAACGTTCGGTCGTCAACGCCAAAAGTCCCTTGGTGTTGTCTCTCACCATCCCCCTTTCTATTACGCTTTGACTCTTTCTTGTTGTTTTACC
>Ga0310696_10005074_pt1 | contig 15972 bp, 25 predicted proteins | sample AusTroGonzalo_MG_4_FD_203885 | JGI IMG/M metagenome (GOLD analysis project Ga0310696, IMG submission 203885) | Bovine rumen microbial communities from tropical cattle in Woodstock, Queensland, Australia - Gonzalo_02 (v2) (version 2) | ecosystem: Host-associated > Mammals > Digestive system >...
TGTTTTCTCCGCTCCTTAATCACATCACACCTGCTATTATAATTAAAATCCCATAACACACTCCGTGTTATAGGATGTTCCATGCCCAGACTATAGGTATCATCTACTATGCTAGGTGTTACCAGCTTGACCTTTAACCTGCGCATACCTTCAAAAAACCACCGTGCCATGTCCTCCTCAATCTCTCCGTAATCCTCTTGTTCAGGCTCAGGCACAGTCTCTTCCTGTATATCTGTCGCTACCTCTCTGCCTCTCCGTCTCTGTTTGCTTCGCCAGCTACTTGCTTTGTTCCGAACCACTGCAAATATCCAGCTTGCCAGGTTGATTCCGCATTCTGCATCGTAATACTCAAACGATTCCAGCAATCGGACAAGGCATTCTTGCTCAAAATCCTCGTCCACACCACCTAACAACCTTCCTTGCAAGTACCTTAAATATGGCGTGACATGAACCACAAACTCATTCGAGTTCGGGCCATGCTCATTAAACACCCTAATCACTTCGCTCAGATTATGCTTGCTCATCCCTTATCGGGAGAAACGGCTAACTGACTTCTGTGTTACCTCCTTTTTCTTAACCACTTGACCCACTCCCACTAAAAACAGATACCAGTCATTCGTATCTCTTAAATATCTGTGCATCCTCAGCCAATACGATAATAGCTCTTTCAGCCGTTCGTCACTGGCTTTCTGGGTTACATACAGCGCATCCGCTACCCTGCGCATGAACAACTCAAAATCCTGTTCAATGTACGCTACTGGTGCTTGGACAATTCGCAGTATGGTCTCTTTTGCTTTATCGCAATCCCCTCTAAGAAAATAGTCTAGCATGGTTTTATACAGTTCGTCAAGCAATATCATGTTGTTACTATACTCAGACTCACCCATCAGCCGTATCAGTTCCAACTGCTGCATCCCATCCCGAACGTGACCATGCACACGCCTTGCTGCTCTGACCAGCGCATTATCACTAACCACGATACCTTCCTTATCCGCTACACTCTTCAAATGCGTCATCATCTGCGCATCCGTCAATAGCTCATAGTTCACCACTACTGCCCGTGATACTATCGTGGGTAACAACTGTTCCACGTTCGTTGTAGATAATATCCAAAACACACCTTTAGGCGATTCCTCTAATACCTTTAACAATGCGCCTTGGGCAGCCTTACTCACTAGGTGGGTCTCGTCCAGATTCACCACCCTGTAGCCTTTAGCCACCGAGAATGCCAGACTATCACGCATCCCTCGCATCGTTTCCACGTTACCCACAACCGCACTGTCTAGCTCCACATACAGGTTGCTGTTCCCTTCTAAGATCGCCTTACACGCCTTGCATTCGTTACAGCAATCGCCTGTATGTCTCTCGCAGTTCAACGCTCTAGCCAGTATTCTGCTGCTGGTCGTCTTACCTAAACCACGCTCGCCCGCAAAGATAAGTGTTCTCGGACTCTTATCAGGGTTCAACACTACATGACGCAATACTCTCTTCGCCATGTCCTGACCCTGCATTTCCGCAAAGCTCTTCGGTCTGTATTCCTGTGTCAGCATATCCTCTTAAAAAAGGGGTGTGTAAAAACAGATTAGTACAAAAACCACACCCCACTTGTGCTTCTAGGACTTACACAAAATTCTACTGCTGACCGCCCTCGATACGCACTCCCAGCGGTTCAGGCATTATCTGATCGCCCAGCCAGTGATACAACGCTTCTCCCAGCTTCAACTTTGTTCTCAGGTCTCTGCTGCTCACCGAGATCGTATCAAACGCATAGGTGACAAACTGACCCCAGTTCCTCAGCTTGGATTCCAACTCATCCTTTTTCTTGACGTACTCTGTAATATAGGCATTACATACCTTACGCAGATAAGGATTTTTCACAACCCATTCGTATTCACTCACAGTATTGTTAAAACGCTCATAGCTGAACGGTCTTTCGTTCGCTTTCCGCTCGCAATCCTTGTAGTCCTCTTCGTGCTTGACCGCATACTCACCCACTGCTTTACCTACTGACACCTGGTTTTCAAGGCTAACCGAGTCATACTTAGCGCATTTCCATGTAAACTGTTTACCCAGAGACGCATCAATCAAGAAACACTGGTTCGCTGGCTTAAATAAGCCACATACCATGCTCACATCCCTCTGGTATAACAAGCTGAACGTACACACCGCAGCCGTATAATACGCATCAATACCCCTGTTATCAGGCTCAAGCAACCGTAAATAGCTCACTGTACCCTTTTCAAAATTGACCTCATACAGTGTCCACTTGTCTTTCTCATCAAAGAAAAACTGCTCAGGTGAGTATTCCCCGAACGGTGTAGCTACCTTACGACCTACATACATAATGCGAGTGCCTCCCGTTTCCGCTACTTTGGAATGCAATACCCACACCGCTTCCGTATATAACTTTTCATCCGATAATAAAAGCTGTGTCTGGCTATGTATTACCTTCTTTTTCGCATCATTATCCAGCTTACGGAAAAAGCCCACTGGTATGCGTAACGCTTTCAGGAAACTGCTCTCTGCTTCCTTTGTCATCTGATCGTAATTCATCCAGAAAAACTCTTCTGTGTCTGAACCCATACTTACACACGCTAACGTCAGCTTACCATTCAGATAAGCCTCGTTTACAACACTATAATTACCTTTTAACATTATCTTTCTTTCGTCCTATGGTTGGCAATAACTCTAATAACCCCAGCTTACTCAGGCTTTCCATCCCTCGTATGCTGAAATACCCACCCCAATCCTTTGCCAACCTCGGCAAATAAGGCTCACACATAGCACCTATTTTCCTGAATTGAGCGGTCAATCGTTTCACCTGCAACATACCCGTATCATCATTGTCTAACGCCAAGACCAGCTTATTCGTCAAACCCCTTAACAGATTCAGACTTACCCTTGACGGACTGGCACTTAAACACGCCACACAGTACGGATAAAACTGCGCCAGATACTCTCTATCCTTTGCACCCTCGCAAACTACTATCGGCATACCCTGTCGAAAGTCCTTAAAGTCGTGCAGCCCATATAATACCTGCTTTTGATACTCACCGTTGCATACGGTGTACTGTTTACCGTAAAAACTCCTCAGCACAAAGCCCACTATCGCCTTGTCAGGCAGGTCTAACGGTATCATCCAAAATAACGGATTCTTATTAAAGAAATCATAATACAACACCTCATGCGGTATGTAATCAAAGTGTTTGCGCACACTCACCAGCTTCACAGGGTTGCCTCGCTTGCACACAAACGCCTTGTATTCCTCCGTGTTCAACTCTTTCAAGTCATGCACGTCCACCGCCTGTTTGTATAACCTGATAAAATCCGCTATCATCAGCACTATCTCATAATATACTTTAGCGAGCGTTTTTTCTACAAAAATCTTTGAAATTTTTTTCTGCCTGTTCCGCAGATAAGCCTCTCAACCCGCCTTTCTGATAGGCTCGCTTCCAATAGGTCGCTCTGTCCTTATTATCCACTGGAATCGGATTCTTGTCCAGAGCATAAACCAACCGAGCTATCCCCGCAGCGAACCTGGGATTGCTCTGCACCGTTTTTAAGGGGTTTTCATACGCTGTCTGGTGTGATACCCCTGCAAACTGTAACAAAGCTGTCCTAGCCCCTTTTCTGTGCGTTAAATAGCGTCTGTAGATGTCATTCGCTGTAGCTTCCTCAATCTGGAAGTAACTCACAGCACTCCCACCTATCTGTTTATCGTACTTGCCACCGCCTGACTCGACCACTGCTGTGAAGTACAACTGTTCCACAACATGATCGCCTGTAGGCAGTACACCTTCAAACGCATCCACTGTTTCCTCGCATAGCTCATGCAGTTCTGCGAGGGTTGCGCCCTGCACGTTTATCGCCAGAGCGCACACCACTAACCACTTCCACATAGTCTAATCCAGCCACCCCATACAAGAAGGTTTATTAGAACCTAACTTTTTTACATAAGACCTAACATCCTTATCATCAAAGACCACTTCATCATCGTATGCCCACCAACGGTTAAAAGCAATATCCTCGTATTCAGACTCAGGCATAAGCCACTTATTCTTTTTTAGTTTTTTAATAATAGCATCCCTGTATAAGTCTATAAACTGAACCCACACATCCAAAGGGAAATCTCTGCAAGGCTTTAATACCGTTGAATGCTTAATACCGTCCTTATTATTATCACTTATTCTAATAGTAAGTTTTTTCATGTTTATAATATACATACTCAGGCAAGACACTTTGGCCTCCTTCTTTTTTTCATCCCACTTATGTTTTACGCTGAAAAAAGGTATAACTCTGCGAGGATAAACCAGATCAGTACACCTCTCTTCATATCCATAGTCTATTCCGAACGAAACGTGTATATCCGCCCCATTCAATAACTTGTAACTTATGGGTTTTATAGCTGGATATATCTTTACAGCATCCCCTTTACCTACTTTTCCACAATCCACGATAAACTCAACATCCAATATATCTATCAAGCCAAGTAAGTCATACACACTCACTAACCCTATCACATTCATTCTACCCTCATTCTTGCTATACATATTACTATTCTCCTTTCCTCTTATGCACGTTCATACTTAGCTGGTTTCAAATCCTTCGTTATGAAGTTTTCCCAGACATACTTAGGCACTATACTCTTACGCTCCGCTTTGAACGTAATAAACGCCTCATTCACTATCTCGCTCAGGTACTCAGTGATCTCCTCGTACCAGCTTGAACCGTTCAACTCATACAAGCTAAACGGCTGTAAGTTCTTAGTCTCAGTGTCCCACAGATACAGACTGCACCTGTCAAAGTCTGCCGTGTCAATGGTCAAATGCTTACCATCCCTGCATTCAAAGGTACTAAACACCTTATTCGGTATCAGCCCCTCTAACGGCTTCTTAGGAATCCTGTTCCCATAGATGAAAAACAGTCCGTACTCTCTGCCCTCTTTGGTAAAGAACACAGGCTTAAACACAGGCGCATAGTTGCCATGCTCACAATCCACTATCGCCAACACCTCAAAATTACCGCTTTGCTCGGTAACATCTTTAACAAAGTCAATTATATTCATTCTATTATCTCCTCTATTCATATTTACATTATTCATATTTACCATATCCGTCCTCATCAGCTTTCAACACTTCTGTCTTAGCTATGGTCTCTAAATTATCGGCTATCCTCGTAAGTTCCTTCCGTATCAAGCCCAACTCAATCATCGTCATAATGTCAAACACCTTCACATGGCTCTGGGATACTATCTCGGCATACCGCTTTTCAATATCCTCTAACTTATTCAGTAAATCCATCGTTATCCTCCTCTTTATACAGGTTTCACTTGGTACTCAGGCAGTCTATGTGCGTTTACTCTCTTATAGTAGTACGCATTCGCCTGGTGTTTACCGTACTTTCTCCACAGGAGATTCGTTTCATACAGCCCTGCTACAGACTGTAACTTGCCATCCGCTCCCACTACTGCTAACGCTGGATAATCAATGATTCCACCATCAAACTTCGCTTGCAATACCGCATAGAAGTTATGCAACTGCTCTTCTGTGAAGTCTCTAACTCGGAACCAAGTCCATTCCTTTGTCCCAACTTCACGGACTGCTAAATAGTAGTCTCTTATGGCATCCCTTGTATTGCGCCTTCCACCTCTATAACTCGGCCACCAATGGTTTGTAGGTACTCCCTTATCATCCACCTCAATGTAGAACAGCTTTTTAATAACTGTCGGTGTCGCATAGTCCTTATCAGTCTGTGCGTAACGGAAACTCACTTCGTACTGCTTACCATCCCAGGCAGCTAATACCGTGTTGAATGCAATCCCGAAATGTCTGCATCCGTTCTTTTCCTCTACCAGAACCACCTTTACGGCTTCTGTGTTCTTAAAGTGCGCAATCGCACTATCCAATAATGTGTGAAATGTCTTGTTCATCGTATCACCTAAACTTAGTGCAGGGTTCATTCCCTGTCACGCAAAGAATTTTACACAATCTCGCATTATTGTCAACACTTTTGTGAAAAATTTTTTCATATTTTTTTATTTTTCTGCACAAAAAAAGAGCTGCCCCACACAGAGCAGCCCTCGTCAGGCAATACACAATTAGTTATAAATCCTTATCGGGGATTACGTTCGGTACGCTGTGCCTGTTCAACAGACATCGGCTTATAAACCAGCACCCTTTCTTTTACAGCAGGTGCGAGTTGCGGATATTTACCCAGCATTTCCAGCGGGTCACTGTACCGATCAGCCAGTCCGTTATCCATAGTAGTCACCCACATCTTACCATCATGGGTAACATTGACCACCACAGCTTCATTATTACCATTGCCCCATTTACACAGATACAAAGGGCCACGATCACGATACTTGAAAAACACTTCCTCATTGTTAGCAATGCCCAGAGGTGTCTTTCTGCCAATCTGATACAATGTATCTCCTGCACTCTTCAAGTCCCATACAGCCAGACCATCCCGTTCAAAGTCAGCCTTACGCTTGCTACCATACGGCTCAAACCATTCTTGTTTCGGTTCTAAGCTCTCATTTTTCTTACAAGCCTTACCGCATTCGTTCTTGGCTTTGGCTTTCTTAGCGCACTTCTTACCTTTGCACTCGTTTTTCTTAGTCTTGCAACATGATTTTCCTTCCATCACATCACAAAGACGACCTAATTTTTTAACACTTGATTCCATAACAATATATATTGTAGTTAAAAGTTATTCCTCTGGATACCTGGGGTCAGCATCTCTTCGCCTCAGATCATCGTCGTCATCCTCTTCCCAATCCTCTTTCGTCTCAAACTGGCTGTCTATCATGTACTCAATCGCACTGTCATACACGTCATCGTTCACGTCTATGTCCAGCTTAACAGGTTCATCCTGTCCTTTTACATCCAAGTAAAAGTCAATCTGAAACCCATCCTTGCCCTTCTTAAACGCATTCCAAAAATAGTCATACGGCTTACGATCACCCGTCATGGTGTACTCAGGCTCATAATACACCCAGACACCCTTAATACCAGGCGCAACTACCATGTCCTTGCCTGTGGTCGGTTCACCCCTGAAATCGCAAAACTTTAACGCTTTCAGCCTACGCTCCACCTCTTCCTTGCTCACACCCTCGAACATCTGTGATAGTCTCTTGATCGCACTCATATCCTTTACCATGTATCTCTTGAGCGTCCACCTGTCAGATCATCCTCTTCCCAATTCTCAACTGGCTCAAACAAGTTATGCACCAAAAACCGCAACGCCTCACGATATGCAGAATCGTCCTTGTCAATGTCCAGAGTCACCTCTTTACCATTCGGGAACCGATACACATATTCAGCAGTGTAGTCACCATTGTAGAAGTTTTCCCAATAATAATCGTATGTCTTACCCTTTTCAGGCTCATACACACCCAGGTCGTACTTCAAATAAATATGGTCAAGCTCAGGCGGGATTCTCTTATGGATAACCTTATAGGAATTATAATCCGTATCATCCCAATCAAACTCAAAATCCATAGACGTTCTTAAAAGCTCTTCTGCCTTTTTCTTAGTTGCAGGTATAGACCACATACCTGCTTCATTCAATGCTTCTGCTAGTCTCTTGATCGCACTCATAACTGTTCCAATCGCTTTTCTATCTCCCGTTGTAACTCAGGATATATCGGATACCCATGCACCATTGCTGGCATCCATTCTCTAAAATTAAAACACTCGCTTCCTAAGTGCTGGCACACTCTGTTCTCCTCTGGCAATATCTCCCACTGTGTACCTAGCTCAACACGCCTCCGTACTATGTAACTCATTAAAGGCTGGTCTATATGCTCTCCTACCTTCCCCCCCCCTATTTGGGATACGCACCTCGTAAATACCTCTAAGAGAGATAATAACTTAGTGCCAGCCACCATACCAGCGCATATCACAGGGAACCTCGCCAGATAATCAGCTACCTTTCGACCACATCCTAATGCCCACTGATAGTTAGTCGTGCCTTCACCTGTAGGCGTTTTCCGTTCCTCGCTCACTACTACATCAGCGTTTATGTACTGAAACGGCTCTTCCATAAACACAAAATCCCTGCAATCGCTGAATATCACCTTCTCAGGCTTCATCCCCTCGATCACACGTCTCAGTGTGAAAAACCTCGATATGCAGTTCGGATATATCCCAGCAAACTCGTCCTTCAACACATAATCCACTCGATAAGGCTTTAACCGCTCTCTCACGTCCAAGTAGTCGTCCGTGATAAACGCCACCTTCGTTTCCGCATCCAGCACCCTCAGAGACTTAAAATAGTTCACTACCGTCTCAGGCGGGTACTTATCGTAATGAGTAACCACTAGCTTCATATCATCCCAACCTTTCTCGCTCCCATCGTTAAAGCATCCTTGACCTCGTTCCAATTCTCATCCAGTTCCGTGATACCCCCTCGGTGATCTACTATGCCCCAGCCTGTTCCTTCATCGTAAAAGAACGCTGGATAGCAGTTCCTCTCCCTCTTAGGTATCGCCGTCACCTTCGCCACATTCACGCCCCTGCGGTATTCATAACCGCCTTTTCTCACTCGTTCCAACACCGCTTTCATACTGTCTGTTTCCGTGTAGCCTCAAAGTCTTTCTTGGGAATCAGCACCGATTTTAGCTTCTGTAGGTACTTGCCCTTGAACTTAAAGAACTTACCCACTACAGGCGCAGTGTATAGGTACTTATCCCCCAGCTTGATCTGTAAGGTCATAAACACGTTATGCCACTCCGCATTCGGCTTCCCGATTTTACTATACTCCCTCGAAAACCAAAAGTCATTTTCACTCTTATGCACCCCATCCGACATAATATAAAACCGATCATCAGGCTGTTCCTTCATGTAGAACACGATCTTATCCTTCTCTCTCGGCTTTACAATCAAGTCACCGTCATCGTCATAATACACTTCCGCATCCCTCAAGCTCTCCTGAACGTCACGCTCAAAATCACGTTTCATGGCGTTTATAACCCCAGGGAGATACTTTCCTGTTCTCGGCAGTGTATCATCACTAGCCCCCACACTCACATCGTTCTTAGCCACCTTCCATGTCGTTAGATAGTCCTTGCTATACAGCAAAGGGTACTTTTTTACCAATACCTTGCTGGTCGGGTTCGCATAGATCACACCGTTCTTAAATGTGTACTCATACGCTCTGCCCTCGTCATCCGCAATATCGTCTGGATAATAGTCGCCTGGGAGATTCACTCCCATGCTGAAAGCTGGATGCTCTGGATTCACGCCTTGCCTGTACGCATTATGTCTCACTATGTTATCAAAATCCATAGCGTCTGCCTCATGCAATGCCCTCTTTAACATCATCAGCTTCATACCTGCTGTATAAGAACCGTCCACCGAAATCAGTCCACTTCACCCACTCCGATATGCTGTATAAGCCCCTTTTCTCGTGCCTAGGAGTCACACACTCAGCTAATACGGTGTCCTTGCCGTCCCACGCATATATCAGATACTTACGATCTGCTTTAATAACCAATGTGGGCTTATCGCTCACCAATGCAGACGTGCCTGTCTCCCTCAGCAACTTCGTCACCCCATCCAAGTATGTACCCTTATGCGGGTTTGGCTCCCACTTCGGGTATATACTCCTCACATACGCATACAACTCCTCTTGTGTCATAATATAGACTATTCCTTTCCTAATTCAATACCTAGCTCTTCCACTTCCTTCACGCTAAAGTGAAAGGCTTTTACCTTAGCAACCCACTTGCCCCAATACTCGTTCCAAGCCTTTGGCTGGCATTCATTCACAAAGTCTTGGTGAAACTCCCATGCCTCTGGGCTTAAAAGTCTTTCCCACTCATTCAGACACCAACCCGCTCGCCTTATTATAAAGCGATCAAAGTCATGCTGTAATTGCAAAAACTTCTCCTTATTCGGAAAACCGCCTAACCGTCTGCCCTTTGTAATCTCATAACGGTTACACACCTGCTTGCATTCCACTACATAATCCGTGTTCTTATAGCTAAACTGTAACGGCTCCCAGAATACTCTTACACAATACTTATCCTGATACGCCCTGCAAAAGCTGTTTATCCACACCTTCGGCTCACTGTTTTGTATCGCACTGGCAGCCTCTTCCGCTAAGTTATAATACTCATTCGGCAGCCAGTTACCCACAATAATAACATGGTGTCTTGCAGCCTTAACCACCTCAGCGAAGTCCACTTCCAGACCCTTGTTCTCATACTGCACAAGTCTCTGGTACTGCTCATATAAGTTCTCCTCGCTTATCTTGGGTATCTCGTACCCGCAATACCGCTTTCCCTCAGCCTTACGGTACTCTTGTACCCACCTTCTAAATCCGTATTCTCTCACTGTCATGTTACTTCTCCCCCTTCTATAAGGGAGAGGCTTATCACCCCTCCCCTTAACACTCAGTCTTAATCTGTCACCTGTACCTCTTTGAAGGTTCGTGGTCTGAAATACAGGTCTCTTTCCACCTGCAAGCACCGTCTCCAATCACTTAACCCCTGATTCAGTGTCGCTAACTCAGAGAGTCTAAAATAACCCCACTCATCACAGTCCTCGCCAAAACCGCTCTTCACATAACCGAAGCATTCGTCCTCGCCGTCCCACTCGGTCACATACCATGTCCAGCGACCAGCGGGCCAGAAAAACTTGACCGTGACTTTCTTGTCATCCGCTTCCACTTCCTCAGTCTCATAAATACGAGGTGTCTTAGCTTTCTTCAATGCGCTCTTCCATCTTTTCAGAAGTGTCTCTACGCTAAAATATGCCATAATCTGTATTGCCTTTCTTTACAACTATTGTTTTAACTTAACCCTCAAAAGTAAAGGGCTACCCACTCGGATAGCCCCTTCATCTACTTTTGAACTATCATGCTCCGTTTTCCCGAAGCACGAAAGAATTTTATTATAGACTTCGTATCATGTCAACAATTTTGTGTAAAATTTTTTCATATTTTTTCTAAAAATCTTCGTTGTCCTTGATCTCGCCTAGTGTTTCCTTATACGAAATAGGCTCGTATCCATCCACTAAAGCGTCTTTGTACGAGGCTGTTATCATGCCATTGTTACCCTCACCATCCACATAGTACGCTTTAATCGTATCGTCACCGTCCCAATTAAAAACGTAATACGCACTGCCGTCCATCCTTGCCAGCTTCGCTACACACGGTGTATTCATATCCACAGGCGCATCCATAGCCAGCGCACCATGCAACACATCCGTATTCACATCTACCTGTTTCGGTGTTACATCTATCACTTCCTCATCGTCTCCACCCCTGCCCATCAGTCTGTTCCGTAAACCACCTACTCCACCCTTTAACGCAGCACCCGCTACCTTATTAAACATCTTAGTCAATAGCTTGGTCTGTCCGTCACTCAATCCAAACTGCCTTGCCAACTGGTCAGCACCTACCATAGAAGCGTAATCCTCATCCTCTTCCACCATCTTAGCCTCGCCCACAGGTTCCTCTTCACCAGATACATTCCCCAACTTGCTCCTGATCTCCTTCTCCATAGCTGTAAAGTCATACTCATCCAATTCAGACTTCAACACCTTTAACACCTTATCCCATCCAGTGAATAAATCAATGTTCACTATTTCAGCCTCATCCACATACTCCACTACAGGATTTTCATTAAAATAAAGTTCCCAATCTAAATCGTAACCACCATTCGTTATTCGCCAAGGGCCACACTTCCAACCAAAGCCACCACCTGACATTCTACTCCTATTCTGAAACCTCTTACGATACGCATTCTCATTCCACATTCTCATTATACGTCTTAGCTTGCCGAAGTCTGTAAACGGTGTTGGCTCCCACCTCTCCACCATCTTAGTCAGTCTCTCTAATTGCTCATTCATATCTATCTCAATCCTAGTTTCTTCTCTAAAGGCATATAATGGAAGTACGGCAACTCTTTACGCATGATCTGTACCAGTTCCTTCATCCCCTGGCAATCATTCAAATTAGGCACTTCCTTCACTAAAAACATATTACAGTCCAGTATAGGCATCCCCTTATACTCTAAGTCCCATTTACCAGCCCTGTCCCCATAAATCTCCCACTGTCCCACCTTCGCATTGTAATTGTCCTCGCCAAAGCTCCTCAAGCACGCTCTCAAGTCATCCCAATCACCTAACACAATCGGCTCAAAACTCTCTAGCAACGTATATAAATCTCTAATCGCTTGTTTCATTCTACTAAAACCTTAGCATTCTTTGGTATCGCATTCACAGGATAACTCTTCATCGTCTTGGGCAAAACCACTACATCCAGTTTTCCACAGCCAGAAAAGGCTTTCTCGCCCATTTTATAACACGACCCTACTACTACCACCTTCCGCAGTTTCCCGCAGCCTAAAAACGATTCTGCGCCGATCTCTGCCACATCCTGTAATATCACCTCTTTCACCTTACCGCAGTTCCTAAACGCTCCGTCCCCTATCCGCTTGGCGTTTATCACCATCACACCCTTTACTTCTCTGTTACCCTCATACCCCCTCACTGTCCCCACGTTCTCTAAACGTATAAAACCATCACTCTCCATACCTAATTAAATTTTCCAAGTCAGATAAATATAGACGTTCCTTACCCTTAACGTGTTCCTCTCCGTCTATCTTTATACTAAAAACGTCAAAGCTCCCATCCTCGTTCCTTAACAACTCCACCGAACCAAACTTAGGCTCTTCATCGTCATCCGTGTCCACCCTGAAACTCACCACTGTCCCCTTGTCCCCCTCGGCATACTCCAACACATCCGCTGTCGTCAGACTCCTTTCCAAGAACGCCTGGGTCTCTTCCTTATCCAACGCCTCTTGTAAACGCCGAAAACTCATATCATCCAGCCCTCGATCTTTTCCCTATCCTCTGGACTCACCCAGAACTCCACGCTTCCCGTGTCCTCCGCTTCATCCAGTAACGCATCCACATCAATAGGCTCATCATCCGCTGTAAACCCGTCCACCGATTCCAGCACACTCACTGCACCTGCCCTGTCCTGTGGCGCACTCTCCTTATCGCCGATATGGAACTTATACGACACATCACCCGTATCACTCTCGGAACTGATCTCTACCATTTCCTTATCCTCAATCCCATCCTCATCATCCGTAATATCATCCTCCTCTGGCTCTGATTCTTCGTCATCACCAGGCTCTTCCATGTCGTCCACAGGCTCATCCGCAATATCCTCTGCGGAAATCTCGTCATCGTCTCTAAATTCTTTTTCGTCAGCCATATCTACACAAAAAAGGGCAGTCCACTCAGACCGCCCCACCATAGCAATAATTTACGATAATAATAATAATAACCCTACACCACGCCGTAAAAATCGTTTACTTAATCACGATCGTCTTAGTCCGTGACACATAGGTCTGGTCTTTGGTTCTCTGGGTCGGGTTCACATTCTTAGCACCCACCTTAAAGCACCGTTTCACACCATCCAGCGGGTATTGATACACACCCTTGCCTTCATCCACTACTTCCCAATTCTTTAAGTCCAGACTCTTTAACAGTACATTCCCTTCATCGCCTTCCCACAATACCGTTGCCGTGTCGTACTCTGTGCCAAAGTCAATCCAGGGACTCCATTTTTGAGCGTGTTTCGGGCTGTTGTAAAATACGGTGTTCTGGTTTATCCAAGTGCCATCGTACCGCTTAATACCCAGATTGCAACCCTCTGGAACCCTCAGCATCCATAAGTTCGGCATATTCGCAAACGCATATTCACCAATCGTTTTCACGTTTCTGCTCATGCGTATAGCCCTAGCCGTGCTTTTGTAGAAGCAATACATAGGAATCTCAGTGATCGTGTCTGGCATCCAGATCAAATCCACCTGACCCACACTGTGATTGTTAAAGGTATAGTTGCACAGGGCTTCCACTTCATCGGGGATAACCACGATTTTCATGGGCTTATTCACCGCCTGAAACCACCTGAACAACTCTTTCTTACCATTGCGTTCAATAATATCAAACATATTTTTACCCTCGCTTTAATATAGACGCTTCGTTTCAAATTTTGGCGCACACACACCGTAATAATAATCCACTTCACCCTCCCAGACACGACCTTTATCCCTGCCAATGCTGTCCCAATTAAACGTACTCACTGTACCGTTCAGCCTACCCACTATCTTGCAGTGACTTAACAATCGCCTCCATCCATTCGCCTTATACACTTCCCTAATCCAATTATCACCAAAGAATATCCTCAACTGCGCTGGTATAACTGGATAATGCTTATAGGCCATGCCCTGCACAAAACCTGTACCCCAGAATGGTTCATCAGGCTCGGCATCCACCTCTGGCGTGACCAGCTTCCATCCAGGCGCAGAATCCACAGGGTCAACCAACACAGGATAAGCCCTCAGTAACTCTTCATCTGTCTTATCCTGTATATTGTAAAACCGCCTCTTATAGCTCAATAACAGGCTATGCTCGTCCTCATTCAAGGCATCTAATAACTGTTTCCGATACACCTCATAAGTAAACATCACGTCATCGTTTACTAAGCATATCGCCTCGTTATGACTCAGACTCACGCCTAGGTTCCAAGCTGGATTGACAAAGCTGTTCGTACTGATAAACACCTGTCTCACGTTCGGTAACTTAATGTGCTTATTGCTATTCACATTATCTATCACGATCACTTCATCCCCGTTGTCTGCCTTGCTCACTTTATCCAGCAACCGAAAAAACAACGTGTGCTTCCACATTGTCGGGATTATCCAGCTTACCTTCTCAAACATCCTAATCCTCCTCGATCATTTCCACCTTATACTGTGGTTCCTTCTGTAACTGCTTCTTGCGCTCTTCGTTTTCCTCAAACCATATCCAGCAATACACCTTAAACTCTCTCGGTGTCAGATCAGTCACGTCCAAGTCTTTATCGCACTTGTCCATCAGGCTTTGCCATGCCTCTTTATCCTCTTCGGCGCAAATATCCAGCATAAAAGCGATATGCCTCTTTAAGCACGTTGCATTCCTATCCCTGATCTCTTCATCACTTAACCCTTTATACCAAGGCATTGCTATAAGTGGTTTATGCCGTGCGTCCCTCTGTAGCTGGTCTATGTAGTTCAACGCTGACAAAAAGATATTCAGTTCCGTTTTTTCGGGGAATACAGGTCTTATACCCTCTTTTAACCCATTCTTAACAGTCTGTATCACCCTCTTTAACGCCTCTTTCTCTTCCTCAGTGTCCAGCACCATAGCCTCTAAGTGATTCAGCACCATTTCATAGGTACACCGTAACTTCTCATCCATCAAAGTACAAGCCAAGTCATATATCAGAATACTATATACCTTATATTCCTCTGTGAAATAGCCAAATTCAGGTAAGAAATGACTTTTTAGCGACATCTTTAACGCCTCATGCACATTGCTTAGAGCTATCCTCAACTTTTCATTATGTGTCTTAGCCTCTTGTTCACGATCTATATATTCCTTAGCATACTCCACCAGCTTATACATATACTTATGCAGTATCTCTTTCCAATCAGACCCCAATAGCTCTTCGGGTGTTCTATAGTTATTTGCAAACTCCCTTTTCTCTTCATCGGTCAACTCTTCATCCTCCTCATCCTCTTCATCAGCGCATTCATCGTTATACCTGCATAATAATTCCCCATACAACTGTTGCGCTCTGCTGCCCTCGGCTATAAACAGGTTCGGCGCAACCCAGCCATCCGCTATAGTGTTTTTCAAACTCACTATTACAGTCCCCCAAGCCAGCCGTTCATCTTTATCGCTACAGCCAGCTAAACTTTCTCTTGCCCACTGTAACAGCTTCTTATACTTCTTAGCCAATACACCCTTTAATACAGTACCTAACTGTTCAGACCCCTCTTCCTTCCGCTGTTCCTGTTCCAGCTTCTCTTTCCTCTCCTGTTCCTCTTCAATGTAGAGTTCATGCCACTTGTTCATCTTTTCATAAGACTTTTCCTCTAACTCCTTGAACACACCATAGCTATGC
>Ga0310696_10005075_pt1 | contig 15967 bp, 12 predicted proteins | sample AusTroGonzalo_MG_4_FD_203885 | JGI IMG/M metagenome (GOLD analysis project Ga0310696, IMG submission 203885) | Bovine rumen microbial communities from tropical cattle in Woodstock, Queensland, Australia - Gonzalo_02 (v2) (version 2) | ecosystem: Host-associated > Mammals > Digestive system >...
AGAGACGACGTTAGGTCTCGACCTTTTTTCGCGCGTTAATCTCAACGAGCGGTGGTGCGCTTGTCGCGGATGAGCTTGGTCTGACGGAGAATCTCTTGATAGTGTAAAGATGTGAGAGGTGAGAGGTGTGAGGTGAGAGACGATAGCTGCTGGTGGCAATAGTCGTCGATGGCATCGAGATGCTGCAACAGATAAAGCAGTACGTCGCTCTTATCCACACGTGTCACAGCAGGAGCCTTGGGGTCAGGATTCAGCAGCTCGTCTACCTGATTCACGTAAGAACGCTGCAGGTTGCGACGCTCCTTCTGCTGCCACTCGCTCAGGCCTTCAGGCATCGTCCAAACCTGGGCAAAGAGGTCGGTGAGGAATTCACTCACAGGATAATCACCATTGTTGCACAGCGTGTTGAGGGTGTTGGCCGAGAGCAGGCGTCCGACGATATTGTCCTGACGCGAGTTCTGCGCGCTGGTGGGATCGGTGCCCACCTTATAGATGATGTTCTCAGGATAGAGCCACTCTGGTGCCGTGAAGATGTTGCGCCCCAGGTATTCCAAAGCTTCCTTCTGACGTGCGGCAGGGACGAAGGTCAGTGGCTCCTGGCCAGGCATGTTGTTGCGGTAGCGTCCGGCAATGTTCTTCATCACATGATTCTGATAGCGGTTGAACTGATCCTGCACAGCCTTGTACATCTGCTGCAGATCGTCGTACTGGTCGTTGTCTTCGTGCGTCCATTGCGGCAGCGACGATAGCACACGCTTCAGGTTCTTCAGGCCGTATTCCGAAGCACGCATGGAGTTGTCGCCCAGGTCTTCGGTTTGCGCACGCGGGTCTTCGCCCTGCCCTTCGCCACCAAACCACAGGCGAGGATTCTGACGCAGCACCTTCGTCGTCTCGTCCATCAGCTTGTCCTTCTCCTCATACTCGTCCTTGAACTCGGGACGCCACTGGTAGCCCCATTTGATGGCCCACTTGTCGTAGTCGTTGATGCGGGGGAAGAGTCCTTTCGGGCTGATCTTGTCCTCTGGCTGCGCCACATAGTTGAAACGGGCATAGTCCATGATGCTGGCGGTGTGGCCGTTGGTCTCCACCCAATTTTTATCGCGAAGACTCTCCACAGGCGTAGCCGACGAGGCGCCCATATTATGGCGAAGGCCTAAGGAATGGCCAACCTCATGCGACGAGACAAAGCGGATGAGCTCGCCCATCAGCTTATCGTCGAACATCATCGTGCGTGCGCGCTTGTCCAAGGGACCACATTGCACCATGTACCACTTCGTCAGCAGGTTCATCACATTGTGATACCAGCAGATGTGGGCTTCGATAATCTCTCCAGAACGTGGGTCTACGATACGGGGACCATAGGCGTTTTCCGTCTCTGAAGGCAGGTAGCGGATGGCCGAATAGCGGGCATCATCGAGGCTGATGCTACCGTCCTCGGGCAATTCCTTCGCCACGATGGCATTCTTGAAACCAGCAGCCTCGAAGGCTACGTTCCAGTCGTTGACGCCCTGTATCAGATAGGGCACCCACTTCTTCGGCGTGGCAGGGTCGATGTAGTAAACGATCTGCTTCTCAGGCTCCACCAGCTTGCCAGCCAGGTATTTCTTCTTGTCCTTCGGCACCAGGCGGTAGCGCGAGATGAACGACTCGTGCTGCGTCTTGTGCTGGTCGTCGCTGAAGATAGTCATGTTGTTCACGAAATAGCCCACACGGTCATCCCAGAGGCGTTTGCGCATCGGCTCCTCAGGCAGCAGCACAATGCTGGTGTTGAAGGCCATCGTGAGTGAACCCGTACGGGCAGCCGGTGAATTGGTGCCGGAAGCGCCGTAGGTGCGTGTCGTAGCCACCTCGATGTTCTGCGGAAACACCATCAGCGTGTCGATGTAGGTGCGGTCGGACTGCAGGCCACCCACCTTCATCTGCGTCTTCATCGCGTTGGGAAATGAAGTGAGGTGGCTGTCGGTCTTGAAGAGCGGCGTCACCTCGATAAGGCTGGCATCGTCGGCTTCGTTGCGTCCAATAATCTTGAAGGCCTTCACCATCGGGTCGATAGTAGCGCGATTCAACGTCAGGGAAATCTGGTCTTCCGGATTGCTGAAATGGCTCTGCACATATTCGCGCATCAGCAGCTGAGCGGTGTCGCGCCGCTCGAAATAGACGGTGCAATGGGTGATTTCCTCGCCGGCAAACTGTCCCAAACCTTGCGGTACAGACGTGAAGCGCGTCACGCAGAGCAACATACGGCCCATCAGCGAGTCAGCCACCTCGAAGTAGTATTTGTCCTCGATGTGACGCACCAGGAAAAGGCCCTCGGTAGTGACGCCGCCTTTCTTCAGCAGCTTCTCATACTCCGATTCCTTTTTCTTTTTGTCGGCCTTAGTGTCCAACGAGTCGGTTTTATTACTCAGCGTGTCGGTGGTCAGCGTGTCGGTTTTCTGTTCTGTCGCAGGTATGCTGTCGTTCATCAGATACCGCACGTACTGCGCCTGTACGTTCATAGCCACCAGAGCGGCTACGAAAAAAATAATCAGGTGTCTCATAAGTATTTTGTTTCTTTTTGTTGATTTGTTGACAAAGGTACGAATAAGAAAGAAAATGTAAAAGAATTTTTGATTTTCTTTTGCTTTTTTCTCACTTCTTCGTACCTTTGGCTTCGCCGAAGGTACTTTCGCTCGGAAAAGAAAAGAAAAACGCGTTTTTCTTTTGCTTTTCGCTCGCTTATTCGTACCTTTGCACAAATTATAACTCTAAAATACTGAACATGGCAACCGTAAAACCTTTCCGTGGCCTCAGGCCACCGCGTGAATTAGTAGAGAAAGTGGAGAGCCGCCCCTACGACGTGCTCGACAGCGAAGAGGCACGTCAGGAAGCTGGCGACAATGAGATGAGCCTCTATCACATCATCAAGCCCGAGATTGACTTCCCTGTGGGAACCAGCGAATACGACCCGCGCGTCTATGAGCAGGCAGCCAAGAACTTTCAGAAGTTCCAGGACAAAGGCTGGCTGGTGCAGGACGCGCGCGAACATTATTATATCTATGCGCAAACGATGAACGGCAAGACACAGTACGGCCTGGTCGTTGGCGCCTGGGTGAACGACTATATGGAAGGCCGCATCAAGAAGCACGAGCTGACACGTCGCGACAAGGAGGAAGACCGCATGAAGCACGTCCGCGTGAACGATGCCAACATGGAGCCGGTATTCTTCGCCTATCCTGACAATGCCGTGCTCGACGCACTCATCATGCGCTATGCCCAAACAGAGCCTGAGTACGACTTCATCGCACCCATCGACGGCTTCCGCCACCAGTTCTGGGTGATTGACAGCGACGAGGACATGCAGACCATCACCGACGAGTTCGCCAAGATGCCTTCGCTTTACATTGCCGACGGTCATCACCGTTCAGCAGCAGCCGCACTCGTGGGAGCCGAGAAGCAGCGCCTCAATCCCAACCACACAGGCAATGAGGAATACAACTACTTCATGGCGGTCTGCTTCCAGGCCTCGCAGCTCACCATCCTCGACTACAACCGCGTGGTGAAAGACCTCAACGGTCTCAGCAGCGAGCAGTTCCTCGAGGCGCTGGCCAAAAACTTCACCGTTGAGGACAAGGGCACCGACATCTACAAGCCGCAGCAGCTGCATGAGTTCTCGCTCTATTTGGACGAGCACTGGTACAGCCTGAAGGCGAAGGAGGGCACCTACGACAACAGCGACCCCATCGGCGTGCTCGACGTGGACATCAGCAGCCGCCTCATCCTCGACGAGATTCTCAACATCGGCGACCTGCGTTCATCGAAGCGCATCGACTTCGTGGGAGGTCTGCGCGGCCTGGGCGAGCTGAAGCGCCGTGTGGACAGCGGTGAGATGCGCGCAGCACTCGCGCTTTATCCCGTCTCCATGCAACAGATCATCGACATTGCCGACAGCGGCAAAATCATGCCTCCCAAGGCTACTTGGTTTGAGCCGAAGCTCCGCTCGGGGCTGGTCGTGCATAAGCTTTCTTAAGGAAAGATGAAAGACGAGTTTCTGACCATCAGCAGCACCGGCGAGGGATACTATACTGAGAAACGCAGTAAGTTCCTGGCTTGGGCGCATCACGTGGAAAGCGCCGACGAGGTGAAGGCTCTCATAGCCGACTACCGCAAGCGCTACTACGATGCACGCCATGTGTGCTATGCCTATATGCTGGGGCCTGAGCGTCAGGAATACAGGGCCAACGATGACGGCGAGCCTTCGTCGACAGCCGGCAAGCCCATCCTCGGGCAGATCAACGCCGCTGAACTCACCGATGTGCTCGTAGTAGTGGTACGCTACTACGGCGGCGTCAACCTCGGCACCAGCGGTCTTATCGTGGCCTATCGCGAGGCTGCTGCGCTGGCCATCGCCGATGCCAAGAAAGAGTCGCGCCAGGTGGAGGAGCTTGTAAACTATGACTTCCCCTACCCTATGATGAACAGCGTGATGCGTGTGGTGAAAGAGATGCAGCCGCGCATCGTCAGCCAAAGCTACGATAATACCTGCCGCATCACCCTCGCCATCCGCCAAAGCCTGGCTGAGCAATTGCGGCAGAAGCTGGCCAAACTGAGCTTTGAAGACAATTAACCCTTTAAACCTAACCGCATTTTGTATTGTAGACAACTAATCCTCTAAACCTAATTGTAATATGAGAAAAGTAAGATTCATCTTGATGTCACTCGTGGCTGCCGTCCTCGTTGGATGCGGCACCACGTCGACAGTGCCCATCACAGGGCGCAAGCAGACACTGATGGTAAGCGATGGCGAAGTGCTGTCGTTGGCCACCCAGCAGTACAAGGAGTTTATGAGCTCGGCCAAGAAGTCGACCAATGCCGCTAATACCGCTATGGTACAGCGCGTGGGGCAAAGACTGGCCAATGCCGTGACGCAGTATCTGAACGCCAACGGCATGTCGAGTGAGGTGCAGAACTTCCAATGGGAGTTCAACCTTGTTGCCGACAAGCAGGTCAACGCCTGGTGTATGCCTGGCGGCAAGATTGTGGTCTACGAAGGCCTGCTGCCTGTCACTCAGGACGAGGCTTCGTTGGCTGTCGTGCTGGGTCATGAGATAGCTCACGCTGTGGCAAAACACTCCGCAGAGCAGATGAGCAACCAGATCAAGCAGCAGTATGGCGCACAGATTGGCACGACAATCCTCGGCGCACTCGGTATGGGACAGAACACGCAGAGCATCGTGCAGGCTATCGCCGCACAGGGTTTCAACTTCGCCAACCTGAAATACTCGCGCAACCACGAGAACGAGGCTGACCACATCGGTCTGATCATCACCGCTATGGCCGGCTACGACCCGCAGGTCGCCCTACCCTTCTGGCAGCGCATGGCCGCCTCATCAACCAATCAGACGGCTGAGTTCCTCAGCGATCACCCCTCTGATGCCACCCGCATCAACAACATCACCAACTGGATGCCTGAGGCCCTGAAGTATTACAAGAAGTAACACAGTTTTTTTTAGAGCTTCTAAAAATATTTTTGGAGCCTCCAGAAAAAATTTTGGAGGCTCCAAATTATTTTTTTGAGCTTCTAAAATTCTCTATTAAAAACTACAAAGCTGTCTTCAGCAAATAGATAAGGGAAAGGTGTACTGGATAGAAAAGATAGAAGAGGTATTTTGCAAAGGGACCCTTTATAAATCCTCGCTGTCCGTTGTACATATTGATAGGAATGAACGCAAGACCGGCAATCCACCGACTCCCCAAGACGCAGCTGCCAATCACGGCTTGCAGCAGACGGTTGTTACGTAAGACATAGAGCAAAAGGATAAAACCATAGCCGCTACAGCCATAATCAGCACGCAACAACACAGAAATGACAAGCAGTCCGATGAGCGTAAACGCCATCCTGCGAACGTCATTTCGGAAATATTCAATGGCATAGAGACCGAGGAAACCCAAGAACAGCGTGAACATCACGTTTTGGCCAGCAAAATGCCACGTACCGCTATGCACCAGATTCCAGGGGATTTCAGAGATAAAAGCAAAGAGCAGCAAGTTTCGCCCATACTTCATGCGGTCGTGCGTATGCACAAAGCCTTCGACGATGAGGAAGCAGAATATGGGAAAGGCAAGGCGTCCCACCGCACGCAAAAGGAAATACAGCGTGATGTGCTTATGGCCAATTGTGAAGAGCGGCTGAAAGAAATGAGGGTCGAACCACCAGTAGAATGCAGCCAAATGGTCGATGAGCATCGTCACCATAGCCAGCACCTTCAGCCAGCTGCCACTGAGGACTGCCCACCCCTTTCTTGTCGTATCCATCTAATTGTCAGAAAGCAGGGAAGCGCTCATCGTTTTGAGCCTTTACTGCCATACACTCCATCTCTACGAGCCAGCCGGAGCGGCAGACGGGAGCATGGACGATGACCACAGGACGATTGGGGAAACGCTCTTCATAAAGACGGCTCACCACAGCATAGTCGGCAGGATCGCGCAGATAGACAATCATGTGTGCCACATCATCGTAGGTGCAGCCAGCCTCATGCAGCAGGGCTTCCACGTTCTCCCACATACGGAAGGTCTGGTTGACAACATTGCCCACATGAACAATCTGACCTTTGTTGTCGATGCTGGCCGTGCCAGAGATGATAACATGACGGCGATCGCCATAGTCCACATAGGTGCCACGCTCGAAGGACACGCCGTAGTCACTCGTACGGTTGAGATGCGTGGAGGCGTAGAGGTAGTGTATCTGCTCAGGAGCGATGCCGGCAATGGCGTAGTTGTCCATCTGCGTCAGCACGCAGGGATCTTGTGCCCTACCGCCGATGCCCGTTGAGGCGATGAAATGCGTGTCATGAGTGAGACCCTGGGTAAAAAACACCTGGTTGCGAGCACGAACGACACCACCATAGTTCAGGTCGATGTCATTAACGAAGAGCCATGTGCGGATACAGTTGGCAGCCAAAGTGCAACCCTCCTGCATCAGCTGCATGACATACTCGTTGAAGAGCAGGCGCGTCTGATACTCAGAGTTGGCGGCGAGGTTATGGGCTGAGGCATTCCAAAGATGACGGAAGGTAGCCCCATCAGCGGAGGCCTTCTTCACCTCATAGAGTCCACCATCGGTAAGACGCGTGGTAACACCCGTCATCAGATAGGCCCACAGCGCAATCTTAGTGCCGTCAAGCGGTCCCTGCTGGATAAGACTCTTGGCGCAGTCGCTGGTATCGGCTGCTAAAACCCTGTCAGCCTGATTAGCGGCATCGCTTAAGAAATAGCGCTTGAACACGGCTACTGCTCCCTGCAGTTTGTCGCCAATAAGATGCTGGTAAGCGTCAAGCACGGCATCAAGCTGCTCTTGGAAAGAGAGCAACGGATTGCTGACACGCACCATGACGTGATATTCGTTGATGTCGCCCTGCAGAAAACTGAAAATCCTTACTTCTGTATGCTCAAAGGAAAGTGTTTCGTTCATCTTGTTTTTTAATTTGCGTGCAAAGGTACGAATTTTCTTGCGTGCAGCCAAAGATGACAGCTTCTTTTTTATCGAAAAAAAGCTGTGCACCACCAAAGTGACGCACAGCCTTGTGTCTTTGTAGGAATGAAAATCGGCTTAGAAATGGAAATTCATACCGAACAGGAGGTTGTAGGTGTCCATGTCAAGACCAAAGCGGGTGATCTTCATGTCGCTCTCCTTCTCCTTTGCCTGCATGTAGCCCAGCGAGCCAAGCTTTGCAATCAGGCTGATGTTGTCGCTCAGCTGGAAGGAAACACCAGGACGCAGGGCGATTTCAACGGCGTCCATCTTCGTCTCGTTGCCAGTAGCATTGCCATTTGCGCCGGGAGTGTTGTCGCTCTTCACATTGCTGTAGCCCACGCTGCCCTCGAAGAAGAGATTCACCTTTCCAAAGCGGGCGAAGGTGTAGCGAACATAGGGAGCGAAGGTAAAGCTATTGAGCTTGTAGTCATCCTCATAGATGTCCATAGTGGTGCTGATTCCAGTATTCATGGCAGCCTTGAAGTCGGTAACGGTCAGCGAGCCAAAGGCAGCATAGCCGTGCGAATAGCCAATCTGCACACCGATAGAGATGTCCTGATCGAGCTGGTAGCCGATTTCAGGCAGAAGCTTGAACGAAGAGCCATCCTGGTCGTGTCCACCAGTGGAGAGCTTCGATGAGGTGAAGCCCAGCGAGCCACCCACATAAACCTGTGCGCTGGCACCCATAGTGATGCAAGCCAGCAGAGCAACTAATGCGATAATCTTCTTTTTCATGTTGCAAAATAATTTAGGTTAAACAATAAATTTTTGCAAATATACGACAAAAAAGTTTACACACACACTTTTCAATCATAAAAAATCTTAATTCGCCTGTATGGAAGGAGTTTCAGAGCATATTAGTGGCGAAAAAATCCATACACTGGCGGAACAGATGATAGCGGGTGTTGCCGCCGTAGATGCTGTGATTGCGGTTGGTATAGACGAGCTGGCGGAAGTCCTTGTCGGCATTAATGAGGGCGGTGACGTACTCGGCGGTGTTCTGATAGTGCACATTGTCGTCGGCCAATCCATGACAAAGCAGCAGGGCACCATGCAGCTGATCGGCACGGGCCAGCGGACAGACTCTGTCGTAGCCATCGGCATTTTCGTTGGGTGTGCGCATAAAGCGCTCAGTATAGATGGTGTCGTAGAATCGCCAGCATGTAGGCGGGGCAATGGCAATGCCGCAGCAGAATACAGGCCGCCCTTCACTCATCGACATCAACGTATTCCAGCCACCGTAGCTCCAGCCCCAAATGGCAATGCGTTCTTTATCGACGTAGCTCTGCTGACTCAGCCAGAGTGCTGTTTCGACCTGATCCTTGGCCTCCAATTCGCCCAAGTGCAGGTAGGTGCACTTCTCGAATTCGGCGCCACGTCCACCCGTACCACGATTGTCGACGCAGACGGCGATGTAGCCCTGCTGGGCCTGATATTGCTCAAGTATGGCGCCACGTCCATTCATACCGATGCCCCAGGCATTTTTCACCTGCTGGTTGCCAGGCCCACCATATTGATACATCACTACAGGATATTTCTTCGTGGGATCAAAACCTGCCGGTTTGATCATCCAGCCATTGAGTACGACACCCTCGGAGGTGGTAAAGGAGAAGAGCTCCTTGCTACCCATGTCGAAAGAGGCATAGGTGTCGGCCAAAGCCTTGTTGTCTTCCAAAACGGTGACGGTTCGGGCAGAAGAACCACCCGACACACTACAAAGGGATATCTGTGTCGGCGTATTCAGGTCGCTCCAGGTATGGATGAAACTTTTGAAATCGTTGGAGAAGATGGCGCTGCTCCAGCCGTCCTTCGGTGTGAGACAGTCGGTCTTGCCGTTCTTGTGGTTGACATAGATTTTCTGATTGAGGGGACCGTCGGCAAGAGCTGAGAAATAGACGTCGCCCGTAGGCTCATCGTAACCGTAGACATCGGTGACAATCAGAGGTGAGGGTTGAGAGGTGAGAGGTGAGAGCGAGGCAGTAACGCTGCGCTGCAGCTGACCGTTGAGACTATAGACATAGATGTGGTTGAAACCGTCGCGCTCGCTAGTGAGGATGATGTGGCTCTGCGTAATCTTCGTCTGGGCAAAGACATTCTCGTTGACGTATTTGTCGACCTTGTCCTCGATGACCTGCTGACAGACGGTGGTTAGCGGATTAGCCATGAAGATGCGGAGACAGTCCTGATGGCGGTTGAGCGTAAACACACAGACTTTTGTCGGGTCGCTGGTAGGCATGATGCGGGGGATGTAGCCGTCGGCATCGAGGGGCAACTGCAAAGTACGCGTCTGATGGCTCTTGATGTCGTAGCTCATCAGCTTCACCGTAGCGTTCTGCTCGCCAGCCTTCGGATACTTATAGGAGTACGTTCCCTCAGGCCGCATCGAACTGGGCGATGCCTTGGGTGCGCCGGCTGACCAGTCTTCAGGAGCAAGGGGCAGGTAGACCTCAGGCACCTGGCTCTCGTCGTAGCGAACCCACACAATCTGCTTCGAGTCAGCACTGAAAACCATCGCCGAATTAAATGAGAATTCCTCCTCGTTCACCCAGTCAGGCAGGCCATTGATGATTTCGTTCTTCTTGCCATCCTTCGTCACCTGGCTCTCAGCGTTGTTGTAAAGCAGCTTCACGAGGAAGATATTATTGTCGCGCACAAAGGCCACCTGCAAGCCATCAGGACTCCAGACAGGCGTCTGCTGCGGACCGCCGTCGCTCAGCGGCTCCAGCTTGTTGTTGGCTATATTAAAGATGTAGTAGACGGCTGTGAAGGAATGGCGGTAGATGCCACGTGTCTGCGTCTGGATAAGAATGCGCTTTTGGTCGGGACTCATAATGTAGTCCTCCACACGGCTGATATTGGCCCCACGAGCAGTAGCAGCATCAAACAAAACGCCTGTCTGCTTACCCGTACGGAACGAACAGGTCACAATCTGTTTGCCGTCGGCAGATATCTGTGCATAGCTCTGCCCGTCGGCCAGCGGCTCAACGGCAGCAATGCCCTTTGGGCTGAACATACCCGTAGTAGTGATGTCCTTCAACGAGAGTTGTTGTCCCGCCATCAGCTGCGAGACGGCCACGAACAGCGCGGCACTAAACAAGAGTATTTTCTTCATGGTCATTGGTGTTTGATAGTGCAAAGGTACGAAAAAAAGTGCGTACACTCTTATATTTGACCATTATTTTGTTTTTTTCAGCCTTCTCAAGAAAAAAAGTCAACGAGTTACGAAAAAAAAACGAGCCGTTTAGGGTTGAATTCTCGAGAGAATTTAAAGCTAAACAGCCTCCTCAGAAAATTTTGGAGCTCGCAAAAATAATTTTGGAGCTCATTCGCCAAAAAAAATCATTGCGGCAGAGAGTCGAGCAACAGGAACTGCTCTGTGGGGAAGTCAGGATGAGCGGCAAGGAACTTCTCCAATTGCAGAATGCTGTCATTAGTAAAGACGCGACGATTCATGACCTGATTGACCACAGTCTGAATCTTCGTCATGTGCCAACGGCGAGCTGTAAGCAGCGTGTCTTCCTCTTCAGGCAATGGATAGAGGCTGAGGAGATAGAATCCCAGGCAATCGGGAACAATGTATTCTCGCGTCATCATGCTGCGCTGTTGCGGGGTGTAGCCATAACGGAGATAGGCCGGATAATCCTCACCCAAATACTTGTCAAGCGAGATGCCCACCAGCGTATCGCTGACCACGATGCTTTGGTCCAGCGAGCTGATCTGCGTATAGAGGTGGGGAATCTTCATTCCAGGCAACATTGTGGCCAGCCGACTAAAGGCTTGAGAAAGCTGTTTCTCCAGCAAATCAGTATTCTCATACTGGCGAGCCACATCATTAATAATGTCTTGCAACGTGCTGTCCTGAAAGAAAATCAACAGACGGTTGTTGATATCTGGATCATCAACGGGACCAAGCTGCAGCACATGCTCAATGAGTGTGCGAGTCTGCAGCGGATACTCAGTACGCATCTGATGCAAGGCAGCAAAGTCGGCCAACGTGAGGTACATACTCTCCACACGGTCGTAGCGGTCGAGCACGACACCTTCCTGTTTCTGCTGCTCCTCAGAGGGCCGCATCTGTAGCTGACAGCCTATCAAAGCCATCATTAACAGGAACATGAAGAGATAGAATTTTCTCACGAGAAAGTTTTCTTTTGTTAAAACGTGGTGCAAAATTACTAAAAATTCTTGATTTAACCAAATTTTAACCTAATTATTTTTAACAAACTGCACATTTACCTTGATATTGAGTAATTTTGTGGGAAAAAGGAAAGCCATGAAAAGAATACTGACCATCCTCATGCTTGCATTGTCAGGAATGCAGGCGAGTGCCTATCGTGTGGTAGTTACCAACCTTTCAGACACGCCTAAGACCGACTATCCTGTTGTGATCAAACTAACGTCCTGCGTAGATATTCCATCGTGTCGAATCACCTGCAACAATCAGGAAATCCCCTTTCAATTAGACGACCTCGATCAGGATGGACACTTCGACGAGCTGTGCTTCCTCGTTGATCTGGGGCCTAAAGAGGAGAAAATCTTCGATGTAGATAAATCTTTCCGTGGTCCCATTCCCTCCTACCCTGCCCGCGTCTATGCCGAGATGGTGATGCGCAATGACAAAGTGAAAGAGAAAAACAAGCAGAATAATTATGTGGAGAGCATCACCGCACGCGGCGACTGCGCCAACAGCTACAACTTGCTGCACCATCACGGCGTGTGCTTTGAGAGCGAGCTGAATGGCATCCGCATCTACTTCGACAAACGGCAGACGCTCGACCTCTATGGAAAGTTCAAGAAGGGATTGGAGCTGCAGGAGACGCAATTCTACACCAGCGACGAGCAAAAGGCAGCGGGCTATGGCGACGATGTGCTGTGGGTAGGGAATACTTTCGGACTCGGCGCCCTGCGCGGCTTCGACGCCAAGACTTTGAAACCCACGATGATTGAGCCGGTGAAGAGCCGCACACAGCGAATCATCAGCTATGGGCCGCTGCGCACCATTGTGGAGGTCATCGATAAAGGCTGGCAGAAAGATTCGCTGTCTGAACCTGTGGACATGATCATCCGCTACACGCAATATGCCGGTCATCGCGACACCGACATCGATGTGTTCTTCAGCCACGACAACGTCGTCAACACGTTCTCTACAGGTATCATCAATGTGAAAGGCTCCACGGAATTCTCCGACCAAAAGGGTACGCGAGCTTGCTGGGGCACGGATTATCCCTCTACAGATCACGAGAAATGGAAGCCGGAAACCGTAGGACTGGCCATCTACATTCCCCAACAACACCTTGTCAATGAATTTCCTGCAGACAACGACAATTACGGTTTTACGGTACGCTCTGAGAAAAAGCAAATACATTACAAAGTTGCCTACTGCTCAGCCAACGAGAGTTTCGGCTACCACTCTGCCAAAGAATGGTTTGACTGGGTAAAAGAATGGAGCAGGGAAATCAGCAAGCCCGCCGTCAGTATCACCTTAGATTTCCGGTAGGTCGCTGAAGCATTTACGTCCTTTTACATAGTATTGCCAGAGCAGTGAGAACCGACGCTGCTCTGGTATTTCTTTTGCCACGCGAGTTTCCTGAATGTTTCGGCGATCGGCCTCGAAATCTTTCTTCCATTTTTTAAAGGCACGGCGGGCTTTGTACACAGCCTTGAAGTCGCCCAAGTTGCGCTTCAGCAGCAGCATCTCCCACGCCGCCAGATAGTCAAGCCACCAGCGGCGACGCATCACAGGCTTCAACTCCTTGTCCGACAGGCATTTGTATAGCATCGTCAAATTGTTGCGAAAATTCAGGAATGTCTTCATCGGGTTCGACTTCGGCAATGTGCCACCGCCTACGTGGAAGACAACGCTCTCAGGCAAGCAATAAATCTTGTACCCCTGCAGACGCATACGCCAGCACAAATCTATCTCCTCGTTATGAGCAAAGAAGCGCCCGTCCAATCCTCCCACATTATTATATACACGCGCGCGCACGAGGAGGGCAGCACCAGTAGCCCATAGCACCTCGGCTGGTGTGTCGTACTGCCCCTCGTCTCTTTCCACAGTCTCGAAAATGCGGCCGCGGCAGAACGGATAGCCGTAGCGGTCGAGGAAGCCGCCAGAAGCACCTGCGTATTCAAAAGCATCACGGTCGGCGATGCTGAGCAGCTTCGGCTGGCACGCCGCTACGTCGGGATGGGCATCCATAAATTCGATGAGCGGCGTCAGCCAGTGGTGCGTCACCTCAATGTCGCTGTTCAGCAGCAGATAGTATTCGGCATCAATCTGCGCTAAGGCCTTGTTGTAGCCATCGGCAAAGCCCCAGTTTTTTTCAAAGAGGATGAGCTGCACTTCGGGGTAGTGTGCACGCAGCAACTCTATAGAGTCATCGTTAGAGGCGTTGTCGGCAACAATGACAGTAGCCTCTTCGCGAGAATACTGCAAGACGCTGGGCAGATATTGGCGCAGCATCTTCGCGCCGTTCCAGTTCAGGATGACGATGGCAAGCTTCATGCTATTTCTGATTTAAGATTTCAACTTTCAATGCGGTGTGGTCATGATTGAAGTCGCCAAGACGAACTTGCACCAGCTGATTATCAAGCTCAGGACGGGCATCCTGCGGCGAAAGCTCCACACGGATATAGTTTCTCGTAAAACCATGCATGGCACGGCCTCGTGTAGCCTTCTCAAATAAGACCTCAGCCTCCTGACCGATGTGGGCAGCATAAAAAGCTGCGGTTTTCTCTTCCGAAAGATCCAACAGACGTTTACTGCGAAGTTTCTTCTCCGCCTCACTCACTACATAGGGAATCTTCAGCGCTGCCGTTCCTGGCCGCTCGGAATACGGGAAGACATGCAGCTGCGTAACGGGAAGTCTATCAAGCAGCGCATAAGTTTGCTCGAAACACTCAGGCGTCTCACCACGACAGCCCACCATCACGTCAACACCAATAAATGCGTCAGGCATCAGCTCTTTGATACGCAAAATTTTGTCGGCAAAGAGCTGGCTGTTGTAATGACGGTGCATCAGCTTCAGCACTTCGTCGCTGCCACTCTGCAAGGGAATATGGAAATGGGGCATAAAGGCGCGACTTTCGTTAGCACACCAAGCAATGAGCTCGTCAGTCAGCAGGTCAGGCTCTAAAGAGCTAATGCGGTAGCGCTGGATGCCTTCCACCTCGTCCAGCGCCTTCACTAAGTCGATGAAGCGCTCATCGGTAGTCTTGCCGAAGTCACCGATGTTCACTCCTGTCAAAACCATCTCCTTGCCGCCTTCAGCTACAGCCTCCTTCGCCTGCTCCACCAGCGAGGCTATTGAGGGATTGCGGCTGAATCCACGTGCAAAGGGAATGGTGCAATAAGTGCAGAAATAATCACAGCCATCCTGTACCTTCAGGAAGAAACGGGTGCGATTGCCACGCGAACAGCTGGGTGCAAAAGTGGTAATGTCCTTTGTCTTTTCCGTACGGATAACCTTAGCTGCCATATCGCGCCGCAAAAAACCATCAACGAGAAATGACACAAGACGGTCTTTCTCGTTGGAACCCAACACGAGGTCGACACCCTCGATGCGGCTCACGGCCAGCGCCTCCATCTGTGCATAGCAGCCCGTGACGACGATGAAAGCGCCAGGATGCTGGCGCACCAAACGGTGGATAGCCTGCCGACATTTGCGCGAAGCCACCTCCGTCACCGTGCACGTGTTGATGAGGCAGATATCAGCCTGCTCACCACGTGTCGCCGTCCTTACACCCATCTGCTGCAACAGGCGTCCGAAGGTGGACGTCTCTGAGAAGTTCAACTTACAGCCCAGTGTAAAGTAGGCCGCCGTCTTGCCTTGAAGGGCTGATGTATCTATCATAATTTAATAATGTATACGTGTTATTTGCGCATACAAAGGTACAAATAAACGAGCGAAATGCAAAAGAAATACACTCATTTTTCTGAACAAATATCAATTGCATAGAAATATTGCAATATTTAACATTTCAAAAGTAGCTGATTTACAGTGATTTGCAAAAAAGTTACAAAAGAGAGGGAAAAATTTTCAAAAAAAATGATACGTCGTATTAAAAAAAGTCTTACCTTTGCACCGTTTTAATAAACAAATGATTGTTTTACAGATTTAAAAAAGCAAAGAAATGAAAAAGATTGTAATGATGTTCGCAGTTGCAGCCATGATGGTTGCTTGTGGAAATGGTGCTAAGACCGCTACTCAGGAGCAGAAGGATTCTATCAAGAACGCCCTCTATGAGCAGAAGGTTGAGGCTGCTAAGGCTGCTATCCAGGCTCCCGTTGCTCCCGAGGCTCCCGCTGAAGAGCTTGACGAGGCTGGCAAGGCTGCTTACGCTGAGGCTCAGGCCGCTTACGACCAGGCTGTTGCTGAGTACAACGAGGCTATCGCCGCTGTTACCGTTGACAGCACCGCTGAGGCTTTCAAGGCTGAGGTTGCTGAGGCTGTG
>Ga0310696_10005077_pt1 | contig 15961 bp, 17 predicted proteins | sample AusTroGonzalo_MG_4_FD_203885 | JGI IMG/M metagenome (GOLD analysis project Ga0310696, IMG submission 203885) | Bovine rumen microbial communities from tropical cattle in Woodstock, Queensland, Australia - Gonzalo_02 (v2) (version 2) | ecosystem: Host-associated > Mammals > Digestive system >...
CAACAATTTCAAATGATGTATTCAAATTACCATATATACCCGTATCAATCCATGTTGTACCCGTTGTTTCTATATATTCCAATTGCGTATAACCACTGGGAAGTGTAGTGGCAATACAGAAATTACCAATAAAAAACCAAAACAGAAACAATAACAAATGCTTTAATATCTTCTGCACGATTTTATATCCCCCAACATCACAAAAAACCGCCAGAAATTCAGGCGGTTGGAGGTTCAGAACTATAATACACAGAAAATAGCGTGCTTATTCAATATATTCGCAGCCCTCCAACCAACTTAGTTGGAGTTTTTATCCGATTATGGATACTGTGTTTTATGGGTTCTGAATCCCATCAGATGAACACCATCTGACAAAATTATTGTACCAAAACCATACCGGAAAAACAAGAAACAAATGTAAAAAAATAAACCGCCCATTCGGGCGGTTTTTGTTTATCCAACCAATTTTTTCCACAAAGACTTTTTCTTTTGTACTTTGCTAATCGGTTTGCGACGACGTGGAGCCGTGGTTGTTATACGTTTTGCTTCCACGTGTTGAGCATTTTTCTTTTTCGCATCAGTTGATGGTTCATGCGCCATCAAAACATCATCCGTTTTAACATTTTCAGCAACTACACGCTGAATTGAATATTGGTCTATGTTCATTAAACTGTCGTCACCAACGATGACTATTTCAGTTTCAAATTCTTTTTCCATAGCTGCCAATTCTGCACGTTTTTGATTTAACAAATAAATCGCAACATCACTTGGCACCGTCATAATTATTTTCTGAGCAGCCTTTGCCAGCAACTTTTCTTGTAAATGACGGAACAAGATAATAGATGCAGTTTGAATACTTGGTACCACACCAGCACCCATACAATGTGGGCACACAACATACGAAGATTCAATAAAACTGCTGCGCAATCTTTGACGTGACAACATCAAAACACCAAATGGATTGATTTTTGCAACCTGAGTCCTAGCGCGGTCATGTTTCATAACTTCACGCATTTTTTGTTCCAATTTGCGATTATTTTTTTCGTCTTCCATATCTATAAAATCAATCGCAACAATGCCTGCTAAATCACGCAAACGCAATTGCAAAGCAATTTCTTCAGCTGCTTCTAAATTAGTGTTTAATGCAGTTTGTTCAATGTCTTTTTCTTTGATTGCACGTGAAGAATTTACGTCAATTGTCACCATAGCTTCTGTTTGATTGATAACAATAGAACCCCCAGATGGCAATGTCACATATGGACCATGCAAACCTTCGAGTTGTTTTTCTATGCCAGCTTTGGTCATCAAAGGTACAGCAGTATCTTTGTATTGAATCAATTGCTTACGTGGTGCGCGACCATACATTTGTTGAAAATAAGATTTTGCTTCGTCAAAGGCTTCTTCACCCTGAACATACATAACATCTTCTTTGTCAGATATAAAATCACGAACAACACGACGCAACAAAGAATCTTCTGTGTGAATAGTGACTGGAGCCACAGATTCCAACGTTGTTTTGCGAATTTCGTTCCACAAAGATGTCAAATATTCGTAATCTTTGGTAATTTCTTCAGATCCTGCATCTTGGGCAGCCGTACGTAATACCACCGTCATACCTTTTGGTATTTTCAAAGAATGCAATATTTCACGCAATCTAGCACGTTCCGATTTATCAGATATTTTTTTTGAAACACCATAACTGTTGCGTTTCCTAGAATTAGGCATTAACACAGCAAAACGACCCGCCAAAGACAAATAAGTTGTCATTGATGCGCCTTTTTGACCACGTTCTTCTTTTACACCTTGGACCAACAGAATTTGCTTTGGTTTAATAACATCTTGAATTTTGAATTCATTTGCACGTTTTAAAAATTCTTTGTTATCTTCGCCAGCACTGTTATCATCATACTCTGTGATATCTGCTTCTTCTTCGTCTGTATCCTCATCGTCATCAACGATGTTTGCATGTGCTAATTCAATCAATTTTTTCTTTTGTTCAGGTGTGACCTGATAATAATCAGGATGGATTTCAGAGAAAGGCAAAAAGCCATTTTTACCAGTTCCATAATCTACAAACGCTGCCTGAAGCGACGGTTCAACACGTATAACCTTAGCCAAATAAATGTTCCCTTTTATCTGGGGCTTCGTGGTTGTTTCTACGTCAAAATCAGACACACGATTTGTAGCAGTATCGACCACCACCACCCGTGTTTCTTCTGGATGAACACCATCCACATATATCTTTTTTGACATTTAATAATCCTTTTATTTTGTGGGTGTATAAAACAGACATAATACGTTCCCATGGGGCAGTCCAGCCCATGCCAAGGAAACACGCAACGATTATCAAAAGCGCAATTCGTATTATTGAAAACAGCGAGAACAAAAATATCAACTATTCACCCCATTTTATACAACAGAGTAAAGAATAGCAGACGATATATACAAAGGCAAGGTGTTTTTATTTATTGTTTGGATTGTTTTCCAACTTATGCTTTTTGTGTGGGAACGAAAAGTTTGGTAATTTTTGTTTTGCTTCCATCAACCAGCGTTTCATACGGGCACGCAACCAACGTTCATAAACAAAAAACAAACTACCCGCACCAATCAAAGGCAACAAGTAGTATATAATTCTGTATGCCAATAATGCACCAAAAATACTGGCTTTGTCTGCATCATCAGGTAATACAACCATAAATATAGATTCAAATACACCAATTCCACCTGGAACCTGACTGAAAACACCAGCCACCATAGCAATTACATACAATCCAATAAACACAGCAAATGGCATATTTATATATGTACGAATACAGAAATACAGCACTAAACCAGCACAAACAGAATCTGCAATTCCTAATATCATTTGGATAAAAGCTGTTTTTGTTGTTGGAACTTTGAATAAAATCTGACCGATTTTAACACTTTTGTTTCTGAAAAACACTGTTAAACCAAAATAGACCAAAACCAATACAACACATGTCGCAAACAGTCCATTCATTCCAATTGAATTTGCAAATATATCAGATGGAACCAAGAAAAATCCGATTATAGCAATGGCTGCTGCACCAAGGAAGTATGTTATTCCCGAAAATGTAAGCATTTTGATTATATCACTACCTGGAACACGCCACCGAGTGTATAAACGATATCGAATCGCACCACCACTAACCAAAGCATTTCCTGCATTATTACTGATTGCGAAACCCAACATTCCAGCCAGCATCCATTTCCACCAAGAAACTTTGCGTTCAACGTAATCCAAAGCCAAATAATCATAAAGCGACAGAGCTAAATATCCAATGAAACAGGAAACACATGCCAAAATCAAGTTATGCATTGGTATATTAAGCAAAGCATGTGCAATATCATGCAAAGAATATTTTTTTAACTGCCAATACAACATACCAGCTGCCAATATAAAGAAAAACAAACCTGCATAACTGATAAGTTTTTTAAACAACCGTCTTGCTTTAATAGACATTTTTATACTTTCACCCTCTTGTGAGAGAATAGCATAGCAACCGTAAAACAAAAAAGCAAATTAAATAAATATATTTGTTATAAAGCCTAAAATATGATACAATACTCAATATCATAGAAAGGAGATTCATATGAAAATATCGCCAGAATTAAGACCAATAATGATAAGGGTTTTACAGAAAGTCATGAAACATATTACATATGACGAGCGTGTTAGCAGCATATCACCAGTTTCCAACCTGTTTACATATTTCGATACTACTAATGATGAACAAGAAAAACAAGCAGCTAGAGCTTTGTGGAATTTAATTGATGAAGTGCGACGTTTTGGACACAATTCTGAAGAATCCGTATCAGAATTTATGGATATTGTAAATGAATTAAATGATCCAAAAATGCAATTTCCTTTGTTGAAAATCGCGGTAGAATCTTTTGATGATGGGCAAAAAAAATATTTAAAGGAATGGGAAGAAAAATTATTAACTGAACTAGGACATAGTCCATATGCCTCATTTACAGACAAAGTTTCTGTGATGCAAAGCTTATTTGATGATGATATTATGGAATCCATTTTGGCGGATATACGTGAAAATGCGCGAAAAGCTTTTGCTGAGCCAAACGAGTATAAAAGGGAACAACAGCTAAAATGGGCTGTTAAAGATCTGGCGCGCTCTTTACGCGACAATGTTTTGAGCAATAATCGTTTTGCTAAACAATACAGCGCTTTGCATGCCGAAGATATTAAAGAGCTTATGAACTATGACAGTCTTTATGAAAAATACGGTAAAAATAATGATAAAATATCTGAACAATCTGAGATAGTCCAAGAAGTGATTCCTGGTACTGAAAAGTATGCTGAAACCAGCCATGTTAATTCGGAACAGCCAGAACCACAAAAACAACCTGAACCACAACAGGCGACTATCATTGAATTGCAACAAGAACAGGAAATTGCAAATTTGAAAAAACAGATTGCTGAATTAACAAAGCAAAACAAAGAGTTAGCACAAAAAAATCAAAATTTAGAAGAAATAAACGCTAAAAACATAGACAAAGTAAAGCAATTTCAACAGGTTTCCGAAGGCTTGCAACATGATTTAGAACAAAAATCCAAAGAAAATCAACAATTAAAGGAACAAAATGATAGTATTACTGCAAAAAAACAGTCAGGTCTTTTTCAACGACTGTTTAACGCTAAAAAAGACAATGAAAATGGATAAAAAATCCCGTCGCAAGACGGGTTTTTTGTAAATGTAAAAAAATCTTGATATCATTGAAAAAACTGCTATTTTGGTAGTATGGACAACCAAAAGGCATATGTTATGGCGAATTCATCAAATACAAAATATGAAAATTTGACTCGCGAAGATTTTATAAAAAAAATAGAATTGCTTGAAGCCTCATTACAATCCAAAGATAGTATAATTCAGGGTCTAAACAATACAATTCAAACATTGACGGCAAAAAATTTGGAATTTCGTGATTTGCTTGAACAAGTAAGAACTTATGAAAAAAGAATATTTGATGGCGGACAATTTAAAAAGCTACAGCAAATTATTGCTGATAAATTGGACGAAATTCGATATGGCAAAGGTAGCAGATAAAAAAACACCCGTCCGGGTGTTTTTATGTATATTATTACTGAACTGCACGACTTAAAATCAAAAATCATTTTAAATAAAATGTTATTGTTGATACAACGCGGACACGTTTATTTATCGCTTGTTTTTCATTATCAGACCATGCTTCTGTCTGATCACGTGCAGATACACTGAACAATCCCTGATTTGCAGATTGAATTTTACCCAATTTTGCACCTGCATCTTTGGCAAATTGTTCACCTGCAGCAGTAGCATTTTTTGTTGCTGTTTCTATCATTTTAATTTTTATATCATTTAAACCATTAAACAAATATATTGGACCCGTGTAATCTTCTGTGACAGTCACACCCTGACGCACCAAATCACCCATTTTACGAGAAGCAGCATCTACTAGATTTACAGATGCCGAACGTACCATCACACCAGTTTCTACAACATATCTGTCATTAACATCTTCCCCTTTGCGTTGAGATTCTGAATATCCCGCAAACTTGTCACGAACCTGAACACGCAAATTATGCAATTCAGATTCATTGAAACCATTATCTTTTAAAAATTGATGTGTCTTGTTAATGTCATTATCTATATCAGATTGTATTTGCACTAAATCTCTACCTACGCGATTAAATTTTATATTCCAAATAGCAGTATCAGCGATAACATCCATTTCTGCTAAACCTTTGACGGTCACAGTCCTACGATTCAACGATTCATAAATTCCATTACCAATAAAAAAACCGCCCAGCGCAACACCAAAAGCCAATACTATTCCGAATAGTACCGGTTTAGACTTCATTTTTTCTGTGATTTTCATAAATAATTCCTCCTTTGGATACTAACTATAATATTTATTAAAACATATTACAATCATAAAACAAAAAATCGCCCAATCGGGCGATAAATCTTATTTTGCTAAACATTCTTTTTGTTTTTCAGCCATCACTGCTTCTTTGGCATTGAATGTATTGATGTTATTTTTACGTTCAACTATGGATATCAATGCTGAAATTTGTTTGGAAATATCACACCCATCGGTTGCTTTTGCCAAAGTTTTGCAGTAATACAAAATTCTTTTCTTTGTATCAATACTTTTTATTTTATCTACATCGGATATCATCATTTTTATAGCATTATATATTTCTGTAATTTCTTGAACCCTGCCCTTTTGCAAATCTGATCTCATATGATTTACATCAAAAAATGCAGGAAACGATAAACTTGGCAATCTGTAATACACTTGCTGTATAGTCTTTTCAATATTGTGCATATGTGCATTAGTTTTATCATATATAAAACCACCAATAACACCACCAGCCAAATAAGGTCTATTTGCTGGCTGATTATAAACTTGGTCTATATTTCGTGGATTAGAAAAATAACGATTGTACAAATTGTTTAATTCAATGTTTTCTTTATTATTATCACTTGGTTCAGAATTATTACTCATTGTTATTTCCTTACTTTGTTACGCAAACGGAGAAGAGTATAAAACTACACACATACGAAGTCAAGAACGTTTTCTAAAAGATATACTTTTTCTTGCATTGTCAAAAAATTATGCTACACTTGCCCTAGGTGCAATAAAAATATATACACAAAAGGAATATCAAAATGATGTTGGAAACCGAAATAGCGAATTACATAGATGATTTATTAGTTGCTAATAAATTGGAAGAACCACGTAAAGAAAACTATAAATGCTTTAATCCACAACGTGATGAAAATGGGGATTATTGTGCAAAACTAAAACAACCTGCACGTTTAACTTTTGATATAAACTTTGCAGATAATTATGCATCTGTAAGATATAATGGTTCTTTTTGTTGGTTTCATTTACAATCTGGTTGTGTGGTTTTCCAAAAAATGTTAAAAAATTTTCCACGAAAACTTGTTCCTTTGGTTAAAAAAGCTATTTTGAAATATCAAAAAGAGCTTAAAGAAGAATACAAAGAATGGAAAGATATAAGAAGTTATAAAATTATTAAACCAGAAACTGATGATGGTTTTGATGATTATAAAAATTTATCACCAAAAGCATCAGACGGCTGTAAAAATATGTCCTTGACGAATAAAAGCGGATACAAAAATTTGTTTTCTATTACCAAAGATTGTGAATTGGATATATATGGTATAGGACTTGGTAAATAAAGGTCTAAGGATTTATTGATGAATAGTATCAAACAAGAATTATCAGCGTATTTAAATAGCTTGGTAGTTAATGCTCAGATTGATGCAAAAGCACATGCAGGGCTAAACTTTACTTTTCCAAACAAACCAGGGGCGGCACCATATTTTACCGTTAAATACAAGGATGCAGAATGCAGTTTTTCTTTGGTTGATGGTAGCCCATTAAAAGACAATATTTCAATCAAAATACAACCTATTTTACCGTGTATTGCACAAATGTGGATTGAAAAACGCGAATATATTATCAAAGCATGTAAAGAAGTAATGGGATTTACAAATCTACAATCTAATAATGATGACGAAGACGATAATTTACCTTGGGATAAGTTGTATATTGCATCTGGGCACGAATATCGTCGTAGAAAACGTCCATGGCTTGACAAAGCAAAAGAAAAATCACAGGGTATGTAATATTATGAAGATATCTTTTGATTTAGACGATGTTATTTTTGATACACAATTTTTATTTGAATCTGCTTTTAAAGAGTATGGTAAAACTTTTTCATATGATATTTACACCGATTATAGTTTGAAAAATTTTGATTCCAATATTACAAACAGATTATTTGATTTATTCAAAGATAATTTATTATACACTATGCCTTTGTTAGATAATAGATTACCTTCTATATTAAATAGTTTGATGAAACAACCAGATTTGAAAATATTGTTTGTCACTCAAAGATTATTAAAGCAACCTTTTAAATCGTTTAAGCAATTAAGAAATGCAGGAATTCAATGTTCCTTTAAACAGGTTTATGATAAAAACGGTAAAAAATCTGACATTTTAAAACAAATTAACCCGGATTATCATTTTGATGATTCACCAAATGTAATATCCGGCTGTCTTGAAAAAAATATACCAATTGTGATGATAAGTAATGATAAAACACGGTATAATCATTATTTACGTAAAGACCCAAGATTAAAAAATTATTACCCAGATTTGATTTCTGCACTTATTGATATGGGTATTTACACAAAATAAATTAAACCAAGGAATAAATAAAATGGAAATATACACACCAAATCAAATGCTGGATTTTGATAAACAAGTCAAAGATGTACTAGCCGAAGTTAAACGAAATGGACCAGTCCTTGCAACCATTAACGGGGTAAGAGTTCCTGTGACTGCAAACGCAGATTTTAAGCGAGTTGTATATTTATATAATAAATTTAGTATTGAACAATATCTAACGGTGGAAAATTTCTATAAAAAATGGGGTTGCTAATAAAATAAAAAACATTCTAATCAGATTAAAAACCAAGACAGATATTTGTCTTGGTTTTTTATTATATCACAGACATAATTTTTTTCCATTGTCTGAATTCGTTTTTTAAACAATCATAACGCAACAATTCTAACTGTTCAGACAATTGCTTGATTGTATAATTTGAATAAGAGCGTTCTCCTTCGCTACCCGTACTCATCCAACCTATGATTTTATCTATATAAGAACGTATTATGCCACATTTTTCCATCGCGATATTCGCATTTTTACGAAAAGAATGAAAATCATATCGACCAGAATTACCACTTTTGATATTTATTTTCTTTAAAAATGTAAAAAATGGTCTGGCTAAATGATGATTCAAAGTTCCACGTGAAGTCAAACAAGTTTGTTTAAATATAAAGTCAGTATTAGAAACATGATGTTTTTTTTGTATATAATTTAAAAATCCCATTTTTATCAAAGCAGAATGTATCGGTACAATACGTTCAGAATCTTCTGTTTTCAATTTTTTAATACCGGGACAATCTTGTACAAAATTTATACACCAAATATCATCTTTTTGAATGATATCTTTGTACTGCAAAGTAAATGCTGCGTTTTTGCGCGCACCTGTAAATAATGCTATCATACAGCCCCAAAAAATATCTGGGTATTTACGAAAAAACCTGCGTTTTGGATTGAATATCCGTTGTAATTGTATGTCAGAATATGGTGTATGTGGATGACGGGCACTTTTTGGAGTTTTTTGAATAGTTGGTAATCCAACCAATACATCTGTTTTATATAAATCGGGATATGCAAAAACCGCAAATTTTGCTAAACTACTAATCCACCTAGCATGGCGAATTTTTTGGTCACCTTTGATATCAGTACGGTGTGAAATTATATCAATAATTGAAAACAGAATATGTTCGTTGTGGAATTTTGAATATTTGTTTTGCAATTTTAAACCAACTGAATTTATATATTTACATATCGCATTATATTTACGTTGTGGTTCTTCACTGTCACTGTTGCATTTAGCAATAAATCGTTTCAAGACATGATTTATTGTCGGTGTATTTTTGGTTGTTTGCGTTCTCGTTGCTTTTATTTGTTTTTTAAATTGTTGTATCATATCAGCTAACATTTGCTGTTGTTGATATAAATTTTCTCCGATTTTACAAAGTTCTTTTTCTCTCTCGATTAGTTCAAATTGCCATGATTGTATTGTTTTTTTCATATTTATAACCTCTTTTGCCCAGATACAACCACAAGAAAATATAACTGCAAGTTTTATTAAATAGAAACACACAACGAAACAAAAAAATTGATGGGAATACATACAATCGCACCAAGATTGATTTTATCATTTCCATCAATTATTATTAGAATATACAACCAGAGAACATAGGAGAACAATCATGACACATGAAGAAATATGGCATGCCATAGAACAATTTGCAGACGAACATAATATGTCTTGTTCTGGATTAGCAAAATGCAGTGGCTTAGACCCAACAACTTTTAACAAAAGCAAACGTTGGTCAAAGCAAGGACAACCTCGTTGGCCATCTACAAACAGCATAGCAAAAATATTATCATCAACTGGTGCATCTATTACAGATTTCACTAAATTTATTTCATCTGATAACAAATAAATATAAATTTTAAATTATCTATACACAAAAAAATCCCAAAAACTGGGATTTTAATTAGTGGCGGAGCGTATAGGAACAAAACCACTAATCGCTAAAACGCCGGTTTTCTGGGCTTGTTCGTGTTCCGCTTTTTATCTTTGAGCGCCAATTCGTATCACTTTTCGTATCACCCTTAGCACTTGCCCCTATTATACCACACCAGACAAAAAAGTAAAGTTATTTAATCGCCCTTAGTATATGCCACCTTTTTAGTAGATACTCACCCAAAAACCGCCCTTTATGTATGATAGCGGGCGCAAGGGGGGTGTCTTTTTACCTGTGTATTCTATATGGGATGTTTTGGGCGATTAAATAAAGTTCTAACATCTATAAAAGGTCAAAAATGAATCTAAATGAAATCACCATAAAAAAACTTGATATGCAAACTGAAACATTGGTTGGAACATATAGTGTCTGTTTTGATAAGATGTTGCATTTAGATGGGTTTAGGGTTTATTACAGTTCCGCCCGTCATCAGTATTCGGTCGCTTTTCCTGCTAATTTCACTGTTGATAGTCCAAAAATCAGGAAACAGATAGTAAAAACCGTATTGAATCAAATTGACAAAGAGATAATCAAAAATAAAGCACATCCATATCGATTAAATGACGATAAAAATACAACCAAGTAGAAAAAACATATAAGTCCAAGTTCTATTATTTGAAACGGTGAGTGTTTGTGCATTAGAAAAATAACAAGGCAAACATTCATTGTAAAATTGGTCTGTAAAGATGTCAGTTTCTAATGCAAGCCCCATCCAAATACAGACCGTTGGTTGGGGTTTCTGTTTAGATAATTCCCCGCCAACGTGCTAATTTATCAAACATCCTGAAAACCAAAGCCACGTTTTGCTTGCCGGCTTTTTATTGCGAAAATGGCACGAATATTTAATCAGGAAAAACCGCAGGGGAACACCAATGTAAAACCAACCGCCACAACCGTCTTATTGCCACCAAACGTAAAAGGAATTCCGGTGCAATATGATATGTCAAAACCGAATAGCCGGCACCCTTTATGGAATCTATGTGTGGCTTAGAAATCGGCAGAAAAAACATCAAATTTATACTGGTTTCTTGTAATGAGAGCCAACAATTTTTTTACCTTTCTAAATCTATTCTTGTTTTTCTATTTTCACTTATAACCCAAAGGAAAAACAATGACCCAACAAGATTTAATCTCAATACGAAACTACCTATATAACCAATTTCCCGCTAATACACCTTTCTATTTTATCACTATCAATTTGCCATATTCTCTCAAAACCCATGATATACACCAATTTATTACAACGATACGCTACCTACTGGCTAAATTCGAAAAAAGATTACTGGGCTATGATAAAAACTGGAATAAACACCCCTATATGTTCTATGCCTTTTGTGAAAATAAGTGGAATACAGACAGTTGGCACATTCATATCTTAGCACCTTTTATCAACCCAAAGACCCACACCCAACCCGTATTAAGTTTTGTAGAATGGTGTTTCAATGGGGCTAACAATCTGTTCAAACGACACTACAAAAGCAATAGGGGCGCAGACTATGATATACAACTTGTGCCATATTATAAACTACCCACCCTGATTAAATACTGCACCAAGGAACTATATTTTGATTATACACTACACACAGACCGAATATATACCCCTGCAACCATATTCTATAAACCGTCAAAACATAAACGCAAACGCACCGGACTACCCAAACCAATAAGGAAAATGCGCACCATGAAAGACCTGATACAAATACTGTCTAGGAAATATACGATACAACACAATAGGCACAAATAAAAATCAGTTCTAATAGCAAACAAAGGATTTTACATGGCAACAAATGGACTTAGATACAGATATACGGATGATAGCATAGTAGTCAGCAAACCGAACAAATTTAGTTTACAATTTCCAAAGGCAAAATACGCAAGACGGTCTGGGGACTATATCATTGTTTATAATTCATTCAATCACCCCATAAAAGTTGATAAATTTGGACACAAGCATTGGTAGTGTGTAGTAATACATGATAAAACGCTTGTAATGGGTCTGGAAGCGTGTTTTTATACTGCGCCCTATAACCATAGCCCAGACCCATTTTTTTACAAACTGAGTCAAATTTTATAAAAACTTAATCTCTCTGCGCTGGTTTAGTAAAACGCCCAAAAAATGGGCGTTTATGGTTATTTATATCAAAGATTAATCTTTTCTGATTGCCCTTCATTTTTTCACTATTTTGAAGAACGTTTTACGACCAACACGAACAAACAATGTGCTATCAGTTGGTATAACTTGATTTGTATCGGCAACCTTTGCATCATTTATCGTGACGGCGTTTTGTAAGACCAATCTTCGTAATTCAGTTTTTGATTCTGTTGGCATACCAATTTGCAAAATATCTATCACAGATAATTCCGGTTTGTCTGTTGTAAATTCTGGTGCATTTTCTGGAAACACCTTGTTTGAAAAAGTATTCTTGAAATGTTCCAACGCAGAATTTGCAGCATCGATGCCATGGAAAATTTCTACGATTTTATGTGCCGTGAATAACTTAGCATTCATTGGGTTGTTTTCAATGTCCAGTGCATCTATTTCATCCAATGGAACACGGGTGTTATTTATCAGGAAAATACGTATCATTTCGTCTGGTTGAGCCATTATTTGCCCGAACATAGTATTTGCATCCGTATTTAAAAACACCCCTGTGCCACGTGATTTAGACATCAGTTCGCCAGTTATCGGGTTTTCCATCAAATTATTGCACACGATAAACTTTTCTTTGTTTTTCAATTTTTTCAACAAAGTTCGTCCCATCAGTGCATTGAACGTTTGGTCAACGCCACATAATTCAACATCGGCATCCAATGCCACAGAATCAAACCCTTGGAAAATTGGGTATAGGAATTCATGAAGGTGGATTGGTCGGTTTTCTGCCATCCTTTTTTGGAACATATCACGTTCTAGCATGTGTTGCACCGTAGTATTTGATGCCAATTCTATCAAATCACGCATGGTCAGTTTATTCAACCAATCGCCATTGAATACAACATGTGCAGGATTGTCTGCATCGTTGAAATCTATCAGTGGTGTGATTTGACGCACCCAATCTTTTGAAAAATCATGCACTTGTTCTGGGGTCAATCTGGCACGTGCAGAGTTTCGGTCGCTTGGGTCACCAATACATGCTGTAAAATCACCAAACAATACAAATACTTCATGTCCCAGTTTTCTAAATTCTTCCAACAACATAAAGTTCTTTGCATGTGATAGATGCAATGATGCGTTGGTTGGGTCGGCACCTATGAAAAATCGCAATTTTTCATTCATCAACCGTTGCTTAAATTCTTCCCGTGACGGCAAAATATCAACAATCACCCCACGGTCTAATATTTCATCAATAATTTGTTCTTTGGTTTTCATTACTTAATCCTTTTTTATAGTGTTTTATGAATAAAAAAATTGGCTTTGGACTCTTCCCCTTATGGTGCCAAAGCCAATCAAACCCATAACACCATAAGGGGTCAATAGGCGTAATAAAAACCACATGCACAAAAACGTGCAGATTTAGAAACGCTATGAAGATTCATACAATTCTTTATCATTTCAAGTGCTATTATAGGTTATGCACCGTAAAAAGTCAAGTGTTGCACCCGATAAATACAATTTTACATTCAAAAATATATTTTGTTGGCAACTGATTAATCTTTTTTAGATAAGTTTGTTAATCGGGGGGCAAGGTTGCAAAATCGCCCCCATTTATCAACCAAAAATCAAAAAACACATGCGATGGTGGTATTTATTTAATTATCTTGATATGTGGTTTATATTTGCCACGTCTATGGTCTATTTTTTCTGGGTTGATATACAAATTAGGGATGATATTTTTCCATTCGTTCAGGTGTAAAATATCTTCTGCATAGACCAATTTATCTATTGCCGCTTGTTGTTCCTGATAATCTCGTTTTGAATAGTGGGTAAAACGCATGTCGCCACTTTTCCAACCAATCAACTTTTTTGCCATTGTATCGTTTATTCCGCAATCTTCCATTTTATTACTAACGGTATCCCTGAAAGAGTGGAACGCATATATTTTACGGTCTGCGGATGTGATTTTCAATTTCTGCCTGATAAATCGTAAAAAAGGTGTCATAAATTTGTCTGCTGGGTCGCCCGATAATTCGTTTTGGGTACGATTAAATATGAAATCTGTATCTTTGGCATTGGTTTTCTGTTGTCGTTTCCGTATCATATCAACAAACCCAAAATCCAACAGTTGCTTTGCTATGGGGACAAATCTTTCTGTGGCATCGTTTTTCAAATGCTTTCGTGGGTGATTCTCATAAAAAGCGATGCCATCTATGCCCGATTCTGTGGTTATATCTTTGAATTGCAAACTTACTGCCGCATTTGTTCTTGCCCCTGAGAATAAAGCGATTAAGCACGCTAAAAATTGTTCTGGGTTCTTTTTGAAAAAATCGTGCTTTGGGTCAAAAATCGCCGATAACTGCTCGTTGCTAAATGGTTGATATTCTTTTGACATGCCCTTGCTTTCCTTTCTCAAAAACAATATAGGTTCTGTCAATTCCGCCAGTTTATATTGTGTCGGTTCTTTTCTATTTGCCGATGTGATTAGTGAACGTAAAATGCCAAGTTGTTTGTTTTTACGCTTGTTTGATATATCTGTTCCGTTTCTGTTTTTACGTCCTTTTACCCAATCGCAAATCTGCTTAATCGTGTTCGGGTCGTTCATTTTAGAGTAGTCGTCATCCAGATTTAAATTCACACTGGCAATCATATTTTTTACATCATATTCCTGACTTTTTCTGGTTTCTGGCTTGATTTGCGATACATCAAACATATAGCGCATAATTTCGTCAATGGTGTGTTTGTTTTGTGGGGTTTGATATGTGGGTTCAATTTTGGGTTTTGGTGTTATGCGTTCCTTATATGCTTCCCAAGATTTATCACGCAACTTTGAATTTTTTGCCATTTCCATTATATCGTTGTATTCTTGTTCTTCTTCTGGATTCAACTGTTTCCGGATTGACATAAGGTATTTGGCATTTATAACATCCTGCGCCGCATCACGTTTTGCCATTAGTCGTTCACGCACGCTATCTGGATAACCTGTGTCGGCAATTTCAAATTCATACGACTTATTGACAATAGCATCCATCAACTTACCGCCATCTGCCTTTCGTGCCATCCAAGCATCAAAAGCGGTGTAAATAATGCTTGATGTATCGCCGTTTTCTAACTCTTTTTGCTCTTCTTCTGTTATCGTTTCTTTGCCACCTGTATAAAACTTAATAAACTCTGCTTGCTCTTTTGGGGTTAGGGTATTGAATGTATTTATAAGACGTTTCATATGGTTCAACCTTTCTATTGCCGTATAAAGATTCGTAGTGTGTAAAGACCGCCGAATAGATTTATACTTGTTATCTGCTATTTTCACGTCCATTCTAAAATAAAAAACACCAGAACGCAATAATAGTCCCTGAGTCAAAGTTCTTACCATTTTTCGTATCATTTTGTATCACCATTCACCGTGCGCAGTTGGTGATATGGACAACTATTTGATTTTATTGGGTTTCTATGTTGCGGTTTTGTAAAAAAACCAAAAATCGCCAACAAAAAAAGCCCAGAAATCGGGCTCAAATTAGTGGCGGAGCGTATAGGAACAAAACCACTAATCGCTAAAACGCCGGTTTTCTGGGCTTGTTCGTGTTCCGCTTTTTATCTTTGAGCGCCAATTCGTATCACTTTTCGTATCACCCTTAGCAC
>Ga0310696_10005078_pt1 | contig 15955 bp, 12 predicted proteins | sample AusTroGonzalo_MG_4_FD_203885 | JGI IMG/M metagenome (GOLD analysis project Ga0310696, IMG submission 203885) | Bovine rumen microbial communities from tropical cattle in Woodstock, Queensland, Australia - Gonzalo_02 (v2) (version 2) | ecosystem: Host-associated > Mammals > Digestive system >...
ATAGATTAGGTGAAATCGCTTGGTTCTGGAGTTCTTCTCAGCTTAATGAAAATTATGCGTACAAGATGGTTTTGGATTACAGATACAAGTATGCGCAAGTGAGAGACAATGAGACTAAGTACTCGGCTCTTCCTATCCGTTGCATCAAGGACTCCGAATAATTTTCAGAACAAGTCGTCGCCCTTGATTTCGGCCTGCGCATTTATATATTTCCCACAAAAAAGGAATTGTCATGAAGAACTTTAGCGAAAATATCAAGTATATCGGTGTCGACGATAGGGATATCGATCTGTTCGAAGGCCAGTACGTGGTGCCCGAGGGCATGGCGTACAATTCGTATGTGATTGTAGATGAAAAGATTGCCGTGACGGATACGGTTGATGCTCACAAGGTGGGCGAGTGGCTCACCAATCTGGAAGCCGCGCTCGCTGGCCGCAAGCCGGACTACCTGGTAATTCATCACCTGGAACCGGACCATGCCGGCGGCATTGCTGATTTTGTTGCAAAGTATCCGGAAACTACGCTCGTGGCCTCGGCGAAGGCTTTCGCGCTCCTGCCGCAGTTCATGACGCTCTCTGAATCGGTCAAGAAGCAGACCGTGAAGGAAGGCGATACGCTTGCGCTCGGTGCGCACACATTGCAGTTTATCGGTGCCCCGATGGTGCACTGGCCCGAAGTCCTGTTCAGCTACGAACAGAGTGAAAAGGTGTTGTTTGCGGCCGATGCGTTCGGCAAGTTTGGCGTGTACGATGCCGACCCGGATGACTGGGCATGCGAAGCCCGCCGCTACTACTTCAATATCGTGGGCAAGTACGGCAACCAGGTGCAGGCTGTGCTCAAGAAGGCTGCTGCGCTCGACATCAAGACGATTTGCCCGCTGCACGGTCCCGTGCTTACCGAAAACTTGGGCTACTACATCGACAAGTACAACACCTGGAGTAGTTACGTTCCCGAAGACAAGGGCGTGCTCGTGGCGTTCGCCTCGATTTACGGCGGAACCAAGAAGGCTGCCGAGAAGCTTGCCGAAAAGTTGACTGCTGCTGGTGTCGAGAAGGTTGTGGTTTCTGACCTTGCCCGTAGCGATATGGCCGAAGTCATCGAAGACGCTTTCCGCTACGATCGCATGGTGGTGGCTGCACCTACATATGATGCTGGTCTCTTCCCGGTCATGGAAGACTTCCTGAACCACCTAAAGGCAAAGAACTATTCCAACCGCAAGGTGGGCGTTGTGGAAAATGGCACCTGGGCTCCGATGGCTGCCAAGAAGATGACAGAAATCCTCGCCACGCTCAAGAACGTGACTCTCGCCGAAACCGTAGTGACGGTGAAGTCCACGCTCAGCGCCGAATCCGAAGCCGCGATGGACAAACTGGTTTCGGAATTGGTTTAGTTAGCAGCCAAATGCCGCTGGTAGCATTTTGATCACATCGCTGGGAAGCATGCTGAATGCACCGAGTTCTTCGCGTGTGATGCGACCTGCTTTCTGGTGCAGTAGTGCTCCGAGCGTGGCTGCTTCGGGGGTGGCCAAACCTTGTGCGAGAAGTGCAACGATAATACCGGTGAGTACGTCTCCGCTGCCGCCCTTTGCCATGCCGGAATTTGCTGTGGGGATAACGTAAACGTTTTTATCGGGCGAAGCGATATAGGTCGGTGCGCCTTTTAGCAAAATAACTTTATTTGTACTTGATGCGATGGCTCTTAAGCGGCTTGGAATTTCGAAGCTGTTGTCGGGGAGCGTGCCGAAGAGTCTTGCAAATTCTCGAACGTGGGGCGTCAAAATGACTGGCGATTGCAATTGGTGCAAATATTCTATGGCGGCACCGTCGCATGTCGGAGCGTTGTCGTTCAAGGTTGCAATGGCGTTCAGAGCATCGGCGTCGATGACTGTCGGAACGTTTAACTGTGGGAGCAATTCTAGAACGGCTTGAACGGTGCCCGCGTTTGTCGAAAGCCCTGGCCCGATAGCGATGGCACTGGCGTATTTTGCTCGCTTTAATAATGCCGGGATATGGTGTGGTTGAAGAACGCCGTTGTTGTTCGTTGCTTCGCTTAGACTGCAAAATACAGGTTCTGAAAGTTTCGCTTGGATAATCGGCGTGATCGCCTCAGTCGTGGCCAATGTTACAAGACCCGCACCGCTGCAGAGTGCTGCTTCTGTACATAACGCTGCTGCACCCGGCATGTCTTTGGACCCTGCGATAATCAGCGGATTTCCCTGAACTCGTTTGTCGCCCCATTCATCGCGTTTGGGCAAAAGTTGCGGAATGGCGTCTTCTGTGACGAGATAAACTTGTTCGTCGAACTGCTGGAGAAGCTCGGCTGGATAGCTGAGCTTTGCGATGATGGCCTTGCCGAATGCGTTGCCGCCATCTTTTACGTATGCATCCAAACGCGGGAATCCGAACAACATTGTTTCTTTTGCGTGAATGCAAATATCGTTGCTAATGTGCGCGGCGGAATCGTAACCGGTAGGTGCGTCTGCTGCAATTACGGGAAGCCCGCTTTCGTTGATGATTTGCACAACGGTGGCGAATTCTGGACGGAGCTTGCCTTTCGCGCCGTTCCCGAGCATGCAATCGACAACGAGCTTAAAATTTGCTAAGCAGTCGTGCGTCCCCTGTCTAAATTTTTCGATTAAATCGGAACAACTTGCAAACGTTCCTCCGGCATTTAAATAATCGTCAAGTGCTCGTTTTGCTTCGTTCTTGAATTTATTCGTGTCAGCAAGACTGAAAACGGAACACTTGATTCCTGCTTGAAGTAGATGCTTGGCAAGTACGAGCCCGTCTCCGCCGTTGTTGCCGCCCCCGACGAAAATGGCGACAGGTTCCAGCGCTTTAGCCTTGACGTGCTTGAATAAGGCGAGTCCGGCTTCTTTCATCAAGGTGTATCCGCATAGGACAACATCTTGTTCGGAAGGATTGTTCTTGAACGTCTTGGCTAGAAAATCCTTTGAGGCGGCGTCGAGTGAACGCATGCCGCTTGTCGAAAGGATTGGCTCAAGATTCAATGAACAAAGTTCGCTCATTTTTTTGGCTTAAATGAACCAGTAGGTGAAGCCTAACTTGAACATCATTGTTTGTGCGCCCTTCAAATTAACAGTGGACCACTTGACGCTCTTTTTGACTTTGGCTCCGTCATAATCATTTTTAGTGAGGTCGTCATAGTATTTTACGTCTGGGAAGACTTCGTTGAAGCCCATGTACCAGCGGAAACCTACGCTGAAATTGTTCGTAATATAGTAGCCGGCGCCAACATTGAGCCCGAATTCGGCTGTAGCTTGTTCGATGTTTTCGAAGTCGTTGGTGCTACCGTCAATTTCGTATTCGCTGCTGGTGTTGATGGAAATTTGCGGACCGACTTCAAGGAAGAATCCGCCTCCGAGAACGCCTCGTATGTAGAATGCTAAATCGAGGAACATTTGGTCGTAACATCTTTCGACTCCGTCATCTTCGTGGCTTAAGTTGAAAATACGAAATGACAATTCAGGAGAAAACTGGAGCCCTTCGGCCATGCCGAAACGTGCCGCGGCACCAAATTCGCCGCCGAATCCCGTGGGTTCTTCGTAACCATCTGACATTTCTTTGAATCCCCAAAATTTGCCGTAGATGAACGCTGCTTTTACGCCGACGCTCACAGGATTCTTTTTCTTGATGGGAACGAGGGGCTTGTCAAGGGCCGAAGCTTCGTTGCTTTGTGCTTGAGGTGCTGTGGCTTGCTGGGAAACTGTCGGTTGTGCGGGGGCGACTGCTTGAGCCGGTGCAGGTGCCATTTGTGGTTCGGTAGGTGCAGTTTGCGGTTCTGCAACGGTAGATGTTTCGATGGGTGTTGGAGCCACTGGCTGGTAATTGGTCTGTTCTAAGGGTTGATCTGCTGGCTGGTTGATAGGCTGGGCGATAGAAAACGCCGTGGCGCAGAGGGCGGTCAAAAGCCCTGTTGCAAATCTTTTCATAAAGGCTCCTTTTTTATTTCGTTCCGTTTTGGAATGATTCGTCTGTAATGAAAATATAACAAAGGAGCCCTAGTCCATAACGGCTCCGCAATAAATTTATCGGTCAAAAAGAACGAAAAAGTGAACTAAATGGGCGATTGTTTTTTTTTATCTCTTGCCAAATTGTATGAAAATATGTATATATGAATTGTTGTTCATGTATTTAAACTATTAAAAACGGGAATTCCTATGAAAAAAGAACCGCAAAACATCTCGCTGGATATGCTTTTTGAACTTTCGGAGTTCTTCAAGTTCTTTGGCGATACGACTCGCATCCGTGTGATTCATTTGCTGCTTTCTGGCGAAATGTCCGTGAGCGCCATAGCAGAGAAACTGAATCTTGAACAGTCCGTGGTGAGCCACCAGTTGCGCATTTTACGTACGGCGAATCTTGTAAAGCCGACTCGCGACGGTCGCAAGATTTATTATGCGCTCGATGACGAACATATCGGCGAAATTTTCAATACGGGCCTCGCTCATATATTGCACAAGAAGAAGGGTTAAAAATGAATATTATTATTGAATTTGTCCGGGAATTTATCACGCTGTTTTCGGAGATGGCTCCGTTTCTGTTGCTCGGATTTTTGCTTGCGGGAATCCTGCATGTGTGGGTGCCAAACCAGGTCTATGTGCCGAAAATTTCGAAGTCGAATTTCGCTTCGGTGCTTTGGGCGGCGCTGTTTGGCGTGCCACTTCCGATTTGCAGTTGCGGCGTGATTCCGACATCGATTGCTATTCGTAAGGAAGGAGCTAGCAAGGGCGCTAGCGTGAGCTTTTTGATTTCGACGCCTGCGACGGGCGTGGATTCTATCTTGGCGACTTACTCGTTGCTGGGACTCCCGTTTGCGATTTTGCGTCCGGTGGCGGCCTTTGTGACGGCGTTGTTTGGTGGCGTGTTGACGAACTTTGCAACTCGCGGGGAATCTGCGGACAGTGCTGAATTGCACGGCCATTCGGCTGTGAAACACGAACATCATCACCATGACCATGATGACCACTGCGAATGCGGCGACCACGATGATTGCGACGACGATGATCACTGCGGTTGTGGTTGTCTTGATTGCTGCACATTAGCGCATTCGCACGGCAATTCGGCTGATTCGACAAGTTCAGCGACCTTTACGGAAAAAATCAAGGAAACATTCCGCTACGGCTTGGTCAACATGGTAGGCGATGTAAGCAAGTGGCTGATGATAGGCCTTTTGCTTGGTGCATTGATATCTGCATTTGTTCCAAATGAACTGTTCCTCGCTTTGCGTGAATATCCAATTCTTTGCATGATATGCGTATTGCTGTTGGCGATGCCGATGTACACGTGTGCGACGGGCTCCATTCCGCTTGCGCTTGCGCTTGTGGCGAAAGGAATAACGCCGGGGGCTGCCCTTGTGCTTTTGATGGCGGGCCCTGCGACGAGTATCGCTTCGATGCTTGTTGTCGGTAAGGCTTTTGGCAAGCGTACTCTCGTGGCGTACTTGGTTTCGATTGCTTTTGGCGCGATGTTCTTTGGTTTTATTGTCGATACGTTCCTTATGGACACGTTCCTTTCGGCAATGTTGCCGCAAGGGACTGCGGATTGCCATGGGCATGAGGCGTTAGGCGTATTCGATTACATTTGCGCTGGTCTCTTGGCGGCGTTCATGATTTATGCCAAGTTTGCGCATAAAGGCTGTGACGGTCATTGCGGCTGCGGTTGCTGTGAAGAACACGATCATTGCCATTGCGACCACGACCACGACGAACATGATCATCACCATTACGACACTTCGGCGAGCTCAGCGACCTTGGTTCATACTGAGCATGTGTCTAAAACTTACCGTGTGAACGGCATGAATTGCAGCCACTGCAAAGCTTGCGTCGAAAAAGCTGTACTTGCCTTGGACGGCGTGACTTTTGCAGTTGCCGATGTCGCTAGCAAGGAACTGCATGTGGACTGGCATGACGAAGATGATATCGACGAGTCTGCGTTAAAAACGACTGTCGAAGAAGCGGGTTTCGAGTTTGGCGGCCCTGTATAGGTTGTCGCACAATTCGATGTGTTTTAGAATTTTCGTTCCCAAGTGAACGCAATGCGGTCGAAATGCCATTCACGACCCGTTTGTAAAAGGTGAGGCTCGTCCTCACTTTTTTTGTGGTCTATGGCAAAACTGCGGCGGCTTGCAATTCGAGTAGAAATGGTTATGGAATTTATCTTGTTTAAAGCCAATCTTGCAAGAAAGTTAAAATCGACTCTCATAAACTTGCCATAGGTACTTGCATATTCACCGTAATCCTTGTTGCGGTAGAATCCGTACATGTCGGCCATGATTCCAATCAAGTCTACAAGTTTCGGCATTTGGTAACCAAGCAAGGCGATGAATTCGTAGCCGAGCCCATTCACGTAGCCCTCGGTTGTCTGCCATGCCCACAGTTTCCCGTTGTCGATGCCGATAACATCCCTGTAAATCATCTGGTAATTTGCAAGTAAAATAACGTGAGTCCAGTCGCCTTCGATGAGTGCCCCTGTATCAAATTGGAATGTCGCTCCAAGCCAATGGTCGTGATAGTAGCGGCTGAATGGCGTCAAATTTTTGTAGGAGTCGTTTTTGTATTCGCAGAAACCTTTAAAACCGAGCAGGTTCCAGCCTGTACCGATGCTTGAGCCGGCTTCAAGAACAAGGAACGGCAACGGTGAAAACGAAACGCTCGCGATGGGGCGGATGGAAAGCGGTGTGAATTCGAAACTACCGTTCAACTCTAAGCTTGCTTTGGCTAGGAGTGGATTTTCGCCAAGTGGAGTTGGTATGGTGTATGTCGTTTTCCAAGTAGTTCTAGCTAGAATTCCGTCGAAGGGCCCCGTTACTTTTGCGAAGTGGTCCTTGCCTTTCTGAAAGTCGCTTTTGAAATAGTATGCTCCATCGGTGGTTAACGAATGCGAAAAACCGCTTGCTTCGTCTGCGTGGGCGGAACAGGTAAAGGGTGCGCTTCCGATGGCTAGAATTGCACATGCGAAGAATGATTTAAAAAGAGAATGTTTCATACCGACACCCCACTTTTTAATATACCCTATACTTCTCCAATTCGTGCTAATTTTATTAATGGCATTCCGGCTTCGTGACTTTCATCAAGGTTGACTGTGAAATCAATGCTCCAGTCGTTGAATTCTTCTTCGTCCTGTAGCATTTGCTGGATATGCATGATGTTGCCTTCGTAAGAGACGATAGTGTGGGCGAGGGCGCGACCTTCCACGTCCATACGGAACTTGTGGTGCTCGGCGGTATAGGCGGCCATGATTTCGAGCAGTCGCTTTTCGGTCCACGGAGTCCCTTCGGCGTCGGCAAGAAGTTCGCCTTCGGCAAGATCGTCGGCGAGACTGTCCAAAACGTCTGAGAAATCTTGCTTTTGCAAACTCATCATAATTTGGAAAATGCGCTGACGAACCATGTTGAGGAATCGTTTCTTGTCGTAGGTGATGTCGGCGGCGGCCTTGTCGGCACCGAATGCCTTTTCGGCTTCGTCTTCGGTGGTGCCTGCTTCCAGGCGTTTCTGGTAATCTTCGGGGTGCGCCATCTTTTCCCATTCCTCGAGCAAACTGGAATCCACGCGACGGATCATTTCGCCAAGATAGTCCTGCATTTCCAAAAGTTCCTCGTTCTTGTAGCCATCGGGCACCGTTTGCGAAAGAACTTTATAGACGCCGTTCAAGTGGCGGAGCAGAATTGCTTCCATACGCTGCAAGTTGTACTGTTTTACGTAACCGCTGAACGTGCTGAAATTCTCGAACATCTCGCGTACGATGGATTTGGGTTCGATGTTTTCGTCGACCCACGGGTGGACATCGGCAAATGCATTGAACGTGTCGTAAATAAAGTCTCGCAACGGCTTGGGGTACTCCACTTTTTCGAGTTCTTCCAAGCGTTGGTTGTATTCCATACCCTGCGCCTTGAGCTCGTTCATGCGGGCATCTCGTGCTTTGCTCAATTGAATTCGTAAAATCGCTTCGGGATTCTCGAGAATGCTTTCGCACAAGGTAATTACATCGAGCGCATATTCCGGTGAATCCTTGTCGAGCTTCGGGAGCGTGTCTAGCAGATAGAGCGAAAGAGGTTGGTTCATCGAAAAGTCGTCTTGCAGGTCCATGTTGACGCGCAGGTGACTGTATCCCGGCGCAACTGCCGGAACGAACTCGATAATCTTTTTTTCGACGAGACTGCGGAACAGCAGGAACGCGCGGTGCTGCAATTGCTTTTTGCTGGCGGCACTTTCGTGACAATCTTTCAGGAGCGCTCGCATGGCTCGACAACCGTCCGTCGGGCGGCTCAAGATGTTCAAAAGCATCCCGTGGTTTACCTGGAAACTTGACGTGAGCGGTTCCGGCGAGGCTTCAATCAAGCGCTTGAATGTGTTTTCGTCAAATGGAATGTAGCCGTGTTCCGGCGGCTTGCGTTTTTGGAATTTTTTGCCTGTCGTGCGTGACTTTGCTTCGAGTTTTAAATTTTCGATAACGTGTTCCGGCGCCTGTGCGACAACGTAACCGACATTGTCAAAACCTTTGCGGCCGGCGCGGCCAGCAATCTGGTGAAAGTCGCGTGCAGTGAGAATCGCAGTCTTGTCTCCGCTGTACTTGCAGAGTTGTGTAAAGAGGACCGTGCGGATTGGAACGTTTACGCCAACACCGAGAGTGTCGGTTCCGCAAATGACTTTCAGGAGACCTTGTTGCGCAAGCTTTTCGCAGAGAATGCGGTACTTGGGTAAAAGCCCTGCGTGGTGGAGCCCAATGCCTTGCTTGAGCCAACGCTTGACGTCGGGACCATACGGGCTTGCGAATCGGACTTCCTTGATGGCTTCGTTGATCTTGACTTTCTCTTCTTTGGTGCAGAGGTCGAGACTCATGAAATTTTGCGCATTGGATGCCGCCGCCGCTTGCGTGAAGTGGACAACGTAAACAGGAGCCTTGCCCTCGTTCACGAGTTTTTGTACTTCCGTCGAAATTTCTGTCGTGCTGTAGCTGAAGTCGAGCGGTACCGGGCGTTGCGTCGAGCGGACGGTTACGGACTCGCGGCCTGTGTGCTTTGTCATGTCGCGTTCGAAAAATTCGGTGGCGCCGACGGTCGCGCTCATCAGGAGGAATCTCGATTGCGGGAGCGTAAGTAGCGGGACTTGCCAGGCGACGCCGCGTTCGCGGTCGGAATAATAATGGAATTCGTCCATCACGATGTCCGTGATGGAAAGCATTTCGCCTTCGCACAACGCCATGTTCGAAAGAATTTCGGCGGTACAGCAAATGATGGGGGCATCGCGGTTGACGGTTGCATCTCCGGTCGAAAGTCCGACGTTCTCGGCGCCGAATTCCTTGCAGAGCGCCATCCACTTTTCGTTTACGAGCGCCTTGATGGGACAGGTGTAAACGCTTCGGCGGCCATGTACGAGACTGTCAAAATGGAGCGCAAGTGCGACCATGGATTTCCCGCTTCCGGTCGGCGTGTTGAGAATAACATTTTTACCGTCCAAAAGTTCGAGAATCGCTTCTTCTTGCGCTGGATATAAAGTTGTCCCGCGGGCCTCGGCCCACGCCATAAATTGTTCCAAAACGTCTTCGGACGAAATATCCGAACGGTGTCCGTTGACCTTTTCGACCAGTTCGTTCAAAAAATCTTTGAGAATCCGCTTGCTTTGCTCTGCCATAGTGGTTCAAAGATAACTTTTTGAAAATATTTCGTAATAACTTTTCTATTTTCGATTGTAAGGAGATTTGTTATGAAAGGAATCGTTCTTGCTGGAGGCTCCGGCACCCGTTTGTATCCACTTACGATGGTCACATCGAAGCAACTCTTGCCGGTTTATGACAAGCCGATGATTTATTACCCGCTTTCGACGTTGATGCTTGCGGGAATTCGTGACATTCTCATCATTTCAACGCCGACGGATTTGCCGAACTTTGAGCGCTTGCTCGGTGACGGATCCGCAATGGGCCTCAACTTGAGCTACAAGGTGCAACCGAGTCCGGACGGCCTTGCTCAAGCGTTTATCTTGGGTGAAGAATTTATTGGTAACGATTGCTGCGCGATGGTGCTCGGCGATAACATTTTTTATGGGAACGGCTTCAGCCCTCTGTTGAAGGCTGCCGTAAAAAATGCCGAAGAAAATGGACGCGCCAGCGTATTCGGTTATTACGTCGAAGACCCGGAACGTTTTGGCGTCGTGGAATTTGACAATAACGGCAAGGTGATTTCCGTCGAAGAGAAACCGAAGGAACCCAAGAGCAATTATGCCATTACGGGACTTTATTTTTATGACAACCGCGTGAGTGGATTTGCCAAAGTGCAAAAACCGAGCGCCCGAGGCGAACTCGAAATTACCGACCTCAACAAGACGTACCTCGACAAGGGCGAACTCGACGTGAAGCTCCTCGGCCGTGGCTTTGCTTGGCTTGACACAGGCACGATGGATAGCCTCATAGAAGCGGGCGAGTTTGTGAAAATGGTCGAAAACCGCCAGGGAATCCAGATTTCTGCCGTTGAAGAAATCGCCTACATTAACGGTTGGATCAGCAAGGAAAAACTCCTGGAATCTGCGGCCAAGTACGGCAAGTCCCCCTATGGACAACACCTGAAAAAAGTCGCCGAAGGAAAGATTCATTACTAGGCTTGACGGCGTTGGTGCCGTCAATTGTGAATTTGAACATCCGCTAGGCTTGCTTGATATGTAAGCATTGAAAAATTATGGAGGGAGGGGATTTCTTTAATTTTTTTTCTTGTTGTAAAAAAAATGTAAAATAAATTAAACAGTTTTCGTTTTTTTGTTATTGATGATAATTTAAGTCGTGCAACAGAATGTAATTTAGTTTACTTTTGTTGTATTCGTCATTTAAAAAGGAGAAAATAATGAAAAAAATGGCATTGGCAGCCACGTTGTTGGCTGTATTTATGATGGGCTGCTCGGATACGGGCGTGGATAATTCAGTTGCTTCTACGAGCGACGTGAAGAACAAACAGACCTTGCAAAATGAAAAGGTGGCTGCTTATTTTAGCTCAGTGCCTGAATTTAAAAATGAAGTAAATTCTGAAAAAAGTGTAGGTTTGTATAAAACGACAGTTGTAAGTAATACTTTTCAATTTGCTGCATATGTTGAAGATGAAATTTCTCATACTTATGGGATGGGACTGGGTGTATTTGTAGACCCGGAACCGCATCATCGTGGCACGTCTTATTTTTATACAAGAAAGAATGGTAATCCTTATACAGCGGATATTATTCACATGTATACGGCTTGCGCTAAAGGGTGTTCTTGGAATGGCTATGATGTGAATAGCTTTACATGCCAAGATTTTGATGTAAAATACGATTACAATACAAACGTTGATGCGTTTGAAATACATTGCAAAGATATGACTGGAAATTTTGGCGTAGTTACCAATGCTGCAGCAGTTTTAAATGCAGGAACTGATGACGAAGTGATTATGGCAATGGCAGGGCATAGCCAAAATATTGATGATCTTTTTGGTATTCTGATTTATCAAAAGTATATTGTTCCGCTGGCGAATGCTAATGCTGGACTTTAGTTTTTGTAAGAAGTTCATCGCTATCACAAGGAACTCGGCTCATTTTGCCGGGTTCTTTTTTTAGAATAATCGAATGCGGTTTTTGCACCTTAATCTTCAAAAAAAATATATTTTCCTTAGGGATTCTCCAAAAATATTTTTGAAATCAAGTTTTCTTAACCAAAGTGATTTTAAAAAGTTCCGTTTAAGAAAATTGTAGAGGTGGGTGTGAAAATTGTTCAAATTGTATTGATTTTGCTTGTCTTGGCGCCACTTTGCTTTGCGATTCCCGCAAGCGACGAGACATTTTTCTTGAAACAGCCTGACGGGCGTTCCATCGAAGTGCGTCAGGTGGGTGACGAGCGTTTTTACTTGTTGGAAACTGCAGATGGATATATTCTGCAAAAGGATGCGCTCGGGTTTTATGCTTATGCTAACGAAATGGGCGAATCTTCGGGAATCTATGCTCGCAACGCACAGGACCGCAGCGAATCGGATGCGCAGTTCTTGGCGGGACTCAATCCGGAAAAAATATACGAACGCCTATATGAATTGGCTCCTAAAGATGATGATGCTCCCGAAAATGAAAGGCCCGCCTTTGTCAATCGTGGAAAATTGCAGATGGCCGCTGCAAGTACAAGGCTTTCCGTGGGAAAACTTCGCGGATTGGTCTTGCTAGTCCAATATTCCGATGTCAAGTTTAAAATTGCAAATGCAAATCAATTTTTCACGGATTTCTTTAACAAGGAAGGTTTTGACGAATTTGCCAATCATGGTAGTGTAAGGGATTATTTTGTACAAAACTCCATAGGGTTGTTCACCCCTGAATTTGACGTTTATGGTCCCATTACTGTGCCGGGAAAAAGGGCTTCTTATGGATATGATTCGACGGGACTTGCCGGTGGAAAACGCGCTGTAAAAGAAGCCTTGGATTCGCTTGTTAAAAAAGGCGGTATTGATTTTTCGCAGTATGATAAAGATAAAGATGGCTATATCGATTTTATTTTTATGGTCTATGCCGGTGTCGGTGCTGCGACGACTTCAGTTAAAGATGCTATATGGCCTCATGCTGGAGGTCTAGGCGATTTGGGTTTTCCCAAAAATGGTATGAAACTAGATGACAGTATTTATGCCAACAAATACGCCTGCTCTAATGAAATTAGCGGATCTGCTTATCAAAAGGATAGTAGTACATCTGTTGTTGATGGTATTGGGACTGCGATCCATGAATTTAGCCATACGCTAGGATTGCCTGATATGTATGATTCGGGAAAAAAGAACCCTCGCAAAACGCCGGGGACATGGGATGTCATGGATCAAGGGGTGTACAATTGCCCAACCAATTCCTATAACACAAGAAGTTGCATGCCTCCTTTTTATTCCGCTCTGGAACGATCTGTACTTGGATGGCTGACTCCTACAGATCTCAATCATGTCGGTACGCTTGTTCTGGAAAAAATAGATAACAATGTAGCGTATAGAGTTTTAAATCCCAAGAATGTAAAAGATTATTTTTTATTGGAATACAGAAGCAATAAAGATTGGGACGGTGGCCAAAGGGCTTCTGGAATGCTGATATGGCATATCGACAGAATTGATTCTTTATGGAGAAAAAATAGGGTCAACAACGACAGCAATCACATGCAAGTTGATATCGTCGAAGCGGTTCCTGAAAAAGTAACGTATGCAACTGCTGACGATCCGTTCCCTGGAGCTGGTAATGTCACCGAATTCGACAAGTTCATCTTCAGGAACGGTGACGACATGAAGATAGCCCTTTCCAACATTAAGGAATCCTCGGACAAGGATTATGTCACGTTCACTGTGAATATGACTGTCAAGTCGTCCTCGTCACTAACACGCTCCAGTTCTTCGGTTTTGTCGAGTTCGTCGATGGTTTCGTCGAGTTCTGCTACGGTTTCGTCCAGCTCAATAAGAGCGTCCTCCAGTTCGAATGTTCCAGGTTCATCAAGTCGCATTGCGGAAATGTCTTCAAGTTCTGCAATTGCGTCCTCGTGTTCCGCGATATCGTCTTCGGAAAGTCTCGAATCCAGTTCTAGCGAACATCCCGTTTTCGCTGTGCATTCGACGCCGTTGTCAAATGTTCGAGTCAGAATGCATAACGGCGATATTTGCATTTACGCTCCGCAGCAAGGCGTAAAAACAGTGAGATTTTTCTCTCCCATTGGAACTCTCCTGCTCGAAACGACGATGGACGGCTACGAACAAAAAATCGTCCATATCCGCCAATTGGCGACAGCAAATGTCATTCTCTCGGTATCGCAAGGCGGCAAACGGCTCTTTACGGAGATGCTAAAGCTCTAAGTTCTAGGATTTCTCAACTGCGGCAAAGCCGCCCTTTACTATATTTCTCCTCAAATTGGAGAATTTCATGAAACGTTCCATTGTCATCACTGGCGGCGCGGGCTTTATCGGAAGTCATGTCGTTCGCCTGTTCGTGAACAAGTACCCTGAATACAAGATCATCAACCTTGACAAGCTTACTTACGCGGGTAACCTCGCGAATCTCAAGGATGTCGAGGACAAGCCGAACTACAAGTTCGTGAAGATGGACATTTGCGACTTCGACGCATTCTACAAGCTCATGCAAGATGAAAAGATTGACGGTATCATTCACCTCGCGGCCGAAAGCCACGTGGACCGCTCCATCAAGGACCCGTTCACCTTTGCCAAGACGAACGTGATGGGCACTTTGAGCCTCTTGCAGGCTGCGAAACTCTACTGGGAATCTCTCCCCGAAAAGTACGAGGGCAAGCGTTTCTACCATATTTCGACGGATGAAGTTTACGGTGCGCTCAAGATGAACCATCCGGAAGGCATTACGCCTCCATTCACGACTACGGCGTCCAGTTCGGAGCACCATCTGGCTTACGGTGACGATTTCTTCTACGAAACCACCAAGTACACGCCGCACAGCCCGTATTCCGCATCCAAGGCGGGTTCCGACCACTTCGTGCGTGCGTTCCACGACACCTACGGCATGCCGACCATCGTGACGAACTGCTCCAACAACTACGGTCCGTACCAGTTCCCCGAAAAGCTGATTCCGCTGTTCATCAACAATATCCGCCACAAGAAACCGCTTCCGGTTTACGGCAAGGGCGAGAATGTGCGCGACTGGCTCTTTGTAGAAGACCACGCCCGCGCTATCGACGTGATTTTCCATAACGGGAAGATTGCCGAGACGTACAATATCGGCGGGTTCAACGAATGGAAGAACATCGACATCATCAAGGTCGTCATCAAGACGGTGGATCGGCTCTTGGGTCGTGCGGAAGGCGAGGACATGAACCTCATCACCTACGTGACGGACCGTCTGGGCCACGACGCCCGCTACGCCATCGATTCCACCAAGCTCCAGAAGGAACTGGGCTGGGAACCGTCCTTGCAGTTCGAGGAAGGCATCGAGAAGACGGTGCGCTGGTATCTCGACAACCAGGAATGGCTCGACAACATCACGAGCGGCGACTACGAAAAGTATTACGAGACGATGTACAAGAATAGGTAGTAGGTGGTAGGTTATAGGTTGTAGGTGACGTTACACGCACTTCGTGCGTCAATAAGGGACGGCGAAGCCGTGATTAAAACCTAATGCCTAAAACCTAAGACCTGTAACCTAAAAAATCGGAGTTTTTTATGTCTAAATTCAATTTCATCAAGACGTCCATCGAGGGCGTGACTATCATCGAGCCGACGGTCTATGGCGACCATCGTGGCTACTTCATGGAAACTTACAACAAGGGCGAGTTCGATGCGGCCGGCCTCAACATGGTCTTTGTTCAGGACAACGAGTCCAAGAGCAAGAAGGGCGTACTTCGCGGACTCCATTTCCAGAAGAAGAACCCGCAGGGAAAACTTGTCCGTGTCATCGAAGGCGAAGTCTTTGACGTTGCTGTCGATCTTCGTAAGGGAAGTCCGACGTTTGGCAAGTGGGAAGGTGTTGTGCTTTCCTCCGAAAATAAAAAACAGTTTTACATTCCCGAAGGATTTGCTCACGGTTTCGTGGTGCTCAGCGAGACAGCCACGTTTGTGTATAAGTGCACCCGTCTGTATGACCCGAAGGACGAGGGCGGCCTCATGTGGAACGACCCGGCCATCGGTATCGAGTGGCCTGTCGGCAACGGCTTTGAACCGCTCCTCTCCGAGAAGGATACGAAGAATCCGCTCCTGAAGGACCTTGGTTTCGCTTTTGAACTGTAGGATTGGTAGTTGGTTATAGGTTGTTGGTCTTAGGGAAGCCACGCTTTTCATGTGTTCGTATGTAAATGGCGAAGCCGTGATTTTTAATCCTAATACTTAATACCTATTACCAGACCCCAAACATCTTTTTCTATTTTTGCGCTATCATGAAAAATATTCTTGTCGTTTGTACTGGGAACATTTGTCGCAGCCCTACGGGGGAGTACCTTTTGAAAAAGGAACTAGG
>Ga0310696_10005080_pt1 | contig 15950 bp, 17 predicted proteins | sample AusTroGonzalo_MG_4_FD_203885 | JGI IMG/M metagenome (GOLD analysis project Ga0310696, IMG submission 203885) | Bovine rumen microbial communities from tropical cattle in Woodstock, Queensland, Australia - Gonzalo_02 (v2) (version 2) | ecosystem: Host-associated > Mammals > Digestive system >...
ATTGGATGTCATCGATAGTCTATCTGCGGAATTCTAAGACCAATACTATATATGCTTATCTCAACGAATCGATCTGGGATCCCGAGAAGAAAAAGTGCATCAACAAGAGGAAATGCATAGGCCATGTGGATCCGGAGACAGGGGAGATCGTCCCCAATAGGAAAGCGGCATCCAGGAATTGCCCCAAGGTAAGGGTGAGCTATATCTGCGACATGCTGGACAACGTGGCTAACGGGATCAGGCTATCTGAGACCATGGCACTGGCCTTTCCTGACGATTGGAAGAAGATAATGTCCATCGCCTACTATCTGGTGACCACACGCGGTGAGCTCAGCTTCTACAAGCAATGGTCTGAGCAGAACAAGACGCCTTACAACCAGATCATGGACACCGATAAGATGAACAGCCTGTTCGCCAACATATCCGCTAATTCCATCTCGCTGTTCTTCACGCTATGGAAGATACGCGTCCAGCCGGACGAATCATATGTGAGCGCAATCAGCTTCCAGGAGTTCAGCAGCGACGTATCCGATTACATCAAGGAGCAGAATATCGATATAGGGAGCCTCAGCAACCGCATGAGGATGCAGATCTACTTCTCCACGAAGAACAACATACCGATATGCTATCAGCTATCCAACATGGCGACAGGCCGCAAGATCGGGGATTATGATGTCTCTCCGGGAAGCTTCAGCAAGCTGTCCGCATTCCTGGACGAGGAGAATAAGGAAGAGGTCGATGCTTCGCTGATTGCGTATGCGAAGAGCAACGTCAACGTTCGTACGCGTCCGGACAATCCCTTCGTCAAGGATCTGGTGGAGAGGGCCGAGCCGACCATGACCAATCCGGAGAACTACAGGACGCTGTTCGGAATCCCGCTGTTCATCGAGACTTACATGCACCATGCGGGCGGGAGGAAGTACTATGCGCACATCTTCTTCGACCCCAACAAGGCCGTGGCCGACCTCTCAGCGTTCATTTCCCTCATCAACCTGTGCAAATACGAGCTGGAGATGGACCGCCCGGTGGAGGCCCATCAGGACCTCTACGACAAATTCCTGATGGTGAAGACGGAGAACGGGAGGACCGTCGTGGAGCACAACAGCGAGGCCATCATGCATCACAACAAGTATCTGGGCTATTCTGCGATAATCTCAAATTTCACCAGGAATCCGTCCACGGCCCTTGCGCCGTTCCTCCAGAGAAGAGCGATATCGAGCATGTTCAATAACATGAACAATGACTACGACAACACCGCCCTCAACCTGTTTACAGAGGTCAACTACCTCAGCCGCATATTCATTCAGTTCATCGCCCTGATACTGAGGATGGAGGCTGAGAACATCATGAACTCGAAGAAACTGAACAAGACCATGTCGTTCAAGCAGGTCGTCGCAGAGCTGTCATCGATCAAGACGGTCAGATTGCCGAATATGAAAAAATCTCTTCAGACGGAGCTGAGCGATGCACAGATCCGCATACTGGACGCCTTCGACGTCAAGTACGTTCTGGAATGATCATCCGTAGGTGACCTTGTCGCTGTCGAGGACCTCGTTCCAGAGCCTGATGGTCTCCTGAGCGTCCTCCTCATCCATGATCTGGATGGCGAAACCGGCATGAATCACTGCCCACATGCCCACATCGGCCTCGACCATGGCCACATTGGCCTTCCTGGTCACTCCGCCGAAATCGACATCGGCCATATCTCCCTCGATCTTCACGATCTTCCCTGGAATTGCTAGACACATGGTATCACTCCGTCATGATCTTCAGGATGGCCTCTGCGGGCTGTCCGTCGGTCGCTGTGAGCGCAGCTACCGCCTTCTCCCTGTCGCATCCGGTCTGGCTCATGACGAGCTCCACATCGGAGGCTGCGAAGGTAACCTCTGGCTCGGAATCAGGCTGGCTTCCCTCTCCCAGCTCCCTTATGACTTCGGGACCTGTGATCTGGTAGCTCTTCTGGCCGCTCATCTCGACGCATGTGACGTTGGCACCCTTCAGGACGATCTCGTTCTTCTTCGTCCTTATGATGACCTCGGTGACATCAGGGATATCGGTCTGCTTGATACCCATCTGCTTCATGGCCTTCTGCATCTGGCGAGGGTTCATCCTCATTCCGCCCATGCTACCCAATTCTCCCCTCTTTATTTTAATTCAACGATGCTCCGACCGCCTTCTTCAGCGATTCGAGCACATCCTCCGCCTTCGAGGTGTCGGGCACCCCTCCCTGCGAGAAGTCGGGCTTGCCTCCGCCCCTTCCTCCGAATCCTGCGAGCACATCGGAGAGGACCTTCTTGCAGTCGACCCTCTTGTCCCCGGAAGCCAGCATTACTGATAGAGTCTCGGATACGGACACGAAAGCGGCCACCCCGCCCTTGGACCTTATGGACTCCATGGTGTCGTTGAGGACGTTCCTGTCCCCTCCGGGGAATATCGCGGCATAGACGTCGACCCCGTTGATCTGCTCGGGGACGATGTTCTTCGCCAGCTGCTTGGTGGCATCCTTGAGGAGCCTATCCTTGAGCTCGGACGAGCGCTTCATGTTCGATACGGCCTTGGAGGCGTCCTCGTTCTTGCAGCCGATGACGTCTATGACCTCGAGCGCGATGTTAGAGAGAGCCAGAGCGGACCTCTTGGCATCCTCTCCGACCTTGAAGTGTATCTCGTAGCCGTCCTTTCCGGACTTCACCTTGCGGTCCACGACCAGCATCCCGAGCTCCGACGTCTCCATCACATGGACCCCGCTGCACGCGGAGTAGTCGATGTCCCCGATGGCCACGACGGTGATCTCCTCGTCCTCGCCGATCCTCTCCAGCTTTATCCTCACCTTCTCCAGCTCAGGGTCGTCCCTGTCCATGACCGTGTGGGTGATGGAAAGATTGTCTTCAATTGCCTTGTTGGCGAAATCCTCGGCGGCCCTGATCTGCTCCCATGTGAGGTCGCGGTCCACGATGACGTACTTGACATCCGGGGAGATGAAGATCTTGACGATGTTCAGCTCGGGGCACTGCCTCTGCAGCGAACCGAACAGGAGGTGCTCCCCGGTGTGGCCCTGCATGAGCCCGTAGCGCCTGTCCCAGTCTACCTGGCACCACACGAGCTCGCCTTCCTTCAGGTCGTTGCCCGGGCACTTGTGGACTATGTCCCCGTCCTTGTTGTACGAGACCTCGGTCACCTTGCAGTCGCGGATCATCCCTGTGTCGTGCACCTGCCCTCCGCCTCCAGGGTAGAAAGCGGTGCAGTCGAGTATGACGTCATCCCCCTTCACGGAGACGACGTGGGCCTCGAAATCGAAGATGTATCCGTCATGTCTGAAGATCTCGTCAGTCATCGTATCGGCGCCTTCGATGCTGTCGGACATAATAAGATTGATGCCTGTCGGGGCCGTCTTGGACACCACGACGGTTTTTATATGTCCTTATTAGTAGCGTGCGACTGTAAGAGGCGCTCTTTATGAGAAGAACAAACACCTGTGGTGAACTTAGGGTTTCCGACTTAGGAAAGAAGGTATGCCTGCAGGGTTGGGTCAGGTTCTCCAGGGACCACGGCGGGGTGCAGTTCATTGACCTTGCCGACAGGTACGGGATTACCCAGGTCGTTTTCGACCCAGAGGACCTCCCCGCCGGCACGGACGCGAAGAAGATCGCGGACACCATCAATACCTTCACTCGCGAATGTGTCATATCCGTCGACGGAATCGTGAGGAATAGAGTAGAGGGAACCGAGGATTCCAGGAACCCCACCGGACAGATAGAGGTGCTCATCACGGGAGCAGAGCTCCTCAACACGTGCGCCATACCCCCGTTCGAGATCGGGGACCAGAAGGAGGGCGTCCTTCCCAACGAGGACACCAGGCTCAAGTACAGGTACCTCGACCTGAGAAGGACCGAGATGATCCAGGCCATGGTGTTCAGGAGCAAGCTCGTCCACCTTGCCAGGCAGTATCTGGAGCAGAACGGGTTCCTTGAGATCGAGACCCCCATACTGGGAAGGTCCACCCCCGAGGGGGCCAGGGACTACATCGTGCCCTCGAGGATCCACCCCGGGACGTTCTACGCGCTGCCCCAGTCGCCCCAGCAGTTCAAGCAGATGCTCATGGTCGCCTCCATGGACCGCTACTACCAGGTCGCAAGGTGCTTCCGCGACGAGGACTCCAGGAAGGACCGCCAGCCCGAGTTCACTCAGCTGGACCTCGAGATGTCCTTCGTGGACATGAAGGACATCCAGGACATGATGGAGGGCCTCATGGCCTACATCTGGAAGGGACTCTACAACGAGGACCTCAAGACCCCGTTCCCGCACATCGGGTACAGGGACGCCATGGAGAGGTTCGGATCCGACAAGCCCGACATGAGGTACGGCCTGGAGTTCGTCAAGCTCACGGAGGTCGTCAAGGATGCTCCCTACAAGATCTTCCAGAACATCCTCGCCAACGGCGGCATCGTCGCCGGTATCAACCTCAAGGCGGACATCGCCGGAGAGAAGGTTGGCAGGAACGACGTCGACCGTTACATCGCATACGCCAAGAAGGTCGGCCTCGGAGGACTCACCTGGATGAGGTGCGTCAACGGACAGCTGGAGTCCAACATCGTCAAGTACTTCACGCCCGAGATACTCGAGAACATCAAGACCACTATGGGCGCGGAGGAGGGCGACCTGCTCTTCATCATCGCCGGACCCTGGAAGTCCACCTACGAGGGCGGAGGGTTCCTCAGGAAGAAGATCGCGGAGGACCTCGGGCTCGTTCCCGAGAACGAGTTCCAGTTCTTCTGGATGGACGAGTGCCCCATGTTCGAGATCGACCCCGTTTCCGGAAAGTACGATGCGTTCCACCACCCGTTCGTCCTTCCGCAGAACGACCTGGACGACGAGTACGTCGGAGGCGCTTGCTTCGACCTGTGCCTCAACGGCAACGAACTGGGATCCGGATCGCTCCGTATCCACAACGCCAAACAGCAGATCGAGGTCTTCCACAAGCTCGGTCTCGACGACGAGAGGATCGAGAGGAACTTCGGTTACTTCGTCGAGATGCTGAGCTACGGCGCTCCCCCGCACGGAGGAATCGCCATCGGTATCGACAGGATCTGCGCCATCCTGCTCAACAAGGACTCCATCAGGGACGTCATCGCATTCCCCAAGAACAAGAGGGCCGTGTCGCTGCTCGACGGATCGCCCTCCAAGGTGGATGACGACAAACTCGAGGAGCTCCAGATCATATCCCTTGCTGGGGAGGACCTGGATCTTTCCGAGTACGAGGACCTCCCGGAGGAGTGAAACATTTCAGGGCCTTCGGGCCCCATGTTTCTCAAAGGAAGGTCACAGTCTCGTCCAGGGGCTTCCTGGAGGAGTGCATCGGACCGGGTTTGCAGTCGTCGGCAGGGTAGCCGAGCGGGAGGAGGTTGTAGACCGTCTCGTCTTCGGGGAGATCGAAGGCCTCCTTGACCTTGGCGGGATCGAACCATCCTACCCAGCATGTCCCGAGTCCAAGGGCATGGGCCTGCAGCATCATCTCGTCGGTCACTATGGCCGCATCAGTCTCGCCGCGGTTGAGCTTCGAGAAGTGGCTGATCCATTCCAGTTCCTTCTTCATGGCTATGATGAGGACCACGGGCGCATCGAAGTGCATGCACCATTCCTTGTCGAACTTCCTCCTCATCTCGGGGGACCTGACGACGTACACGTGCTGTCCCTGCATGTTTTTGGCGGTGGGCGCGAGCCTTCCCGCCTCGAGGATTTTGCGGAGGACCTCGTCCTCCACAGGCCTGTCGCTGTACTTGCGTACCGAGTATCTCGAGTTGATGACGTCTTCGAATTCCATGCTCTGGAATCGGAATCATTGGGATTAATGGTTTCTCCCCTTCCAGATTATTGGTAGAAGGGGATGCTGGCATCCCTGCTGTGATCTCAGAACCTGGCCTCGATCAGCTTCTTCGCCGTCTCCACGACCTCTGCGGAGGAGTATTTTCCTCCGGTCTGCTTCATCACGTATCCGATGACCTGGTTGGCCGCCTTGTCGTTCTTCTGGTAGTCGGAGACGATCTTGGGGTTGCTGTCCAGGAATCCGTTGATGAGAGCTTCCAGACCTGCGGAGTCCTCCTGTGCCGCGGCTGCATCCTGTCCGGTCATGTAGGACTTGATCTCGATGGCGCATTGGGTGTCGGTGATCTTGCCGTCGTTGAAGTCCCTGATGAGCTCCTTCAGCTTCCCGGTGTCGGTGACCCCGCGCTCGTCCATGGCCTTCCAGTTGGCGCTGATGGGTCCTCCCACCCATTTGATGGCGTTGGGCGCTCCGAACTCCTTGGCCACGTCCTCGAAGAGCGATGCCAGGTCCACAGAGGTGTTGACCAGCTGCTTGGCCATCTTCGGGTCGATCTTGTACTGCGATGTGATCCTGAGGATCATGTTCTGGGGGCTCTCGGAGATCTTTATGGAATCCGCCAGCTCCTTGATGTTGTAGACTCCGAGGTCGGGCTCGTCGATGTATCCGTACTGGTCCTCGAACTCCTTCACCCTCATGCTGATGGTGACGTCCCTGTCGGGGTCGTACCTCCTGGTCTCCCTGACGATCTTCTTCTTGGCCTTGATCATGGCGATCTGCCTGACCATCTCGGAGTGCAGGGCCTTCTCGGCGTTCTTCAGACCGCTGACGTTCTTGATCTCGACCCTCTCCGTGCCTACGGAGATGTTGCAGTCGCACTTGACCTCCCACTCCAGGTCGCCGGGGATGTCCAGCAGGTGCCTGAGGTCGCCGATCATCTGGGTGAGGAACTGCCTTGCCTCCGCCGGTGTGGCGATATCGGGCTCGGTGACGATCTCCGCCAGAGGGATACCGGACCTGTTGTAGTCCACGAGAGATGTGAGGTCCGCGGTCCTCTTTGTGCTTCCGGGGTCCTCCTCTATGTGTATCCTGGTGATCCTGATGGGCTTCTTGCCGTCCAGGTAGTACACCCCCCTCTCTCCGATCGGGTTGTCGTACTGGGTGATCTGGACGCTCTTGGACATGTCGGGGTAGAAGTAGGTCTTCCTGGCGAACCACGTGGTGTCATTGATCTCGCAGTTCAGCATCTTGGCGATCATTATGCCGTAGACGAGGACCTGTTTGTTCAATACAGGTCTGGATCCGGGCATGCCCAGGCATGTGGGGCATACGTAGGTGTTCGGGAACTCGCAGTCCTCGGTGGGACAGGAGCAGAACATCTTGGACTTCGTAGGGAGCTGCACATGGCATTCCAATCCGATCTTCATATGGACACCTCCGGTCTCCTGAGGTCGAACTGCTTCTCCCAGTCCTCGGCGACCGAGAACAGGATATCCTCGTTCCAGTGGTCCGCGACGAACTGCATTCCGACGGGCATTCCGTCGGAGTCGTATCCGCACGGAACGGACAGATGGGGTGTACCGGCGATGTTGGCCGGGACGGTAAGATAATCGGCCTTGTACGAATCCAGGGCTGACATCTTCGAGATGTCGTCGAACCTGGGCGCTGTGAACGGCATAGTCGGGGCCAGGACGGCGTCGTGGTCCTTCAGTATGCTCTTGTAATCGTTGATGACGACCTGCCTGACTTCCCTGGCCTTGGCGTAGTGCCTTCCTCCGAATCCGGCCATGCGGGCGTAGGTCCCCAGGAGGATCCTCCTCTTGGCCTCGTCCCCGAAGTACTTGGAGCGGACGGCTGTGAAGTAGTCGTCGAACTTCAGTGAATGGTCCCCCTCCTGGTGGCCGTACCTCATGCCGACGTATCTGGCCAGGTTGGTGGACGCCTCGGATGTGGCAAGTATGTAGTAGGCGGGCATGGCGTACTTGAGGGACGGCATGTCCACGTAGTCGACGTCGACGCCCATGGACCTGAGCTGCTCGACGGCGTCCTTGAAGACGGCCTCGACCTCCTTGGACAGCCCCTCGACCCCCTCCTTGGGAATCGCCACGGAGCCGATCTTCCTGTAGGCCGTCCTGAATTCAGGCTGGACCATGGATGTGGGGTCCCTGTCGTCCTTCCCGGCGATGATCTCCATGTACTTCTTCAGGTCGGTTGCCTTCTGGGAGATGACTCCGATCTTGTCCAGGGAGTTACCGTAGTCTATGAGACCGTACCTGGACACGCGTCCGTAGGTGGGCGCTATGCCGTAGACCCCGCAGAAGGACGCGGGGCAGCAGATGGAGCCTCCCGTCGAGACTCCCAGCGATATGTGGTCCTCGATGACCGATGCGGCGCAGGCGGATCCTCCGGAGGACCCTCCGCACGCCCTGTTCAGGTCGTAGGGGTTCTTAGGGATCTCGAATCCCGAGTTTGTGGAGAACGTTCCGAATCCGAACTCGTCCATGTTGGTCTTGCCTATGAGCTTGCCGCCGGCCGACCTGAGCTTCTCTATGCATGTGGCGTCGAAGACGGGGTGGTATCCCTCCAGTATCCTCGATCCGGCGCAGGTCTCCATGTCCTTGGATGTGAGGTTGTCCTTGGCCGAGAATAGGAATCCCGCGTCCCCGCATTCCGTATCGGGGGTCATCGCGTGGAACATCTGGTACTTCTCGTTGATGGCCTTGAGGTCCCTGAGGGTGTCCTGGGCGGTCATGATAGCCTGGGCCCCCTTACGTACCTCTCGTAGGTGTCCATGTCCCTGAGGAGGTCGTCAGCATCGAACTTGACCTCCGGGATGTCCTCCCTCACGATGTCCTCGACCTTGATCGGATTCACACCGCGCTCATCGCATCCGGGCGCCTCGTTCAGCAGCTCGAAGTAGCCCAGGATGTCACCCAGGTCCTTGCAGTATCTCTTCAGCTCCTCGTCGGTGAGGTCGATATGGGCGAACTTCGCCACGTCCTTAACGGTCTTTTCATCCATCATGAGACCTTCGGCGGGCTATCGGGCCATCCAATAAAAAATATTACGCGCGTCTTTTTACGAAGATGAAGCCGTAGAGGGTTATCCTGCCCTCCTGGAACGAGAACGTCTCCCCGATGCCCTCGAAGTACTTCTTGAGGTCGATGCCCAGGGTGGAGACCGAAGGGGTCTTCATCTCCGGGAACCGGCACGGGTCCGGATAGGCGCATTTTCCGCAGTAGAGGCACGGCCCGTCGAGGAATCCCTCGCAGTCGATCCCGTTGTTGCGGAGCTCCAGGATCATCTTCCTGACACCGCGCTGCATGGATTCGGTGATGCTGGCCAGGAGTTCCTTGTCGTGATAATCGGCCTCGAACTCGCGGCTCATTATGATGGCGTGCTCCACTGTCTCGTAGAAAGCGGCCACGTCCCTCTTGGCCCCCGGGTTGCACCCCCAGTTCGTATCGTAGGTGCCGCATTTGTTCTCCTTGCAGCGGGAGAACGCCAGGTTGTAGCTGTCCTCGTCGTACTCGGGGACCGGGCCCTTGCGGATCTTGTAGTCCTCGAACTCCCTCATCGTGGCGATGTTCTCCCATGCTTCCATGAGTGACTATCGTAGTAGAGGATAAAAAGCGTTAAGTGGTCATAAATGACGAAAGACCTTTATTATCGGTTCTGTTTGAACGTCTCATGGCAGCAGCTGCTAACCCTGAGAAACAACTAGCCGCAGGAATGAAAGCGATGGAAGAGGGCGATTTCAAGAAGGCCTATTCCTCATTCAAGAAGCTCGTGGTGGAGTTCCCCGATAACGCTGAGTGCTGGTTCTACAAAGCCGAGTGCGGGAACTACGCATCCGGCATGTTCGGGGCCAAGGCAGACGTGGACGAGATCATCGAGGCATACAAGAAGGCCATGGAGCTCGATCCCGAGCGCGCCGACTACTATCAGGCCTACGGATTGTTCTGCATATCAGTCCAGAAGTACGACGAGGCCGAGAAGGCATACTGCGAGGCGGCGGAGATCGACGAATCGCTGTCATCCTCCCTCTACTCGGAGTTCGCAATCGAGTACTTCAACAACGTGATGGCCCAGTACGGCGAGATCATGGAGGACCCCAAGGCCCGCGCGCCGTATGCCAAGAAGGCGCTCCAGTACATGCTCAAGGCATTGGAGCTCGATGCCGAAGAAGCAAAATCGCTTCTCTGATAACTTTTCATAAAAAATGTCGGCCCCGGAGCGCATGCACCGGGGACCGACAGTCCCATCTCCCTCAATCTTCTTGGGAAAATGAATTCAGTATCTCGTAGAGGAGGCCGTACAGCATCCTTGCCTTCTCCGGCTCCATGGTGATGCATGAAGCCATCCTCCCTGGTACTGTCAGGGCCCTCTCACGAAGCTCCTTACCTCTATCTGTGACGCTGACCACTACCGCGCGCTCGTCCTCCTTCGATCTCTCGCGGGTCACATAGCCTTTGGATTCCAGGCTCTTCAGCACGGGGGTGAGGGTCCCGGAATCCAGATAGAGCCTCTTTCCCAGATCGTTCACCTTGGACGGTCCGTCCTCCCATAGGACCATCATCGTGATGTACTGGGTGTATGTGATGTCCAGCTCGTCCAGCATCGGCCTGTAGCGGCGCACTATCTCCTTAGAGCAGGCGTACAGGGGGAAGCAGAGCTGGTTCTCTATCTTCAGGCATTCGTATCTGTCAGCGCTCACGTAGATTCCTCAGAGCAGTTTCTTGATGTCCGCCTCTATCTTCTGCGGGGTGTCGGTGGATCCGTAGCGCTCCACCACGTTCCCCTCGCGGTCCACGAGGAACTTCGCGAAGTTCCATTTGATCTTCTTCCCGAGCAGTCCGCCCTTCTGGGATTTGAGGTAGGTGTACAGGGGCGCCTCGTTGTCCCCGTTGACATCGATCTTGGAGAACTGGCGGAAGGTGGTGTTGTACTTCATCTGGCAGAACTCCACTATCTCCTCGTCGGATCCCGGGGCCTGGTTCCCGAACTGGTTGCAGGGGAAGTCGAGGATCTCGAATCCGTCCTTCTGGTAGGTGTCGTAGAGCTTCTGGAGCCCCTCGTACTGGGGGGTGAAGCCGCATCCGGTGGCGGTGTTCACGATGAGCAGCACCTTTCCCTTGTACTCGGAGAGGCTGACGTCGTTACCTTTCGCATCTTTCACAGTGAAATCGTATATTCCCATGTTCATCACCTAAATTTGATACAATTAGATTGTATACAATTTAATTATTTATTGCTTCGCGAACAACGGGGTTTTCAGAGAATCAGAGAAGAATGGGGGGAGGCCCCCATAAAGATATTCAGTACTGGTAAGGGGGACGCTGCATCGGCGGCTGCTGATACGGCATCTGTCCGGGCTGGTTGTTGTTGGGGGCAGGTATTCCCTTCCAGGTGAAGAGGCTGCACTGGAACATGGTGACGTTGCGAACGTTCGACCTGACGTACTTGTTCATCAACAGGGATGATACGAGGCCGAGCACGATGACGACAGCTCCGAGTCCGATGACAAGGGGCACGTTGGCGTCGAGTCCCACGAATCCGGTTCCGGTGAGGATCAGGGCTGCGGTGCATATGACGCAGACTCCGGTCACTATTGATACAATAGGCAGGAAGATTCCGACGGCTGCGATCACAAGGGATACTATGGCGAAGACGAGGACTGGAAGTCCGTCCTCAGCCACGCCGATGCCGAAGAGAGTCGTGGCCATGTCCGCTCCGTCCATGGGGATGGCGAACAGCGCGACGACGGTCACAACGAGCGCGGCGAACGCGAGTATGATCGAGATGAAACGGAAGTTCTTGTTGTTGTCAGGACATCCGGGGAGATAGGCTATGGGCTGCTTCTGCTGACCGGGATACGCTCCGTAGGGCTGCTGAGGCGGGTACGGATACTGCTGTCCGTACGGCGGTGCCTGCTGATACGGCTGCCCGTACGGGGGAGCCTGCTGCTGGTACGGGTTCTGCCCGTACGGGGGCTGTTGATATGGTTGCTGAGGCTGTCCGTATGGCGCCTGCTGCTGGTACGGCTGAGCAGGCGGAATGTTGTAGTTCTTGTTAGGGTCGTATGCACCTATGCGCTCGATCTCCTCTTCGACCGGAGGCTCATAGTTCATCTGGGGCCCCGCATGAACTGTACCCAATTCGGCTCCGCAACTGAAGCAGAAACGATTTCCTGCCGGGTTGTCAGAACCGCAATTTCCGCAGAATGTCATGTGTATCCCTTGGCACTAACATTTGAAGAAAATATATAACGGTTGTCAAGAAGCCTTCATAATAAACATAAAAGAAAGGATGGTAGCGAGGAGTCGATTTGAACGACCGATCTCCGGGTTATGAGCCCGACGGGATATCCTGGCTACCCCACCTCGCTATGTTGGACACTATGAGGGTGTATTATAAAACGTTTTGGTGGGCAGCGAGACCGGCTCAGAAGAACTTCTTCAGGAACATCAGGTCGTCGATCTTTCCTTTGATGTGGACCTTCTTGAGCACGAACGCCCTCATGGGCCTGAGGGTACCGTCGATCAGGGCCTGGAGGTTCTCGGGTGTGGTCTCGAGGGTGACGTCGGCCTCCTGCAGGAGCATCGGGGTGAAATCGTAGATCTGCGCGTTCTTGAGCTTCATGGAGTAGGCCTCTGTGCCGAGGTCGATGTTGAACGTCTTAACGAGAGGCTCGATCTCCTGCCTAACTTTGGGGTCCTTCTCCATCTTTCTGTGGAATTTGTCAATCAGTTCTTGGATCTGGGGTTGCATGCTCATTGTCTCACCAATCGTCTATCCTCGTGGTCTTTCTCTGCGACAGCATCTCCCTGACGGGCTCCCAGGACGTCCTCACATGGGGAGGTGCCTTTCCGTTCTCCTTTATCCAGTCGCGGATGAAGTCCATCGTGTAGTGGTCGCTGGGATAGCCGCTGCCGACATTGGTGCCGAACTCGGCCCTGATGTCGTCCATCATCCTGTCCCTGGTGACCTTCGCCACTATAGATGCAGCTGATACTATGGGGTACGTGTCATCGGCTTTATGCTTTGCGATGATTTCAACGTCCCTGTCGATCAAACCGAACAGGCGCTCCGTGAAGGCCGTCTCGTTGACATCCGGGCAGTCTGCCAGGACCTGGACGGTGTCCCACCTCGTGATCCCCTCCGCGAACATGTTGAGCTCTATCTCGTTGAGGGAGATCCTCTTGCGCTGCTGGTCGATATCCTCCGACGAGGCGATTACCGTGCACCAGTGGTCCGCCTCCGAGGTTATCTGGTCGTACATCCTCTCACGGACCTTGGGGGTGAGCTTCTTGGAATCCTTCACACCTATCCTCTTGAACGGGGCGTCCGTCTCGGCGTAGACCACGCCTACAACCAACGGGCCCATGACCGAGCCCCTTCCCGCCTCGTCCACTCCGCAGAACATCGTCCGACCGCTTGGTTGTAAGAATACATACTTTTAAAGTAGTTCGGTATTCGACGACACAATGACACTCAAATGCGACCTTCAGTACGGCAGAGGAGACAACGAGTTCAAGCTCACCCGTGTCGGGGTTAAGGGCGTCCGTAAGCCCGTACTCGTCCAGAGGGAGGATAAGAACGGCATCCTCAACCACAATCTGAACTGCAGCATAGACATCTTCGTGGACCTTCCCGGAACACAGAAGGGATCCCACATGTCCAGGAACGTAGAGGTCCTCAACGAGGTCGTCCTGGAGTCTATGGCCCATCCGGTCACCGCCCTGGAGGACATGGCGGCGGACATCTGCAGGAAGCTGATGGTCCATCACGAGTACGCCATGGAGGGAGAGGTCAGCATCGAGGCGGAGTACTTCCGCGCCACCAAGACCCCCCTCGGGAGGGACACGTTCGAGTCGTACACCCTGCTGGCAGGAGGCCACATAACCCGCGACGGGGAGCTGACCAAGATGATCGGCGTAGAGGTCATAGGGATGACCGCATGTCCCTGCGGCCAGCAGACTGTCACGGAGATGCTGGACATCCAGTGCGACCATAAGGTCATGACGCACAACCAGAGGAACGTCTGCACGCTGATGGCATACGTCCCGGAGAACATCACGATCGAGGCCAACGACCTGATCGACATCGTCGAGGCATCGTTCTCATCGCCAACGTTCGAGCTGCTCAAGAGGCCGGACGAGGGCCAGGTCATCATCAACGCGCACTCCAACACCAAGTTCGTCGAGGATGTGGTCAGGTGCGTCCTCCAGAACTTCGTGGAGAGATTCAAGGACCTCCCGGACGACGTCTATGTGGACGTCATAAGCGATTCCGAGGAATCGATCCACAAGCACGATGCCTATGCGGAGAGGGAGGCAACCCTCGGAGAGCTCCGCAGCGAGTATCACTGATTTCTAAAACAATTGTAAAAAGGCGGAGGAGGGGGCAGGATCACTCCTGCTCCTCGTCCTCCCCGTTGTATTCCTCGAGCTTCACGTCCATGACGGAGATGTCCGAGACATAGACGTTGGGCGGGCACTCCAGGTCGTCCAGGCATCCTACCCAGTAGACCACGAGTCCGGGGCCGAAGAGGTTCGTGTAAGGTATGAGCTGCTTGCGGGAGTTGTACTTGAACTCCGTGTTGTCGCCGAAAGAGGCCTTGCTCTCCACCCAGCAGATCTTGTGGCCCTTGTAGAGCACGGGCTTGTCGAGAAGGCAGTCCGGCGTCTTCGTGAACTCCGTTCCGCGGAGGTCGTTCTCCGTGCGGTATGTGATTCCCTGGCCGTCGAGCCACTGGTGGGCGAGGTCCTCTCCCCAGAGCCCCCTCTCCTTCTGCCGCTCGTTGGCGGCCGGGGAGTAGACCGGATCGTTGGCTATCGCTTCGCGGACCTCCTCCGCCACATCCGGGCTCTCGAGGGAGTCCGGATCGTTGATTGCGGCCCAGAAGTCCTTCTTGGACGTCCCGTCCTCCAGGAATATGAACATCGCCGTGAGGATCGGGGGGAAGCGGTACTTGTTGGACAGCTCCAGTATGGTCTTGCCCTTGTACCACTCCTTCAGCATGCGGGGGGCGTTCTGCTTCACGATGTAGAACTTCTTCTTGACCTCCCTGCTGGTCTTCTGCGTGTATAGGGTGTCCAGCAGCCTCTCGTCGTAGCGGCCCTTGTGGGCCTCGATGTCCGACGGTTTCCTCAGGCTGTTGTACAGTTCCTTGTACTCTGCGTAATCCACGTTATCACTTGGACAGGTTCCTGCAGAGGTCCTCGACTGCAGAGATTACGACGTCCTTCACCATGGATGTGGGGGGACAGTAAGCGTTCTCGGAGCGCACGAGGAAATCCTCGGCCGTGATACCGTTGATGGCGGCGGATGTGAGCCAGTCAATGCGGCCAGTGGCCTCCTCGCCGGCTATGATCTGCGCGCCGATGATCCTGTGGGAGGTCCTGTCCGCCAGAACCTTCACTATGAGCTCCTTGCCTCCGGGGTAGTACCTGGCGCGGGTGAGGCCGACGGCCTTGCCCTCCACGACATCGATCCCGTACCATGAGGCCAATCCCTTGGAGAGGCCTGTGCCTGCGATCTGCTTGTCGCCGATGAAGCTCACCCACGGGCTGGCGACGGGTCCGAACAGCTTCTTCTCGGCGCTGACCGCGTTGTTCCCGGCGATCGCTCCCTGCTTCACCGCTGTGGAACCGAGCTGACTCATGGTCGCCCCGTTCATGATGGCGGATTCGCACTGCACCAGGTCCCCTGCGACGTAAATGTCGGGGACGAGCCTGCCCCTCTTGTAGGGCTGGAGGGTGGGCGAGACGATGAGGGCGTTGAGCTGGCCCACATCGAATCCCAATGCCTTGGGGATGTCCAGGTTGGCACGGACCCCTGTGGCGAATATCATGACCTGGCAGGGGTATTCCTGTCCGGCCGCGGTGACGCTGGTGACCTTGTCGGTGCCGTTGACCGCCTGTATGGGGGCCTTCATCACGAACTTGATGCCCCTCTCCTCGAGGTGCTTCTGTATGTAGTCCGCCATGTCCTTGTCCGCGATACGGGGGATGACCTGGTCCATCATCTCGATGACGGTGACGTCCTTGCCCATGTTCTTGAACGATACGGCGAGCTCCAGACCGATGACGCCCGCGCCGCCGATGACGACGCTCTGCGCATCCTTCAG
>Ga0310696_10005081_pt1 | contig 15946 bp, 15 predicted proteins | sample AusTroGonzalo_MG_4_FD_203885 | JGI IMG/M metagenome (GOLD analysis project Ga0310696, IMG submission 203885) | Bovine rumen microbial communities from tropical cattle in Woodstock, Queensland, Australia - Gonzalo_02 (v2) (version 2) | ecosystem: Host-associated > Mammals > Digestive system >...
AGCCGTGTATCAGGTGGTCGGTATTCTCTCGGTCGGTCTTCGCCATCAGGTCGATGGCCTCGTTGACGTTCTGGATGCCCTTCTCGCGGTCACCCTCGTAGAAGAGGTTCTGGCCCATCGTGATATGCGCCAGCGACTGGTAGTAGGCGTTGCCGGTTTGCTCGGCCAAGTCGTGCAACTGCTGTAGCCACTTGTGCTGCTCGACCTTGCGGCCGGCGAGCTCGCTGGTATTGCTAAGGGCGTTCAGCACGCTCAGCCGTTTCTCGCTGTCGGCCTCTACCTCCTTGTTGTTCAATAGCTGCAGGTATAGCTTGTAGGCATCGCGGAACTGCATGATGTTGTAGAGCGAGTCGGCCGTGGCCATAGTCTGGTCGAAGCCGGTATCAAGTGAATGGCCGGTCGCATCCTTCGTGCCGCCACCGCCTGCACAGCCCGTCAGCAGGGCCGCTATCATGAGTATTAATAGGTGTAAAGACTGCTTCATAGTTTTTGTTGTGAATCAAACACGCTGCAAATATACAACTTTTTCCTGATAATTCTGCTAAGGACTCCACTTTTTTTTGTTCTAAGGATATAAAGGATTCTAAGGATTACTCAACGAGTTTTGAAAAATACTCATGGAGTATTTCGCAAAAGTCATGGAGTATTTTTTGAAAGTCGTGGGGTATTGGTTATAGGGTGAAAGATGAAGGGTGAAAGATATAAATTAGAAATTATTACGCGTACGCGCGCGGTACGCACGAGGATTTTCGAAATCCATCCTTCATCTTTCACCTTTCACTGTCATGCCTTCTGACGGTGCAAAGATAGTAAAAAGTGAGCGAAAAACCAAATAAATTCGAAATTATTTTGCATTTCGCTCGGTTTGCACTACCTTTGAGGTAAGCCTCGAAGGTACTTTCGCTCGGAAAATTGCAAATAAATTTGCATTTTCACTCACTTATTCGTACCTTTGCAGGCGAAAAAGATAATCATGGCACAAGGAAAGAAAAGAAGATGGCACTGTCTGTCAGGACAGGAGCCTACAGAACTCGATAAGCAGGTGATGTACTGGGAGAACAAGGGTAAGCTTGTGCCCACACGTGACCTGATTAAGACACCAGAGCAGATTGAGGGAATACGTCGCGCCGGCGTTGTCAACACTGGTGTGCTCGACGAGGTGGCAAAAAACATACGAGCTGGTATGTCAACTCTGGAGATTGACCAGATATGCCGTCGCTACTGCGAGGAGCATAACGCCATTCCCGCCTGTCTGAACTATGGTGGCGACGAGGATACACCGCCGTTCCCCATGAGCGTGTGCACGAGCATCAACGAGGTGGTGTGTCACGGCGTTCCCAAGGAGGAGGACGTGCTGGAGGAGGGTGACATCATCAATGTGGACTTCACCACCATACTCGATGGCTACTACGCTGATGCCTCGCGTATGTTTATAATAGGTAAGACGACTCCCGAGAAGGAACAGCTGGTGCGTGTGGCCAAGGAGTGCCTGGAGATTGGTATGGAGGCCGCCAAGCCCTTCGGCTTCGTAGGCGACATCGGTCATGCCATCGAGAAGCACTGCAAGAAGTACGGCTATGGCATTGTGCGCGACCTGGCCGGTCATGGCGTGGGCAATGCCTTCCACGAAGATCCGGAGGTGGACCACTACGGCCATCGCGGTACGGGCATGCTGCTGGTGCCGGGCATGGTATTCACCATTGAGCCGATGATCAACATGGGCACATGGCGCGTCTTCATCGATGCCGACGACCCGTACGGTTGGGAGGTCATCACCGAGGACGAGAAGCCCAGCGCACAGTGGGAACACACGCTGCTGATGACTGAACATGGAGTGGAAATACTGACGTATTAAGCTATGCAGAAGGATATATATATATTAGGTATAGAGTCGAGCTGCGACGACACATCGGCTGCCGTGCTGAAAAACGGGGTGCTGCTGTCGAACGTCACGGCCTCGCAGGCTGTCCACGAGGCCTACGGCGGTGTGGTGCCTGAGCTGGCATCGCGTGCCCACCAGCAGAATGTGGTGCCGGTGGTGGATCAGGCTCTGAAGCGGGCTGGGGTAGAGAAGGAACAGCTGTCGGCAGTGGCCTTCACACGCGGTCCGGGACTGATGGGCTCGCTGCTCGTCGGCGTCAGCTTCGCCAAGGGCTTCGCCCGTTCGCTGGGTATTCCCCTGATTGACGTGAACCACCTGCAGGGACATGTGATGGCGCACTTCATAAAGGAAGAAGTGAAAGGTGAGGACGGAGAAGTGAGAGAAAGCTCAAACATTCCGCCGCTGCCATTCCTCTGCTTGCTGGTGTCGGGCGGTAACTCGCAGATAGTCAAGGTGAACGCCTACAACGATATGGAGGTGCTGGGACAGACCATCGACGACGCTGCCGGTGAGGCTATCGACAAGTGCTCGAAGGTGATGGGACTGGGCTATCCCGGTGGCCCGATTATCGACCGTCTGGCCCGTCAGGGTAATCCGAAGGCCTACACGTTTGCTGAGCCGAACATCCCGGGTTTGGACTACAGTTTCTCGGGACTGAAGACGTCGTTCCTCTACTCGCTGCAGAAGTGGGTGGCCGAGGAGCCCGACTTCGTGGAGAAACATAAGGAGGACATCGCTGCCTCGCTGGAGTGGACCATTGTCGATATCCTGATGAAGAAGCTGAAGAAGGCCGTGAAGCAGACGGGTATCAAGCATGTAGCTGTGGCTGGTGGCGTCAGCGCAAACAACGGTCTGCGCAATGCTTTCTACGACGCCGAGAAACGCTACGGCTGGACTATCTACATACCGAAGTTCAGCTATACCACCGACAATGCTGCCATGATAGGTATCGTTGGCTACTACAAGTTCATGGACAAGGAGTTCTGTCCGATTGATGCGCCGGCATTCTCGAAAGTCACATTTAAGTGAATTTGGCAATTCACAATTCATAATTGATTAAGTAAATATTAAGATATGGATTTCGAAAGTAAGATTACAAGCAGGGAGATTAGCGAACTGCTTTGGGATATGGAAAAGACCGTTGGAACGGCAGAAAGTTGTACGGGAGGACGTATTGCTGAAGCCATAATGTCGATTCCCGGCGCTTCCAAGTACTTCAAAGGTGGCGTTATCTCGTATGTGAATGAGATCAAAGAGTCGCTCTTGGGCGTCAGTCATGATTTGCTGGAGGAGAAGACCGCTGTCTGCGAGGAAGTCGCCATCGCCATGGTGAAGGGGGCTTGTCGCACGTTGAACACCCATTATGCCATTGCGGCTACGGGTTTTGCCGGTCCTACGGGTGGAACGAAGGAAATTCCCGTTGGCACCATCTGGCTGGCTTGCGGTAATGCCGATCGTGTGGCAACTGTAAAAGTAGAGGAAGACCACGGCCGTGACATCAATCTGGCCATTGCCACCAATCGTGCCATGCAGCTCTTTTTGGAGTATCTGAAAGAAGAAAACGTGGAAAAAGAAGAGTTGGAAGGTTAAAAAATATTAAGATTAACTCAAATATCAAGGGGCGGCTTTCGTTTCTCAAAGAAAATCTGTACCTTTGCACCCTGTTTGGAATAAGTTACTAAAAAGTACACAATTAAAGTAGATAGAAATGTCTAAGGTTTGTCAAATTACAGGAAAGAAGGCACAGATTGGTTGCAATGTGTCTCACTCAAAGCACCGCACTAAGAGAAGCTTTGACGTTAACCTCTTCAGCAAGAAGTTCTACTATGTAGAGGAGGATTGCTGGATTCAGTTGAAGATCAGCGCTGCTGGCCTTCGCATGATTAATAAAGTAGGTCTGGATGCTGCATTGAAGCAGGCTGTTGCCAACGGATATGTAGACTGGAAGGATATTAAAGTGATAGGAGATTAAGAGATGGCAAGCAAGAAAGCAAAAGGCAATCGCGTCCAGGTTATCTTGGAGTGCACTGAGCAGAAGAACAGTGGTCTGCCCGGTATGAGCCGCTACATCACCACGAAGAACCGCAAAAATACGCCCGAGCGTATGGAGCTGATGAAGTATAACCCCATCCTGAAGAAGATGACTCTTCACAAGGAAATCAAATAATCACGACTGAAGCATGGCAAAGAAAACCGTCGCTACCCTCCACGAAGGCTCAAAGGATGGTCGCGCTTACACAAAGGTTATCAAGATGGTGAAGAGCCCCAAGACGGGCGCTTACGTCTTCGACGAGCAGATGGTTCCCAATGAGGCCGTTAAGGACTTCTTCAAGAACTAATAAGAGTCAATTATTTCCTAACATCATAAAGGCTGCAATTCCTGCGAGGGGTTGCAGCTTTTTTCGTTTATGTATTGCACGTTTTCATGGGCGGTTTGGTGTCGATGGAATGGGGAAATATTGAAAAACTGTGAAAGTTTATGTAATTAGGGAAAAATCGTAGCGCCGTGTTTGGCGGTTTCCGCTTTTTACTATATCTTTGCACTTCGTAAAGATATAGCTATATGGGACTTTTTGGATTTTTTGGAAAGAAGAACAAAGAAACGCTTGACAAAGGCTTGGAGAAGACGAAGACATCGGTGTTCGACAAGCTGGCACGTGCTGTGGCCGGTAAGTCGAAAGTTGATGACGATGTGCTGGACAACCTGGAAGAAGTGCTTATCACGAGTGATGTGGGCGTTGATACGACATTGAAAATCATTGAGCGCATCGAGGAACGCGTCAGCCGCGACAAGTATGTCTCGACCAGCGAGCTGAACACCATCCTGCGCGAAGAAATAGCCTCGTTGTTGGCTGAAAATAACGCAGATGACCAGGACAACTGGGACTTGCCCAGCGACCATAAGCCCTACGTCATCCTTGTCGTTGGTGTCAACGGCGTTGGTAAGACGACAACCATCGGCAAGCTGGCTTGGCAGTTCAAGCAGGCTGGCAAGAAGGTGTATCTGGGCGCTGCCGACACGTTCCGTGCTGCTGCCGTGGAGCAGCTCTGCATCTGGGGCGAGCGCGTAGGCGTGCCTGTAGTGAAGCAGCAGATGGGCTCTGACCCTGCGTCTGTGGCTTTCGACACGCTGCAGAGTGCCAAGGCCAATGGCGCTGACGTAGTGATTATTGATACAGCCGGTCGTCTGCACAACAAGGTGGGCCTGATGAACGAGCTGAAGAAGATTAAGGACGTCATGAAGAAGGTGATGCCCGAGGCTCCTGATGAGGTGCTGCTGGTGCTTGACGGCTCTACAGGACAGAACGCCTTTGAGCAGGCTCGTCAGTTTGCGGCCGTTACGCAGATTACGAGCCTGGCTATCACAAAGCTCGACGGCACAGCCAAGGGCGGTGTGGTCATCGGTATCAGCGACCAGCTGAAGGTGCCCGTGAAGTACATCGGTCTGGGTGAGGGCATGGAGGACCTGCAGTTGTTCAACAAGCGCGAGTTCGTGGATTCGCTGTTTAAACAGTAGTATAATGAAAAAGACTTTTATAGAAGGCTTGATTATAGGATTGGCATGTGGTGCTTTTGCTGCGTGTCTTTTCTTCATGTTGTAATGAATGATGAAGACGATAGACTTTATTTCGCTCGGTTGTTCCAAGAACCTCGTTGACAGCGAGATGCTGATGGGACTGATGGAGGCCAACGGCTATCGGTGTACGCACGATAGCGATGACCCTCAGGGCGAGATTGTGGTTGTCAATACCTGCGGTTTTATAGCCGACGCCAAGGAGGAGAGCATCAACACCATTCTGGAGTTTGCACAGGCTAAGACTGAGGGGCGCATCGAGCGCCTTTATGTCATGGGCTGTCTGTCGGAGCGCTATCTGGCTGACCTTGAGGCCGAGATTCCTGAGGTTGACGGTTGGTACGGGAAGTTCAATTACCGTAAACTGTTGGAAGACCTGAAAGCCTCTCCAAGCCCCTCCCAAGGAGGGGGTGTCGGGATACATAATACCGTCTCCTTAAGTAATCAAGCATCCCTCCCTTTGGGAGGGCTTGGGTGGGCTCGTCACCTCACCACGCCCCGCCACTACGCCTACATCAAGATAAGCGAGGGCTGTGACCGCCACTGTGCCTACTGCGCTATTCCGCTGATTACAGGCCGTCATCAGAGCCGTCCGATGGACGAGATTCTCGACGAGGTGCGCCAGTTGGTGAAAGGCGGAACGAAGGAGTTCCAGGTCATTGCACAGGAACTGACCTACTACGGTGTGGACATCGACGGCAAGCAGCATATAGCAGAACTCATTGACAAGATGGCCGATATAGAGGGCGTGGAGTGGATACGTCTGCACTACGCCTATCCCACGCATTTCCCGTGGGAGTTGCTCAAGGTTATCCGTGAACGTAAGAATGTCTGCAAGTATCTTGACATAGCCCTGCAGCACGTCAGTGACCACATGCTCGACCGCATGCACCGTCATGTAACGAAGCAGGAAACCTATGAATTTGTGGAGCGTATTCGTCGCGAGGTGCCGGGCATCTGTCTGCGTACTACGCTGATGGTAGGCTTCCCCGGTGAGACCGACGAAGACTTCCGTGAACTGGTGGAGTTCACGAAATGGGCACGCTTCGACCGTATGGGAGCCTTTGCCTATTCCGAGGAGGAAGGTACCTATTCGGCTGAACACTATGAGGACGATGTGCCTGAAGAGGTCAAGCAGGCACGTCTGGATAAACTGATGCGTGTGCAGCAGAACATCAGTGCCGAACTGGAGGCCGAGAAAGTGGGACGCACCATGCGTGTCATCATCGACCGTCAGGAAGGTGACTACTATGTAGGACGTACGGAATACTGCTCACCTGAGGTGGATCCCGAGGTGTTGATTCCCGTTGCAGAAGGCCGACTGACCATCGGCAGCTTCTATGACGTCAAGATGACCGACGCCGAAGAGTTTGATTTGTATGGAACAACCAATTTTTAAAACATGATAAACAATAAAGTCTTCATTGCCGAACTTGCACAGCGTCTGGGTTACAACGCCAAGGATACCCAGAAGATGGTCTACAATATTGTGGACGCTATGGCTGACACGTTTCAGGAAGGCAATGCTGTCAACGTTCAGAACTTTGGTAGCTTCGAGGTTAAGAAGAAGATGGAGCGTATCATGGTCAATCCGTCGACCGGTCAACGTATGCTCGTGCCGCCAAAGTTGGTGTTGGGCTTCAAGATCAGCCCTAAGTGGAAGGAGCAGGTAAAGAATGGAGGAACCGAATGATGGAGAAGATTTCCATACAAGAGATTGCCACCGTTCTGATAGAGAAGAACGGTCTGAAGAGAAAAGAGGCCGAGCAGTTCGTTCTGACGATGTTCGACCTTATCAAGGAGAGCCTGGCAACCGACCGCGTTGTTAAGGTAAAAGGACTTGGCACTTTCAAGGTGGTGGATATTGAGGCCCGTGAAAGTGTTAATGTGAACACTGGTGAGCGTGTGCTCATTGAAGGACACGACAAGATAACCTTTACGCCTGACAATTCCATGAAGGAACTGGTGAACAAACCGTTCTCTCAGTTTGAGACCGTGGTACTGAATGAAGGCGTTACCTTCGATGATATGCCGGAGACAGAAGATGAAACAGAGACACCGGACACCCCGGAGGCACAGGAAATACCAGAGATACCGGAAACTCCGGAGAACCCGGAAAACCCGGAGAACCTGGAGATACCGGAAACTCCGGAAAACCCGGAAAATCCGGAAAACCCGGAAAATCCGGACACTCCGGACACACCGGAAAACCCGGATGTTCTGGAAACTCCGGAAACTCCGGAAACACCGGATACTCCGGATGCTCCGGAAATACCGGAGTCAGAGCCCGTTGTAGAGCCAGCCCCTGAGCTCGAACCCGAACCTCTACTAGAGCCCGAGACAGGACCGGTGTTGGCATTCTTTGAGTCGGAAGAACAGACAATAGCTCAGCCGGAGGAACAATCAATAGAAGAAATCGAGGAACAACCGATTGAAGATACAGAGGAACAAATAACTGAAGAAACCGAAGAAACCGAAGAACAAACCTTTGAAGAAGAAGAGTATATGAGTAAGAAAATGACTTATATTTCGCTGGTGATAGCCATCCTCGCCTGCATCCTGAGTTTCGCAGCCGGCTACTACCTCCGCGGTAATAACGTATTGAATACATTCGCCGATGACGAAATTGTGGAAATTGACACCCCCATTGAGGTCGTCGAGTCTGTAGTTTCTGACAGTGTTAAGAAAGATTCGGTAGTCAATGAGGAGCCGAAGGCTGAACCCGTCAAGGAAGAGCCCGTTCAGGCCGAGGCTGTCAAGGAAGAGCCTATGAAGGCAGAGCCTGTCAAGGTGGAACCCGTTAAGGAAGCGCCGAAAGCAGAGCCCGTTAAGCAGGAAGCTGCACAGACAGAGGTAAAGCCCGATAAATATGACCAGATGGATGCCCGTGTACGTACCGGTGCCTATCGTATCGTTGGAACCGACCATATTGTCAAAGTGAAGGCTGGTGAGACGCTTCCCAAGATTGCCCGTCGTACGCTTGGTCCCGATATGGAGTGCTATATTGAAGTATTCAATGGCATCAAGTCGTCGGCCGAACTCAAGGAGGGACAGAGCATTAAGATTCCGAAGCTGGAACTGAAGAAAAAGAAGAAGAAAGCTAACAATTAAAAACATACACACAATTATGGCAGAATCAGTAGATATCCGGGAACTGAATATCCGGATTGAACAACAAAGTGCATTTGTGACAAACCTGGTGGCGGGTATGGACCGCGTCATCGTAGGACAGAAACATCTCGTAGACTCCCTGCTCATCGGACTGCTGAGCGACGGCAACATCCTGCTTGAGGGTGTGCCCGGTCTGGCAAAGACCTTGGCTATTAAGACCCTGTCGCAGCTCATCGACGCAAAGTACAGCCGCATACAGTTCACTCCCGACCTGTTGCCGGCTGACGTTACGGGTACGATGATTTACAGTCAGAAGGACGAGCGCTTCCTCGTGAAGCAGGGTCCTGTCTTTGCCAACTTCGTGCTGGCCGATGAGATTAACCGTGCTCCTGCCAAGGTTCAGAGCGCTCTGCTTGAGGCCATGCAGGAGAAGCAGGTGACTATTGGCAGCGAGACCTTCAACCTGCCAAGCCCATTCCTGGTGATGGCTACGCAGAACCCCATAGAGCAGGAGGGAACCTATCCGTTGCCCGAGGCGCAGATGGACCGTTTTATGCTGAAGGTCATCATTGACTATCCGACGCTGGACGAGGAGAAGCGCATCATCCGTGAGAACATCGCTGGTTCGCTGCCTGAGGTGAAGCCCGTTACTACCGGTGAGGAGATTCTCAAGGCCCGTGCTGTTGTACGTGAGGTTTATATCGACGAGAAGATTGAGCAGTATATTGCAGATATCGTGTTCGCTACCCGCTATCCTGAGCGCTATGGCCTGAAGGAGCTGAAGGACATGATTCAGTTTGGTGGTTCACCCCGTGCCAGTATCAATCTGGCTAAGGCTGCCCGTGCCTATGCCTTCATCAAGCGTCGTGGCTACGTGGTGCCTGAGGACGTGCGTGCTGTGGCTCACGACGTGCTGCGTCATCGTATTGGCCTGACTTATGAGGCCGAGGCTTCGAATATCACCAGCGAGGAGATTGTCTCTAAGATCATCAACAAGGTTGAAGTGCCCTAAAACTAGTAGGACTAGTTAAACTAGTATGACTAGATTATGGAAACATCTGAGATATTAAAGAAGGTACGCAAGATAGAAATCAAGACCCGTGGTCTGAGCTCGCAGGTCTTCGCCGGACAATACCATTCCGCCTTTAAGGGTAGGGGAATGGCGTTCAGCGAAGTACGTGAGTATCAGTATGGCGACGATGTCCGTGATATCGACTGGAATGTGACCGCCCGCTTTCACCGTCCCTATGTCAAGGTGTTCGAGGAAGAGCGCGAACTGACGGTCATGTTGTTGGTCGACGTCAGCGGTTCGTTGGACTTCGGTACTCAGGTACAGATGAAGCGCGACATGGTGACGGAGATTGCTGCGACCATCGCGTTCTCGGCTATTCAGAACAACGACAAGATAGGCGTGGTCTTCTTCTCCGATAAGGTGGAGAAGTATATACCGCCGAAGAAAGGCCGCAAGCATATCCTCTACATCATCCGCGAGATGCTCGACTTCAAGGCAGACTCCAAGAAGACGGACATACGCCAAGCCATCGAGTTCCTGTCGAGTGTGCAGAAACGCCGTACCACTGCCTTTATATTGAGCGACTTCTATGTGCGTAACGACTTCCTACAATCCCTGCAGATAGCTAACCGCAAACATGATGTAGTGGCTATTCAGGTGTATGACCCTCGTGCCCGTGAGTTGCCCGATGTAGGACTGATGAAACTGGTAGATGCAGAAACAGGACATGAGCAGTATGTTGATACCAGTTCTAAGTCTCTGCGTCAGGCTTATACTCGCTATTGGACCACTCGTCAGAAGAAATTGGAAGAAACCTTTACGAAGAGCAATGTTGACAGCGTCAGCATCGCAACAAACGATGATTTCGTGAAGTCGCTGCTCGGACTCTTTAAACAACGAGGTTGATTAGAATGAAGAAATTGTTTTCTGTTATACTATTGACGCTTAGCTTCTTGCAGATGACGGCGCAAGTGTCTGTTGAAGCTGAGATTGACTCTATTCAGATTTTTATCGGCGAGCAGGCTCACGTCACGTTAAGGGCTTCGATGCCTGAAGGGGCAACTGCTGAGTTCCCTGTCTTCAAGGCCTCCGAGATGTTAACACCAGGTGTTGAGGTGATAAGCAGTAAGGAGGAAGGTGTTAAGGGTAAAGATAATGGCATTGTTGAACGAGCTGTCATCTATACGCTGACATCGTTTGACGATACACTCTATTACCTGCCGCCATTTGCTGTCAAGGTTGATGGTAAGTCCTATAAGAGCAAGTCACTGGCATTGAAGGTGCTTCCGGTAGAGGTCGACACCATGCATGTGGAAAAGTTCTTCGGACCGAAGGACGTACAGGATAATCCGTTCCTATGGAGTGAATGGCGTCCGCTGGTGCTGCTCTTCGTGTTGATGTTGCTGCTGCTGGCTTTGGGAGGCTATCTTTACTACCGTCTTCGCTCAGGCAAGCCTATCATCACCGCTATCCGTGTGGTGAAACGACTGTTGCCTCACCAGAAGGCCATGAAGGAGATAGAGCAGATCAAGGCCGACAAGATGGTGTCATCGGAGAACCAGAAGGAGTACTACACGAAACTCACCGAGACGCTGCGTAAGTACATAGAGGAACGCTATGGCTTCAATGCCATGGAGATGACCAGCTCGGAGATTATCCAGCGTCTGACCGCTGAGAGCGACCAGAAGATGCTTGATGAACTGCGACAGCTGTTTACAACGGCTGATTTGGTGAAATTTGCCAAGTATTCGGTTCTTATCAACGAGAATGACGCCAACCTTGTCAACGCCATCGACTTCATCAACCAGACGAAGCTCGAAAACCTGCCGCAGGAGGAGACGGTGAAACCGCAGCTCTCTGCTGAGGACGAACGAAACCTGAAGACACGCAAGGTGCTGAAGGGTGTTATCACCGCTATCGGTGTTGTCAGCTTCGGTCTGCTGGTATATGTCGTCTACGGTGTCTGTCAATTATTAATGTAGAAAGATGGAATTTGCTAATAAAGAATATCTGTTTCTGCTCCTGCTCGCGATACCTTATCTAATATGGTATCTGAAATACAGGAAAAAGAGCGAGCCGACGCTGCGCATGGGCGATACATTCGCCTTCCGCAATGCGCCGAAGAGCTGGCGTATGAGGCTCATACCATTACAGCTCGTGCTTCGTCTGCTGACATTCACGATGGTGGTCATCGTACTGGCCCGCCCACAGACACATAACTCTTGGAAACACCGTACCGTCGAAGGCATTGACATTATGTTGGCAATGGACGTATCGACGTCGATGTTGGCCGAGGATCTCAAGCCTAATCGTATTGAGGCTGCCAAACAGGTGGCTGCAGAGTTCATCAGCGGACGTCCCGATGATAACATCGGACTGTCGATTTTTGCAGGTGAAGCCTTTACGCAATGTCCAATGACCACCGACCACGCCTCGCTGCTCAGCCTGTTGCAGAATGTCCGTACAGACATTGCTGCACGAGGACTCATCGAGGATGGTACGGCTATCGGTATGGGACTGGCTAACGCAGTCGGTCGTCTGAAGGATTCGAAGGCTAAGAGCCGCGTCGTCATCCTGTTGACGGATGGCTCCAACAACCGTGGTGACATCTCACCTTTGACGGCTGCAGAGATTGCCAAGAGCCTTGGGATACGTGTCTATACCATTGGTGTCGGCACGAACAAGGTGGCACCGTACCCGATGCCTGTTGCCGGTGGCGTGCAGTATGTCAATATTCCCGTTGAGATTGACAACGAGACACTGCGTAAGATAGCGCAGGCTACTGACGGTGACTTCTACCGTGCTACCAACACGAAGGAGTTGCACCAGATATACAAGGAGATTGACCAGTTGGAAAAGACCAAGCTCAACGTCAAGAAGTTCAGTAAGAAGTACGAAGCCTACCAGCCTTTCGCTCTTGTGGCGGTGCTGGCACTGTTGCTCGAACTGTTGCTGCGTATAACCGTATTTAGGAGGATACCATAAGTTATGTTCAGATTTGAAGATCCCATATATCTCTACTTGCTGGTGCTGATACCGGTACTGGCTATTATCCGTTTCGTCGGCTATCGCAGTCGTAAACAACGTCTGCGCAAGTTCGGTAATCCTGCGCTACTGAAAGAGCTGATGCCTGATGTCTCACGTTGGCGTCCTGCCGTGAAATTCTGGTTGCTACAGGGGGCTTTGGCACTGCTCATTATCATGTTGGCACGTCCGCAGATGGGTACCAAGATTAGTCATGAGAAACGAACAGGCATAGAGACCATCATTGCTATGGATATCTCTAACTCCATGCGTGCAGAGGATGTGTCGCCCAGCCGTCTGGACCGCTCGAAGATGATTGTCGAGAATCTGGTTGACAGGTTCTCCAATGACAAGATTGGTCTTATCGTCTTTGCCGGCGATGCTTTCGTACAGCTGCCTATCACCAGCGACTATGTGTCGGCAAAGATGTTCCTCTCGAATATCGACCCCTCGATGATGGCTACGCAAGGAACCGACATTGCCGGTGCCATCAACATGGCTACACATAGTTTTACACAGGATACAGAAGTTGGTAAAGCCATCGTTATTATTACCGATGGTGAAGACCACGAGGGTGGGGCATTGGAGGCCGCCAAAGCCGCTAAGGCTGCAGGTATGCGTGTCTATGTGCTTGGCGTGGGCTCTACGCAAGGATCACCAATTCCCATTCCGGGAACAGGGGACTATATGCAGGATAATACGGGCAATACTGTGATGTCGGCTCTTAACGAGCAGATGTGCCGTGAGGTGGCTCAGGCTGGTGGTGGCGCCTTCATTCATGTTGAGAATAACAGTCGTGCACAGGACCAGTTGGATGCAGAGCTTGATAAACTGTCGAAGAAAGAGATTGACAGTACCGTCTATAGCGATTTTGATGAGCAGTTCATCGCCTTTGCGATTCTGGCTCTCTTGCTTCTCATTGCTGAGGTTTGCATCTTGGAATGCAAGAATCCTCTGCTGAAGAACGTGTCACTCTTTGGTACTAAGAAGCGTGCTATGGCTCTGCTGTTGCTATTTGTTGCGATGGGAGCATCGGCACAGACTGATCGTATGTATATCCGTCAGGGTAACAAGCTCTTCCGTTCCGGTGATTATGCCAATGCAGAAGTGAGCTACCGAAAGGCCATGGAGAAGAATGACCGCAATCCGCAGGCTCACTTCAATTTGGGAAATTCGCTGTTGGCGCAGAATAAGGACTCTGCTGCTGTGACTGAGTTCGAGAAGGCAAGTAAGATGGAGACCGACCCATTGCTGAAGTCGCAGTCCTATCATAATATGGGCGTTATTTGTCAGAAGCATGAGATGTTTAGTGAGGCTATTGAAGCCTACAAGCAGTCGTTGCGCCTGAATCCGCATGACGATGAGACTCGTTATAACCTGCAACTATGCAAGCATCAGTTGAAGAAACAGCAGCAGGACAAGAAACAACAGCCTCAAGAACAGAATCAGCAGAAGCAGGATCAACAAAAGCAAGATAAAAAGGATCAGCAGAAGCAAGAACAGCCTAAGCAGCAGCCTCCGCAGATGAGTAAAGATAATGCAGAACAGTTGCTTAATGCCGCAATGCAACAGGAGAAACAGACACAGGATCGCATGAAGAAAGCTCAACAGCAGCCTCGTCGTCGTCAGTTGCAAAAGAACTGGTAAGTGTGCTGAATATATAATAATAATGAATAAAGAATAGCAATGAAGAAAGCACTCGCATTTTTTGTTTTTTCATTATTCTTTAGCTACGCAGTAGTAGCGCAGACTCTCACCGCCAATGCTCCGACGCGTGTCGCTGTGGGTGAGCAGTTCCGTCTGTCGTATAAAGTCAATACGCAGGATGTCAGTGGATTCCGTGCCGCGAACATCCCCGATGCTTTCGAGGTGTTAATGGGACCGAGCACATCACAGCAGTCCAGCTTTCAGATTATCAATGGCCATACGACCCAGTCATCGTCCATTACCTATACTTATATTCTGTTGGCCACGAAGAATGGTACATTCACCATTCCTCCCGCTCACATTACTGCCGAGGGAAACAATATCAGTTCACAGGCCGTAAAGATTACTGTTAGTGGCACGTCGCAGTCCCAGCAGAGTGGTGGGCGTCAACAGCAACCCTCAGAGGAATCTATGCGTGCCGCTGGTAGCCGCATTTCCGGAAGTGACCTCTTTATCAAGGTAAGTGCAAACAAACGTCGTGTCCATGAACAAGAACCCATTCTGCTTACATATAAGGTATATACGCTTGTTGACTTGACACAGCTGGAAGGTAAGATGCCTGATTTGCAGGGCTTTCATACGCAGGAAGTGGCTTTGCCCCAACAGAAAAGTTTTAAGATTGAAACGATTAATGGCCGTCCCTATCGTACAGTGACGTGGAGCCAGTATGTCATGTTCCCGCAGATTACGGGTAAGTTGACTATTCCCAGCATTACCTTTAACGGCATTGTCGTCCAGCAGAACAGGAACATAGACCCCTTTGAGGCATTCTTCAACGGCGGTTCTGGTTATGTAGAGGTCAAGAAGCAGATACAGGCTCCCAGTGTTGACATACAGGTTGATCCGCTGCCGCAGCGTCCTGCCGACTTCTCTGGTGCTGTGGGTAAGTTCAATATCTCTGCCCAATTGACAAAGAGCGAGGTGAAGGCCAATGACCCCGTAACGCTGCGTGTTATTGTCAGCGGTGTTGGCAACTTGAAACTCATAAAGCAGCCGATAGTAAACTTCCCCAATGATTTTGACAAGTACGATGCAAAGTTGACAGACAAGAGTAAGTTGACTGTCAATGGCCTTGAAGGCTCTATGATTTACGACTTCCTGGCTGTACCCCGCCATCCGGGAAAGTTCGAGATTCCTGCTGTCAGCTTCACATACTATGATACTCAGTCAGGCAGCTATAAGACTGTTAAGACGCAGTCGTTCACCCTCGATGTGGCCAAGGGCTCCGGTAGTCAGTCAACGGGTGTATATAGTGGTCAGGAGGATGTGGAGTTATTGAATCAGGATATCCGTTACATCAAGACTGGTGAGACATCGCAGCGTGCTGTTGGCGACTATTTCTTCGGCAGTACTGCCTATTGGCTCTCTCTTGGTGTGCTGCTTCTGATCTTTATATCGCTGTTTGTCGTATTCCGTCGCCGCGCTATTGAGAATGCCAATATCGTAAAACAGCGTGCTGGTAAGGCAAATAAGGTGGCAACGAAGCGCCTGAAGAAGGCTTCGCGCCTAATGGCTGCCAACCAGCCGTCGCAGTTCTACGACGAGGTGCTGCGCGCCCTCTGGGGCTATGTCGGCGACAAGCTGAACATTCCCGTCGAGCAGTTGTCGCACGACAACATCGCCGAGCGTCTCGGCA
>Ga0310696_10005083_pt1 | contig 15944 bp, 9 predicted proteins | sample AusTroGonzalo_MG_4_FD_203885 | JGI IMG/M metagenome (GOLD analysis project Ga0310696, IMG submission 203885) | Bovine rumen microbial communities from tropical cattle in Woodstock, Queensland, Australia - Gonzalo_02 (v2) (version 2) | ecosystem: Host-associated > Mammals > Digestive system >...
CCGTTTCTTCGACATCGGTACCGATCATTATTACTACGACGACTATGAGAACGAGCGTAGCATCACCGACATCGCAGAGCGTTCATACATGCCGGCCCTCAACACCCTGCTCAATATGATCAACGAGAACGGCAAGTACTTCAAGGTTGCCTTCTCGCTCTCCGGTACTGGCATCGAGCAGTTGGAGTATCATGCCCCGCAGGTGATCGAGTTGCTGCAGAAAATGAACGAGACCGGTTGTGTGGAGTTCCTGGCCGAGCCCTACAGTCACGGTCTGTCGTCATTGGCCAATGAGGAGACTTTCGCCCTCGATGTGAAGAAACAGGCTGCGAAGATTGAGGAACTTTTCGGTAAGAAACCGACGGTGGCCCGTAACTCTTCACTCATCTACAGTGACGACATCGGTGCACAGATTGCTGCCATGGGTTTCAAGGGTATGCTCACCGAGGGTGCCAAGCACGTGCTCGGCTGGAAGTCGCCGCACTATGTCTACAACTGTAATATCGCCCCCAACCTGAAACTGTTGCTTCGCGATGTGGAGTTGTCGGACGATATCTCACTGCGCTTCAACAATGCAGAGTGGGAGGGTTATCCGCTTTTCGCCGATGCCTATATCGACCGCATTGCCCGTCTGCCCGAGGAAGAACAGATCATCAATATCTTCATGGAACTCTCTGCCCTCGGCATTGCTCAACCGTTGAGCAGCAATATCCTCGACTTTATCCACGCCCTGCCCGCCTGTGCCAAGGAGAAAGGCATCACCTTCTCCACACCGACGGAGATCTGTAAGGCCTGTAAGAGCGTGGGCAACCTGGATGTGCCCGACACCCTCTCTTGGGTCGACGAGGAGCGCGATGTGAGTTGTTGGCTGGGTAACGCCATGCAGCATGAGGCTTTCAATAAACTCTACAGCGTGGCCGACCGTCTGCGTATTGCCAATGATCCTCGCATCAACCAGGACTGGGATTATCTGCAGGCTTCGAACAATTTCCGTTTCATGACCACCAAACCCTCGAATGTGGGACTCGACCGTGGTATCTACAGCGGACCGTTTGATGCCTTCACGAACTACATGAACATTCTCGGTGACTTCATCAACAGAGTAAACGCCCTCTATCCGCTCGACATTGATAACGATGAACTCGAAGGTCTGTTGACGACCATCAAGAATCAGGGCGACGAGATCGAGATGAAGGATAAGGAGATTACCCGCCTCAAGGCCAAACTCGAAAAGTTGGAGGCTACCAAGCCCAAGGCGCCTGCGAAACCAAAGGCTCCCGCTAAGCCCAAGGCTAAGAAGACGCCTAAGAAGGAAACAGCCCCCAAGGCTGAATAGTTTCCCCCAAAATACCAAACAATGACAAACTACTTAAGTTTCTTCCGCACGGCCATCATGACGATTCTCGTTGTGATGGCTGTGCCTGTTTGGGGACAGTCGTATCGTACATCCTTCAAACAGACCATGCGGCGCACTGATGCGGCCTTTTTCCAAACGGATGAGGCCCGTCGTATCGGCGACCAGTTATTACTTTACCAGCGTGTTACAGGCGGATGGCCGAAGAACATCGACATGGCCAAGCCCCTCACTGACGAGGAGAAGGCAAAGGTGCTCAAGGATCAGCAGCGTCGTAACGACTCAACGACCGACAACGATGCCACTACCATCCAGATGGATTTCCTCGCCCGTCTGTATCAGCAGACGCACGACAAACGGTATCGTGATGCCTTCCGACGGGCGGTCGACTATCTGCTGAGCGGCCAGTACGACAATGGCGGTTGGCCTCAGTTCTGGCCTGAGATGCGGGACTATCAGATTCATATCACCTATAACGACAATGCCATGGTACATACCATGCGCCTGCTCCGCGATATGGCTGCCCGTCAGGAACCCTATCAGGGCGACCTGACCGATGCCAACCAGCGTCGTCGTATGATGACGGCCTTTGACAAGGGTGTTGAGTGTATCCTTGCTACGCAGATTGTGACCGACGGCCATCTCACCGTCTGGTGTCAGCAGCACGACCGCGAGACGCTCCTACCTGCCGCTGCCCGTGCCTATGAACTGCCATCCTATTGTTCGATGGAAAGTGCCGGTATCCTTGAACTGCTCATGGAACTGCCTCATCCTGATGATCGTGTGAAACGCGCCGTCCATGCTGCTATGCGCTGGTTTGATACCTATAAACTCAAAGGCTATCGGGTGGAACACAGTGGTGTTTGGGCTTCTGCCGATAGTGAGACACGTCTTGTGGCCGATGCCAAGGCCAAGCCCCTTTGGGCACGCTTCTACGACCTCGAACGCTGTGAGCCCTACGTCTGCGACCGTGATGGCATTCCCCGTCGCCACCTCGAACAAATCGGTAGTGAGCGTCGCAACGGCTATGCCTGGTACTCTACCAATCCTGCCAGTCTCTTCCCCCGTTACCACAAATGGGCTCAGCAATTTGATCCGGCCCATGAGGTGCCTGTTAGCCTCGACACCCCTGGTGCCAATGAGAACGGCACGATTGAGTGGTTCCGCAAGCCTAAGGTCAGACCAGAGGCTTTCGATGCGGTGGTCAATCCCGGCGATAGCATCCAGTTGGTCATTGAGCGTGCTCCAGAGCATGCCACCAAACCCTATAAGATTTTGGTTCGCAAGGGCACCCATCGTCAGAAAGTCATCATCGACCGTCCGAATATCGTACTGGTGGGTGAAGATCGCGACAGCACTGTACTCATCCTGGCTGAGGCCCGGGCCACGCGAACCATCACCAACTATCATGGTCGTGAGGTGGGCAATGGCGTCATCGTGCTGCAGGAGGGTGCCGATGATTGCGTGATCAGCGGTCTCACCGTCTACAACAACTACGGCACGACAGTGGAACCTGGTAATACCACCCATCAGATGGCCATCTACGGACGTGCCACCCGTACCATTGTCATCAACTGCAATGTGTGGGCTGATGGTAATGATGCCCTCTCGCTCTGGGCTGAGGGTGGCAATGGCATGTACTATCATGCCGATCTCAACCTGCGCTGTCTGGGTGTCGACTTCCTCTGTCCCCGTGGCACATGCTATGCCACCCGTTGTCGTTTCATGGGCGACGGCCATGCCATCATCTGGCACGACGGTCGGGGCGATAAGTCGCGTAAGTTGGTCATCAAGGATTCCTACTTCGATGCCCTGTCGCCGACGCCGCTCGGGCGATACCACCACGACTCGCAGTTCTTCCTGCTCAACTGCAGACTCTCGAAGAACATCCTCGACGAGAACATCCGTTATGCCTATACCGACAAGGTGCTCGACCCCTGTCCTTGGGGAACGCGCGTGTACTATTATAACTGTTCGCGCGAGGGTGGCGATAGCGGTTGGCTTCGTAACAACCTCGAAGCGTCAGAGGAGCAACCCGAGTTCCATGCTGTTACCGCCGATTGGACCTTCCATGACCAATGGCATCCCGAAACCCGCATCAAGGCACTTTGGAACGTCTTGGCGTACTGACACAAAAATCCCCTCGACCAGCGAGGGGATTTGTTTTTTATTTGATGTTGACAATCACTTTCTTCAGATCCTTGTCGGCACTCGACGAACCCACCATGAGTTCGTACTTGCCAGGGACAACCCGCATGGTGTTGGTCTTCTCGTCCCAGCCCTCGAAACGCTCGCGGGGTAGGGGAATGCTGATGGTCTTCGCTTCACCAGGATTAAGGTCTACCTGTGCATAGGCACGGAGCGACTTCAGCGGCCCGTTGGGATCTTTCAGGTTGCGGATATAGACCTGTACCGTTTCAAGACCCTTGCGCGTGCCGGTGTTCTTCACACTCACGCGAACCTTGTTATTGCTGTAGGCAGGTTTGCCGATGTCGAAGGTCGTGTAACTCAGACCATAACCGAAGGGGAAGAGCGGTTCGCCCTTGAAATAGCGGTAGGTGCGGTTGGCCATCGAGTAGTCGAGGAAGTCGGGCAGGTCGTCGACGCTCTTATAGAACGTGATGGGCAGTCGTCCGCTGGGGTTCGTGTCGCCGAAGAGCACCTCGGCAAGGGCCACACCGCCCATCTCACCGTCATACCACCACTGGAGGATGGCATCGCACGATTCGGTCTCGGGCACCAGTCCCATGGCTGAGCCGGAGCAGTTGACAAAGATCACCTGTTTGCCGGCCTTGTGGAGCATGGCCAGCAGGTCGCGCTGCGCCTGTGGCAGTTCGATGCTCTCGCGGTCGCCACCCTTGAATCCGGGTTCGCTGACGCGCATCTCCTCACCTTCCAGACTGGGCGAGATGCCGCCGATGAAGACGACGGTCTTTGTATCGCCGATCTGGGCGAGTAACTGTTCGGGCGTGGGATTCACCTTACAACGGATATCGAAGTTGAGGGCTGCATAGCCTTCCTCTTTCATATAGTCAATCTGGATGCGGTAGTGCTGACCGGCCTTCACGGCGAGTTCCTTCTTACCGCTGTGGATGCGCTGACGGGCGCTCCAGTGGTTGACCACGGTGTCGCCATTGATGATAAGACGGAATCGGTCGTCGCCGCTGATCTCGAAACTGACGGTCTCGTCGCGGGTCGATCTGAAGGTGGCATCGTAGCGGGCAGAGAAATTTTCGAGGTTCACACCCGGGGCGAAGACGGTGTTACCACCGTTGCTCAGGCGTACGATACCCTCCAGACGGGTGACGGTGGCCGGTGTACCCTCCATGTTGGTATTGTTCCAATAGGTGGCCTGCAGACCTTTGTTGCCTAAGGGGTCGCGCAATTCCTGCATACGACTCTCGAAGGCCTCGTTGCGGGTGAGACCACAGCCCTGGATATAACGCACATTGGCCTTCGGGTCAAGGGCTTTCGCCTTCTGGGTGATGCCTTCAAGGGCGGTCACGGTACGGGTGGGGAAACCGCTGTAGTTACCCCACATCATGACAGAGTCGATGGCATTAGGTCCCATCACAACGATGTCAGAGGTGTTAAAGGGGAGGGCATCGTTGTTCTTGAGGAGCACGATGCTCTTGAGCGCCATGTCAAGCGCCAGTTTCTTATGTTCCTTCGAGGCAATGACGCTCTCTGGAATCTTGGTCCAGGGGTTCATCTCATCGCTGTCGAAGTCGCCGAGTTCAAAACGGGCGATGAGCAGACGACGCAGTGAGCGGTCGATGTCGGCCTCTTTGATGTCGCCACGCTTCACGGCGGCAGGCAGGTTCCTGTATTCAGAACCGCACTCCACATCAGTACCTGCGAGCACGGCCTTGGCACTGGCCTCGGCACCGTCCTTCGCCACATTATGCCAACGGGGCAGGAAATCGCGGATAGCACCGCAGTCGCTGGTGATGATACCGTCGAAGCCCCATTCATCGCGCAGGATCTGCTGCTCGTAGCGGGTCTGTGCACAACAGGCCTGACCGTCGATACGCTGGTAGGCACACATCACCTCGGCCACCTTGCCATCCTGCACCAGGGCCTTGAAGGCAGGAAGATAGGTCTCCCAGAGGTCGCGCTCGGGCAGGTTCTCCACATTAAACTCGTGGCGGTTCCACTCCGGACCGCTATGCACGGCGAAGTGCTTGGCACAGGCCAGGAGTTTGCGGTATTTGTCACCCAACGGCTTTCCGTCGTAGGTATAGCCCTGGAGACCGCGCACCACGGCAAGACCCATCTGCGAGGTCAGGAAGGGGTCTTCACCATAGGTCTCCTGACCGCGTCCCCAACGGGGGTCACGGAAGATGTTGATGTTCGGTGTCCAGAACGACAGACTCTGATATCGCCTGATGTTACCCGAACGCTTGGCTTGCTGCGCTTTCACGCGGGCCTCGTCGCTCACGGCCGTGAATACCTGATGCAGCAGGGCATCATCCCACGAGGCAGCCATCGCCATCGTGATGGGGAAGACCGTCGCGTAACTGTTGCGTCCCACCCCGTGGAGGGCTTCGTTCCACCACTGGAACTGCGGGATGCCGAGTCGCTGGATGGCGGGCGAGGCATCCATCATCAGACTGACTTTCTCTTCGAGTGTCAGTCGTGTCAGCAGGTCATCAGCCCGCTGGGCAGCCGTAAGTTGAGGGTTCTGATAGGGTAATGTCTGTGCGCTGACACTGATGGCAATGGCCATCGCGGACAGCATGATAGTTAGTCTTTTCTTCATTTTCCTTTTGTTTAATTTTGGTGTACAAAGATATGAAAAATTTTTCAAACCACCAAATAAAATACAATAATCCCCACCAAATTGGCAGGGATTATTTCATTTGGACGTCGGGGATGCTGGGGCAATTGCTTTAAACTTTCGCTCGACCTTTGGTCGCTTGCTACCAACGGGACGCAAGAATTTTCAATAAAGGTTAGTCGCCGGTGTCAGCAGGGTTGTCGTCGTCACCGCCGCCTGTGTTTCCACCGCCTCCTGTATTGGAGCCGCTGCCTCCGCCGCTGTTGTTACCACTCCCCTCGCCCGTTGGAGAGGGGTCGGGGGTGAGGCTTTTTTCCTCCGCAATCGCCGTTGCGATGGGCTTCAGCGTGGTCACCTTCTTGGTCTTGCCGTCGATGGTCACGGTCTGGGTGTCGATGATGTTGCGGAACTCCAGCGAGCAGTACTCCTGCTTGAATCGGCGCGAGGTGATGTTGTCATCCTCCACGCCATAAGGCAGGAATCGGATGTGCACACCCTTCACCACGTCGTTGGGGTCGGCACCCTCCATGGCAGCGATGCTGGCCAGGGGTTTGTCAACGCTGCACGTGGGCAGGAATGTTCCCAGCGGGTCCAGTCGCACAGGCACGCCCTGCGACACCAGTTCGGGCAGACACTGCGTGATTTTCTTCAGCACGCCCTCAATCAGGTCGCGGCCATAGATACAGCCGTGGTCACTCATGTGCTTGGCGAAGCCCTTCAGACTCAAAGTCGCCTGCACGTCAACTTCGGGATAATACTTGCCATAGCCGGAATTCTTGGTGTTCTTGTTCTGGCGCAAGTTGATACCCATCTTAATTTCATTTGTAGCCATTTTTCTAATGTTTTTTATGGTATTGGACTACTAAGTGCGACCAACTGCATCGGGTGGCCGCTTCCCGCTATACAAGCCCCCTAAGTTAGGGGGTTGGGGGTCTGAACAAGCGCTCTTGTTTACCCTCTCTTTTACCCTACAAAGATACTAAAAATTTTCGAATAATCCAAATTTCTTGGCCACTTTTTTTGTTGTTTGCGGGAATAATTATATCTTTGCAGGCAGAATAATTAATCACCAATCAAATGGCGCTAAAAACAACGAAACTCAAGTATGTGAAGCCTGTGATGCAGGTTTACGGATTGCCCTTCAAGCCGCAGTTGCTGGCGGACAGTTTTGGACTGAACGACCGCGATGACTACATCCCGTCGAACGATAACCCCTTTGCGGGAGTGACTAACCCTTAAACAGCATGACGATATGAAGACGACAAGATATCACATTCTGGCAGCCGCACTGCTCATGACAGGCGCATTGCTATCGGCCTGCACCAACGACGAGACGGCCAACCTCCCAGCCACCATACAACCCAATGAGAGCCACACCATCCAGTTTACAGCCACCCTCGCAGCAAAGACTAGTGATGCCGTCACCCGTGCCATCACCAAAGGCAAGGACGGAAACAACAAGGAAATCCTGAACGTGACGTGGAAGGTAAATGAGAAGATTGCCATCTACTACCAGACGGGGACGACGACCTACGCCACAGAGGAATTAACTGTCATTGCCGTTGACGATGAAACAGGTGTGGCCACCATCACAGGTTCGCTTTCCGATGCCATCAATGGCGGCAGTGCCACATTCGTCTATCCCGCCTCGTTGCACGACGGTGCGGGTGGTATCGACGAGACCAAACTGCGTAGCGGACAATTGGGCACCATTGCCAATATCAGCAAGAACTACGATGCCGCCACCGCCACGGCCACCCTCGCCGTCAGCGGTGAATCGGCCACCGTCAGCGGCAACATCGCGATGGAAAACAAGATCTGCATCTGCCGTTTCGAACTCAACTTCATGAATGGTGATAATTATGTGTATGAGCCGATGGACAACGATTTTACCATCACTGTCGGCAATGACAAGACGTATTGTATCACCTCGAAGAATACGGATGATCCATACGCCGTTGCGCCAGTAAATCAAGAACCTGAGTATCGTGGGTTCCAGAGTGGCGACGTCATCTATGTGGCCATGCTTCCCTTCGACTCGCAGACGCTCACGTTTGAGGCCAGCAGGAATGTGAATTCGATTGTCGAACATTATCGGACCGTCACAAATGCCGGAACACTCGTTAAGGGTACATTCTATCGTAAAATACCCGTACATGTAAACTATATTGACTCTGACGTACCAGACGACAATCTGGTGACAGGCTACCATAACACCCCAGTCGGCATCCTCAGCAACCAAACTGTGGTGCTGAAGGATGCGACTATCAACGTTGGTTCTGGCTCCGCCCTTTCTGTCGGCGCCAACACCACCATTATCCTTGTTGGTACCAACACCCTCACGTCAACAGATGGTGCTGGCATTCATGTTGGCAATGGTTCCTCGCTCACCATCAAGGGCTCAGGCAGCCTGACCGCTACGGGCGGATATGAGTCAGCAGGCATCGGTGGTACAATTCATGAGGTCTGCGGTGATATCACCATCGAGAGCGGAACGGTGACGGCCAGCAGCAGTCTTCCCAAGTCAGGGCAAATTGTAAGCACCACAAACAGTGGTTCGGGCATCGGTGCCGGTGGTGGAAACGCCTCGGATCAGATGGGATGTGGCAACATCACGATCGGCAGCAGCATCACCAAAGTGACAGCCATCAGTTATAATGGCACCCCGATAGGTGCTAATAGCGGCGAGCACTGCGGCTCCATCACCATCGACGGTACGACCAACTGGTCGCCTGGCACAGCGACCCCGAACCTCTATTTCGATGTTGATATTAAAACCTGGGTGCTGACGCATAAGTAGCAGCCATCCCGGCACTAAACCCCCTTTAGTATCACACTAGAGGGGGTTTAGTGTCATAGTAAAGGGCCTTTAGTGCCGGGGTAGATTCCGTTGACTGATAACGTGATAATAGAAATGCGGAAACGCGGAAAGTAGGAAAGTGGACATTAAGCACTCTCATAAACATGAGGGTGCTTTGTTTATGTCTGACATATACATACTTTCGTGGCGTATTATTATGTAATCCGTTAAATTGTCATTATTTTCTGCGGATTATAGCCAATTCTACATCAGTTTTATTGCAATAATTGGCTGGAAATGTGTAACTTTGCCGTCGGAATATGTTATGGAAGAAAAACTTAATGACGAATAAGATGGATATAAAGGATTTACTGAATCAGACTGACCGGTTTGCGGCTAATGCTGGTTGCAGACTTACGGAGGTGGACGATCGGCATGCCGTGGCCGAAATGGTGGTGACGGCCGAACATCTGAATGGCGGTCAGGTCTGTCAGGGTGGGGCGCTGTTTACTTTGGCCGATCTGGCCATCGCTGCCCTGATGAACTGTCATGGTCAACTGACCTTTGGCATCGGCAACAGCATCATGTATGTGTCGAGTGCCAAAGAGGGTGATATACTTCGTGCTGAGGCGATTCAAGTAGCCGACCATCCGAAGATTCCTTCCGTGGAAGTACGGGTGACGAATCAGGATGGCCGGTTAATCTGTCATGTCACAGGTATGGGCTACCGTAAGAATGTGACCATTGGGTAAGTCTAAACACCAGTGTCGTTCTACTTCCCTTTGTACCATTCATGCAGGACATACCAGGCCTTCTTGCGCTCGCCCTTGTCGCTGACGAGGCCCTTCCGGTTGTAGTAGTCCTGAATGCCGTTGAGTACGCGGCGGGGTGAACGGAAGTCTTTCAGAATCCAAGGGGTGGTGCCTGCCAGCCCCTCGATTTTGTCGAGCATGGCAATGTTCTCGCGGTATAGGTTCTCCTGAAACTCCTCCGTCCAGCGCTGGTTCTTCTGGCCGTGCATGCCGTACTTGGCACCACCGCCAAACTCGCTGACGATGACGGGTTTGTCGTAGGGAATCTCCCAGCGCATCTTCGGAGCATCGTTTACGTCGCGATACCAACCTATATACTGGTTGAAACTGACCACATCCACATACTTGTTCATATTGTCCTGCAGGCGGTTCACGTAATTAGAGGCGCCTGTGACCTCCATTGCCATCGAGATGAGACGGGTGCTGTCCTGACTGCGGGCATAGGTGGCGAGTCTGCCGAGGAAGGCATCGCGCTCGGCAGAGTGGGGTGTCTCATTGGCAATCGACCAGATGATGATGTTGGCTCGGTTATGGTCACGACGAATCATGTCGGTGAGTTGTTGCTGGGCGTTCTGATAGGTGGCTTCGTTCTTCCAGTCGATGGTCCAGTAGCAGGGAATCTCGCTCCACACCATGATGCCCATCCGCTCGGCCTCGCGTACCATATATTCATTGTGTGGATAGTGGGCCAGGCGCACGTAGTTGCACCCCAGTTCCTTGGCCCATGTGAGCAGCGTGCGGGCATCCTCTACGGAGTTGGCACGTCCGCCTCCGTTGGGTTTCTCCTCGTGCATGCTGATGCCTTTCAGGAAGATGGGGGCGCCATTGAGCAGTATCTGTTTGCCGCGTGTCTCGATGGTGCGGAAACCAATGGCGTCGCTGATAGATTCGCCATCCAGCGTAATCTCCACCTTATACAATTTAGGATTGGAAGGCGACCAGAGTTCGACGATTTGAGCCGGTCGTGTTGAGAGTTGCGAGTTAATTTCGCCGTTGGCATCGGTTACGAACTTCTGTTTCAGTTTCAGTTCAGGAATGGAGAGCGTAATTTCCCGACCTGCCTCCTTGCGGTTCAGTTGTAATCTGAAATTGAAAAGGCGTTTCTTACCCTTCATCGTCTTGTCTAATTGCAGCGAATAGTCCTCGATATAGGTAGGTGCCACGCTGACTAGTAGCACGTCGCGGGTGATGCCGCCATAGTTCCACCAGTCGAATATCTGTGTGGGCACAGCCGATGCACTGCGTTTGTTGTCTACCTTTACGATGACGAAATTACGGCCCTCGTGTAGCAGGTCGGTCACGTCGAAGTTGAATGGCGTGAAGCCGCCCACGTGGTGCCCTGCCTTCTTGCCGTTCACATACACGTGGCAGTCGTAGTTCACAGCGCCGAAATAGAGCAGCGCACGACGAGCGGTCTGAGGCTGGTAGTCGAAGTAACGCTGGAACCAGACGGTGCCTTCGTAGAAGAACAGCCGCTCGTCCTGTGTGTTCCAGTCGCCTGGCACGCGCATCGTCGGTGCTGCGTCGAAGTCGTACTCTATCAGGTCTTCAGGCTGCTGCGGCTTGGCATTGTTGAAGAATCCCCATCGTGTAGGGTTCATGCGGTAGTCGTAGTAGCCTTCCTCCTGCACGTCCACGAGGTAGTGCCAGTCGCCATTGAGCGACTGCGTCTGGCGGTTCAACACATTTCCTACCAGTGGCACTGTCTGTGCCCATGCTCCCATCACTCCCGCAACGGCCAGCACCAATGTCATTAACATTTGTCTCATTTTTTTGTATTTTTGTGCAAAGATAGTGATTATTGCGGAATTATTGGTATCTTTGTGGCCATTTTTTAGGTTAAACAGTATATGAATATGAAAAGAACAACATTTTTACTGGCCTGCCTGATGACGGTGGGCTTTGCAATGGCCCAGAACCACTGGGTAGGTACATGGGGTACGGCCCCGCAATTGGTGGAACCGCATAACAATCCGCCTGCGCCCGGACTGGGCAACAACTCGCTGCGCCAGATTGTGCAGGTGTCGATTGGTGGTAAGACGGTGCGCCTGAAACTGACCAATGAGTTCAGTACGGAAGCCACGGAGATCAAGGCCGTGGAACTGGCCATCGCCAAGACGGCCGGTAGTAGCAGTGAGATTGATGAGGCAACGACGGTAAGTCTGACCTTCGACGGCAAGGCCGGTGTGACCATGCCTGCCAAGGGTACGGCTGTGTCGGATCCTGTGAAATTCAAGATCGGCGACCGCGAGAATGTGGCTATCACCATCCACTATGGCTCGGCCTCGTCGACGAGTGTGAGCGGACATCCCGGCTCACGCACGACCTCGTATCTGAAGGCCGGCAATACCACCGACTTCAGCGATGCCGTGAAGACCGACCATTGGTATACCATCCAGACCTTAGAGGTGGATGCACCTAAGAAGGCCGGTGCAGTGGCCATCCTGGGCAACTCGATTACCGACGGTCGCGGCTCGACGACCAATCAGCAGAACCGCTGGGCCGATGTGCTCTCACGCCGGTTGCTGGCCAATAAGTCGACCAAGAACGTGGGCGTGCTGAATATGGGTATCGGTGGAAACAATGTGCTCAGAGGCGGTCTGGGCCCTGCTGCCGTGAATCGTTATCCGCGTGATCTGTTCGGTCAGGAGGGTTTGAAATGGATTATCCTCTACGAAGGTGTCAACGACCTGGGCGGCGCGTGGAACGGCGAGCAGACGGCCAATGGCATCATCGGCGTGTTTGAGCAGATCATCCGTGAGGCCCATGAGAAGGGTATCCGTGTGTTTGGTGCGACCATCACGCCGTTTAAGGGAAACAGGTATTACAATGCCGACCATGAGAAAGGCCGCAGCATCCTGAACAATTGGATCCGTACTACGGAGATGCTTGACGGGGTGATTGACTTCGACGCGGCTGTGCGTGATCCGGAGAATCCCGAGGCCATGCAGTCGCAGTTCCTCTTCGAGAACGACTGGCTGCACCTGAATGCCAAGGGCTATGAGACCATGGGCGGCTGTATCGACCTGGGTCTTTTCAAAGATTAAGAATAAAATAAGGAGCCAGGGCATTTCCTGACTCCTTATTTTTTGTATCACACGACTCCTTACTGATTGTTCTTGAAACCATAACCATTGGTGAAACCGCCGGTGGACATGGTGTTCGGTGAGAACGGGAACAGATAGATAGGTGCCTTGTCGTAGTCGTATTCGAAGAAGAGGTACTTGTAGTACTCATCATCGTTGTCAACGAGCACTGAACCCCAGGCCGTCTTGGCATAACCGTCGGCTTCGAGGGCTGCAATCTCCTCATCACTCAACTTGGTGAACAAGCCCTGGATGGCCAGATTGGTATTGGTGTTGCCCTTATAGTCGAGACCGTAGTTGGTCCAGTCGTTGTTCACACCACGCCATCCGGGAGCCAGCACGGGATCGTTCTCGCTGCCAGCAGGGGTCTGTTGGGTGAGACGCTTGCCATAGGTGGCCTTGGCATCAACCATCTTGGTCCAGATAGAGGCAGAAATGGTGTTGCCATTGTCGAAGGTGTAATAACCATCATTCTTCAGACCGTCGAGCATCTTACGGGTCAACTCCTTCACGGCCTTGACCTTCTGGGCGATGAAGCCTGAGCGGATGAGGGTCCAGCGACGGTCACCCTCGCCAGCGAACTCAAAGCCGCGCTCGTCGATGATGGCCTCGGTGAGAGAACCCTTCGAGGCGATATAGGCATCCACATCGCTATTGCTGCCGAAGGCACGGTCGTGGATGGTCTTCAGGTACTGCTTGGCAGTGGCATCGTCGCCCAGGCCAGCAGCGGCCTCAGCCAGTCCGAGGTACACTTCAGCCATACGCATATAGGGGGCGTTGATACCCGAACGACGCTGGTTCTTGGTCCATGTCGTGGTCTGACGGTTCTCGTCGAACTTGTTGCAGGCGATACCACCACCGTTGGCCTGTGAACCAGGTGTGAAGGGGATGAGTTTCTCCTTGCCGGCCTTACCATCACTACCAGTGACGGTGCAACTCAGGTCGCGACGGGTGTCCTTTGGATCGAACATGCCATAGTAGAAGGCGGGATTGATACGACCCTGACCGTAGTTTTTACAGGGGTAGTTGTTGGAACTGCCGCCTGCAGAAGGACGACCGAGTGAGTAGGGGCGCGGGTCGTTGCCGCTGGCTCCCTGCTGGAAGGGCTCCTCATAGATGCTCTCGTCGGCATAACTGGCATCGTCGCCATGCAACTGCACAAAGAAATCGTAGTAGTTAGTAGAGAGTTTGGCTGTGCCTTTATGCTCGATAGCCTTCTGGAAATACTCCTTTGCGATGGCGTAGAGGTTCTTCCAGTCGGCACGACGACCGTAAGTGGCACCATTGTTCTGAGAACCCTTGGTCTCGAAAGTCAGGGCACCGCCCTTGCCGTCGACGTAGGAGAGGTCGCCACGACGGGTCTGATAACCACCTGCCTCCAGGGCCAGACGACCGATGAGGGCGTCGACATACGTCTGTGAGAAGAAACGCTTGTCCTTGCCTACGGGATTCATCAGCGGCTCAACCTTCTGCAGGTCGGCAATGATGACATCATAGATGGAGTCACGGGGAGAGAGACCACCGGCAGCAGCACCCATCTGACTCTGATAGGGCACATCGCCATAGTACTTGATGAGTTCGCGGTAGCAGGTGGCGCGCATGGCGATGGCCTCGCCATAGAGTTGACTCAGATCCGTGGCCTTACCACCAGCCATCATCTCTTCGAAGTCGCTCTTGCCCTCGATGGCTGATGCCACGGCGTTGGCCTTACCGATCACGGCAAAGAGAACACTGTAGGGGCTGTTGGGGGCTTCCTTACCATAACCCACTGCATCGTAGTCGGCAGCAGCGGTGCCGTTCACATAGAAACACTCAGGTGTGTGGCGCAGCGGCTGGGCAGAATATTTCTCAGGATGGCGCATGATGTCGGAACCGGCCACATCGAGGGCGTAGAACAGACCATCGCCGAAGATCTGTGAACTGATGGCACCATGCCACTCACTGTAGGCACCGTCCATAGCAGCACGGGCAGTCGTCATGTTGGAGAATACGAAATCTCCGTCGGCGTTTGACTTTGAACTGGTTTCAAGATAGTCACTGCATGATGTCAGTGCACCCATCCCCATTGCGCAAAGTGCGAAAGATAATATCTTATTTTTCATATCTTGTTTCTCCTTTCTTGGTTAGAATGTTACATTGAGACCGAAAGTAAACGTACGTGACTTCGGATAAGAACGGAAGTCGTAGTTAGGCGTGGGGAATCCACTGTAGGAACTGTCGGCAGAAGGACTTACGTTCACATCGGGATCAAGGCCACTGTAGCCCTTCAGACAGAAGAGGTTACCACCGGTAGCATAGATGCGCAGGCGGTTGACACCAATCTTCTTGGTCAGTTCCTTCGGCAGGGTGTAACCTACGGTCAGGGTCTGCAGACGCAGGTAAGAAGCGTCCTCGATAAACTGTGAACTGGCAATACCATACTCAGAGTAGGGCAGGGCATACTTGGCATTGGCGTTCAGGGCAGCCAGGGCAGTAGGATCGGTCACGGCATAGAGTTCGCCGCTGGCATCGACATCATACATGCGCCAGCAGTCGGCCACTTCGGCCAGACGACCCTGACCAAGACCAGTGTCCTTATTACCCATCATGGCGTGCATCACGTTGGCATTGTATACCTCACCGCCAATCTGATAGGTGAAGTTGGCAGCAAAGTCAAGATCCTTGTAACGGCCGTTGAAGTTGAAACCACCGGTGAGGTCGGCCTGTGTGTGACCGATGACATCGACATCGCTTGTCGTCACCTTGCCGTCACCGTCGATATCCTCGAACTTAGCCATACCCGGGAAGGCCTTCTGACCCTCAGCCAGTTTATAGGCATCGCTACCGGCATAACTTGTAGCGGTGTAGTCGGGGATGCCGGGCTTCAAGGTCCATACGCCGTCAACCACATTGAAGTCGTCGACCGTATAGATGCCGGCACTCTTCAGACCCTGGATCAGACCCACGGGCTCGTCGACCTTGACCAGATAGTCATAGTAAGGTACGCGCATGGTAGAACCCCAGTTGGTATGGGCACTGGCGGTGACACCTTCCATCAGTTCATCCACATTGTTCTTATTGTGGTTGATGGTGGCACCGAAACTCAGGTTGAAGTCCTTAGAACGGTAGATCT
>Ga0310696_10005085_pt1 | contig 15942 bp, 11 predicted proteins | sample AusTroGonzalo_MG_4_FD_203885 | JGI IMG/M metagenome (GOLD analysis project Ga0310696, IMG submission 203885) | Bovine rumen microbial communities from tropical cattle in Woodstock, Queensland, Australia - Gonzalo_02 (v2) (version 2) | ecosystem: Host-associated > Mammals > Digestive system >...
TCTCCCCCATATTTTGAAATTTTAAAATCTGGAGGCAAAACCATTTCAACATATGTATAACTAGCATTATGTACCACAACTTTATTAGCTTCAGTACATTCATTAGAACGACAGCCATATATATCTACATAAACACTAGTTTTCAAACCACCATATTCAGCGACAATGCTCAATGGATCTAGATGATAGATGGTTTCCGTTTTCACCTTTAATTCAGGTTTTCCCGATTCGCTTGATTTTAAAGAGTCTACGTAATCAAATTGAGTAGTGCCATCAACAATTCCATATTGATCCGTGACATCTGTACAATCACTACAAGCAAGAAGCGGCCCCAAAAAGAACATCGCTATTAGATATACAGAAAGAGTCCGGATCATAACTTAAAGAAAAATACATAATTTTTTCAATTCATCTCTTTTTTTATGCAATAAAAAATCCCGGCAATGAGCCGGGATTTCTTTGATAAAAAGCTTACAGCCGTATCAAGTTACTTGATTCTGTGGCCCTTCAGGTTGAAGCGCTTGCCACCCATTTCGACATAGAGCTTCTGGTCGGCAAAGCGGAGCTGCGGGCCCTGCTTCACGTTAGCCTTGCGGGCAACAACGGGCTTGATTGCATCGGTGCCACGGGCAACGCCTGCGGCAGCAAAGCTCGGAGCATGACCGTGGTTAATGGCTTCAATAGCGCCAGCCAGGTAAGCAAACGGAGCATTCCAGTTGATAGCCACTTCGTTGGTCGCATAGCTGCAGTTATTGTCGGTATAAGAGGTTGCCGGATTGCCAGTTCTGTAGTCCTTGCATTCCCATTCCTGTGAGCCGATGTCTTCGCCATTAGGCTGCGGACCACCCACAAGCATACCCGGAATCGGAGCACTCACACCGTCAGAAGTACTCGGACGGTGGTGCGGCTTCTTGGGAGACTTGGTGCCATAACCAGTCAAGAAAGACATATCCAGCGGGTTCTTACCGAGCAGGTAGTCAAGCACCTTCACGGCAGCCTGATAGTACTTGGCTTCGCCAGTGAGGTAGTAGGCATGCAACAGCCAAACGCCCTGGTTTGCAGCCACTGCGTTAGAGCCCCATACAAAGTCATCCTTTGCCATCACGACACCGAAACCCTTCGTGCTGCGATTTGCAAAGTCATCGGCAGTCTTGAGCAAGCTATCCTTTGCAGCTTGAGCATTGGCACCGAATTCCGTAGCATGAGTAGCCTGACCATAGGTTGCGAGACCACCGACATCGGCCCAGCTCGGAACGTTTGCAGAGGCCTTGCTCGGCTTGTAAGAAGCATCACCCGTAGAAACGAAGAGTTCCGTGCCGGCAAACATCTTTTCGTCTTCGAGCCATTTGTCGCCATATTCACCCGTCTGCACGCCATTGGGGTTGCTGTAGGCCTTGTTCGGGTTCTGGGCGCCCCAAGCGTAAGCCTTCTTGGCAGCTTCAAGGCACTTGCTGGCATAGGTAGCATCGAAAGGCTTGTACACGCGAGCGGCCACAGCCATCACACCTGCAAAGTCAAATGCAGCAGCAGTACCCTTACCAATCACATAAATCGGGTCGGTATCTTCTGCCGGCATAACATCGCCCGGGAATCCGAGAGAGGTCAGCTTGTGGTAAACGCCACCATCAGAGGCCTGCATGGTGAGCATCCAGTCCAAATTGTACTTGATTTCAGCGAGCAAGTCCGGGAGCGTTCCATCAGCCGGAATGTTCCACTTGAGAGTCTTGAAATAATCCGGATAATGTTCAAACAAAGAAAGGAGCGTGTAGGTGGTAATACCCGAGTTCACAATGTAGCGACCGTAGTCACCAGCGTCGTACCAACCCTTGGTCGAGTTGATGGAACCGGATTCACCGGTAGAGCTGTGGAGCTGAACGCTGGCATTGGTATGGCCCGCGGCACGCTTCCACTGACCGGCATAGGTTTCTTCCAAAGCCATGGAAGCACGCTGGTAGTAATACCACTTCAAAGAAGCCTTGACCACATCTTCATAAGTAGAGCCGGCAATCTTAAGGTCTTGGCGGAGTTGTTGACCACCCACCTTAATGGAATAAGTACCCGGGGTATTCAATTCCGAGAAATCGACCAACTGGACATTCTGGCCGCTGGCAGACCAATTCGATGCAGCTGAGGGAGTCACCGTCAAAACGGTTGCCCCGCTCGCATTTGTAATTTCCACACTGCCGTTACCGTCGACCAAGGCGAATTCCTTGACATCGCCAACACGGTAACCCACCTGGTTGATAAAGGCTGTAGCAGCAAAAGTTGCCGTTGTAAGAGAAAGTATTACACCGGCATACTGTTTTAGGCCAAATTTCAGCATCTCAGACTCCTTAATAATTATAATGCAGCTACAAATATACCCCAAAAAAAGCGTAAGAGAGTTCCCTTACGCTAGAAATTGGACACAAGTGTACCCATTGTGTTATTTTTTCGTGAATTTCAGGCTTTTTTGTATTCCAGACGGGAATGTTACAACAACGGCATACGTCCCCGAAGACAGCCAGGACAGGTCAAGGGAGCCCCGGAAGTCGCCTCGCCAGGAAATTGCTCCGTTCATGGAAACGATTGCACAATGGTATTCGCCCCCGTTCCCGAAAGCCACCAGTTTGTTGCCGATCAGGCCGACATGGGCCAGCTGTTTCCAGTTCGAAGGCAAGCGAGCATTAATCGTATCGTTATCCAGTGTATCCGTTTTAGAGGTATCCACCCTCGCCGTATCCAAAGGTTCAACTTTCTGCGCTTTGGCTTCGCGGGCCGCATCAAGAAAACTGACCATTTTGTTCAAATTCTCGGAGACGTACATTTCGTTGCCACCATGGGTTCCACCTGTCACCGAAACAAGTTCCGTCACGACGTTATGTTTTTTAAGGGAATCGTAAAGTTCCTGGCTCTGTTCCGGATTCACAATCTGGTCACTCGTTCCATGGAACATGATAATCGGCGGATCGTCTTCGCTGGCATAGTAAGGGGAACTTGCCACCATCCACTTATCCTTGTTTCCTTCGCGTTCTACACCAATGAACGCACCTTCGAAGGTTCCACTCCCCCTAAAATTATTGATAGGATTCATGGTGTAAATGTCCGTCGGCGGCGACCAAAGTGTTGCAGCATCAATACAACTACTGTACTGCGTAAACTTGCCCAAGTCACCTACCAAGTCCACTGTCACAGAGCCGGACTTGCCTTCTTCCAAGCCACAGGTTGTCGCAACAAGACTTGATAGGTGACCGCCCGAGGAGAACCCGGACATGGCAATAAAATTCGTATCAATTTTGTACTTGGCCGCATTGCCGCGCACAAAGCGCACCACCGCCTTAAGGTCGTGCAACTGGGCCGGATATTTGGCATCGTCTGCAGAACGGTGGTTTGGAGTTACCACGGCGTACCCTGCCTTCAGGAGAGCCGCGCAAATGGTATTCAAGTCTGCTGAGCCCTTGGAATTGTTCACACTCCAAGCGCTACCGTAAGTGTGGATCACCACCGGATAAACTTCCTTGGTCTCTTTCGGCAAGTAAATGTCAAGGGTATGATAAACTTTGCCATCCTCGACATAGTTTACGTCGGCGAATTTATCGGAATATTCAATTTTGCCCTGACCTTGCTGGCCGCCAAATCCCTGCGCAAAGGTCGAAACCGCTGCAACAAGGCTCAATACACCTATGATTTTATTCATTTTTCTATTCCCACTCCTTTTTGTTTTTTAATAAAATAAATAAAAAATCCCCGGAACGAATCGTTCCAGGGAATTTAATGTTGTATAAAACAACAACTACTTGATTAAAGCGGCAGTGAGCTTGCGGGCTTCGGCATCAGCTTCAAGAACCTGATCAAGCGTCAGGTGGCCGGTAACATTCGGGGCGCCGGCCATAATGGTTTCCACATGGCGCGGGATGTCGGTGAACTTCAGGTTGCCCTTGAGGAAGGCATCCACCAGCACTTCGTTAGCAGCATTCATCATAGAAGGCACGATTCCGCCGCGGCGGCCTGCTTCAAATGCGAGGGCGAGGCAGCGGAATTTGTTGAAGTCCGGTTCAAAGAACGTAAGCTTTGCAAGGGTCGGCAGATCGATGCGCTTGGTATCCAGCGGCAAGCGGTCGGGCCAAGTGAGGGCCACCTGAATCGGAATGCGCATGTCGGGAGCGCCGAGCTGTGCCATCAGGGAACCATCGCGGAACTGCACCAGGGAATGCACCATGGACTGCGGGTGAACCACCACCTTAATCTGGTCATAAGGAATGTGGAACAAGAAGTGAGCTTCGAGCACTTCGAGGCCCTTGTTCATCATGGAAGCAGAGTCAATGGTAATCTTTTTACCCATGCTCCACACCGGGTGATTGAGGGCATCAGCCACGGTGATGTTTTCAAACTTTTCAATGGGCCATTCGCGGAAAGGACCACCCGAAGCAGTGATTTCGAGGAATTCCACTTCGTGTTCGCGCTTGCCGCCTTCGAGACACTGGAAGATGGCGCTATGTTCAGAGTCAATCGGCGTAATGAAGGACTTCGGATTTTCGGCGAGCTTGTCCCAAATGACCGGGCCCGCCATGACCATGGTTTCTTTGTTGGCGAGAGCCACATGCTTGCCGTGTTCAATAGCGGTAATGGTCGGAAGGCAACCCACAGCACCCATCAAGGAATTGATAATGATGTCTGCCTTCGGGTCAGCGGCGAGTTCGCACAGGCCTTCCATGCCGGCGAGTACCTTCATGCCCAGTTCTTTTTCAAGTTCCTTCGCGGCATTCGGATCGAACATGCATACGCGTTCCACCTTGTACTTGCGCACGATTTCGGCAACCTTGGCCACGCTGCTGTTAGCGGCAACGGCGTAAAGATTGAAGATGTCGGAATGCTGATGTATGACATCGACGCTAGAAGTACCGATAGAACCGGTCGCACCGAGAAGAACTACATTTTTCATGTTAAGACCTCAAAATATTTTGACTATAAGATAAAAAATTGAGACCGCAAAAGATTCAAATATCTATAATTTAGGTATGCTCGCAAACGAAGTTAACGCCCTGATTAAAAAGCTTTCTCCCTTTATGGAAGAAGACTCGGAAATTTTCCGAGAGTTAATGACGTTTTTCGGGCAGGGCTCCAAGATTGACGTTCACCACGGTGACCTTTCTAAATTCTTGGGCCACAAGCGCCTTTACCGCGTAATTCGCCTGAAGGGCGAAAGTTACAAGGATTGCGTTTACCAGTTGGTAGACAATTATCCGGAATCCATGGAAGCGCTGGGAATGCTTCGCTACTACAAGGCGCCTGCAGGCCCCGTGCGTTGGGAAGAAGTAGAAGCCGCCGAAATCGCAATCGGCAAGGAACTTACGATGGCCGCCTACGGCTGGATGCCCGACGCCTGGACTCTTTTTGAAAAAGGCCCGCAAAGCGATGAAGGCGGCGAGCACGAACTCGTCGCAATCCTTGCGTTTGATTTAGGGGAATAACCGCCACATTGTCTTCCCGGCCTTGAGGAGCCTGCCCTGAACTCGTTTCAGGGGGATCTCCTCTTACGGCTTTCCAAAAACCTGTTTATTGCTTTAAGAATTCGAATAATGTGATGCCGGGGAGCTTGCCTTTGCGGCTCGCCAGATAATCCTTCAGCGAAAGTTCAATCACATGCCTCTTGAAGGCGGCGTGACGCAACTTCGGAAGTTCTCCGTTACGAAAAATCACAAAGCCCGTATGCGTGGCATCCAAATTATTCGCACCTGCGACAAAGGCAACGCCTGTCACCATAAGCGGACCCGCATAAGGTTTAGAAGCCATCTCTACCGCACGATTGTAGGGCAAGTAGCGCAAATCCATCGGTGCATCGGGCGTGTCATACTTGATTTTTTTCGACCGGAAGAATTCTTGCTTGGGCATGGTACGCTTGACGATGGTATCGCCAGCCACCTGCATGGGGCGAGCGAATTTACCTTCGCCTACCCAGTCGGCCAGCAGGTAATGCTTGCGGGTTGCATACCCAATCTTTCCGCCCTTGTAGCGAATCTTTTGGAGCGTGTTAAAGATTTCGTTTTCGTTCGGCGCAAGCGCCATCGCGAGCACATGTTCCAGATAAGTCACGCAGTCAACAGAATCCATGTAGACCAGCGGCTTGTTTTCGATAGAATCCAGGTAGCTTTCGCCCATAGGGCCGAGCCTGTAAGGCGTTCCCTTCATCATGCGAGAAAAGTATTCGAGCCTTGCGGTAAGTCCAGCCACATTCTGCGCACCAAGCCACATCTGCTTCATTTTCATGAGCGAGGCGTAGTTGTCATTTACCTTGTGCACAAAGCGCGTCCACAAAGTATCCAAGGCATCTTTCAGCTGGGCATCCGGATTCCGGCCTGTTTCGTTAAAGTACATGGCCACCGCAAGGGTATCGCCATCGAGCGTGTAAATGTAGCCGACCAAGCCGTGGACTTCGCCAATAAAGCCCGTCTTGAATCGAGTGAGCCAGGGGTAGGGCAAATCCAGCATGCGCTTGCCACCCGTTCCAATGCCCGGGCCCGCAAAGCTGTTGATGTAGAAACTGCCCTTGGGGTGGTGCGCCATCTTGGCAAGCAATTTCGTTTCGGTAGAAGGTTTCACCTTGTTCTTGGGCGAAAGTCCGCAACCGTCCCAAACTTCAAAATCCGTAGAATCAATTCCCATTTCAGCGAGGAATTTCATTTCCATGGCGCGACCACTTTCAACGCTACCCACGCCAGTCTTTTGAGCACCCAAATTACGGAAAATCGTTTCGGCATGCAAGTTCTGGCTGCGCTGATTGATTTCATCGAGAATGCTTAAGAAGGGAGCCGCCGAATACGAGTAAGAGGCTATCTGTATTCCGGCAGGAACATCCTGCTTTTCGACAAAAGCAACACCGCGTTCCTTGAGGGCATGAATGAAGGCGGCCTTAAAATAGGCAATCGGATTGCGCACCGGGAGCACCAGCTGGCTAGAATCCACGCCGATACCGATGGCGCCACCAATGGTGATTTCGGGCTTTGCAGAATCGAGCGCCCAAGTCCACTTGCGCTTTTTGCCCGGCACTGTCACCATTTCATTTTTCAAAACGACATAGCCAACGTCAGGCACCACTTCGGCACGAGCCAGCTCACCCACTTTCGTGCCCGGCTTAAAGCGAATCATGGTGCAGTTGTCATTGAATCCGAGCGGAGCAATTTCAGCACCGTACCAAGCGTCATAAAAATTCTTGCGCCAATGTTCAGCACGCCATGGGCCCTTATAGTAGCTGGAATCCAGGCTGATTTTGCCGGTCACGGAATCTACGCCCAAGGCTCGAATGGAATCGGCCATCGCATTCAAAATATGGAACGGATCTGCATAATAGCGGCCCGAAAAATTCGGATCGCCCGCACCGTGAACATTAATGGTTCCAACAAAAGTCTTTTTACGCACGCTACCATTCAGCGAGACTTCAGTCTTAGGGGCGTAATCCAGCGGCAAGTAATGAATGGCCGCCGCAGTCGTCAAAGTCTTGAGCGTACTTGCAGGCGTAAACTTTTCGCCACCGCGAATATTGCCTAATTCATTACCGGTTTTAACGGAGCGAATCGAAAGTCCGTAGCGGGCGCCAGGTACAGCCGAATCCACATAAACCTGGAATGAATCCAATCTAAAATTGGCAAGAGCAAAAGTCGATAATAAAACAATTAAAGCAAAAATCTTTCGCATAATTTTAGCGCTTGCGGAATCGACGAATCGAGAACACTAACAAAAGGACAACCGCAACGGCTCCAAGAGAAATAACCACAACCACCCGCAAGCTAAATCCATACGGTTTCTTGACCGACCCGAAACCCTTTTCATACTTGGTTTCGTCGACAGGTTGCTTTAAAGCTTCGCGAATACGGTCCATTACCGCAGTTGCATTTTCGCTACTCGTGTAACCTAAAATGCGGTCAATTTTTTGATGTGTTTCAAACACCAGGCGGGCAGTTTCTTCGTCTACGTCAGAATCATTCTTGAGCAAGGCCGCCGCAATGGCAGACACCATGCGGTTCACCACCATTTCGACATCACTCCATTCCGGAATGTTCTGGCTACTACGGCCATGATTTTCAAGTTCATCGATCAAGTGATTGTAGCGAGAATCCTGCATCCAGATTCGAATCAAGCTCTTGTCGGGCGGAATAAAGCCACACTGTCTAGAATAGAAATCAATGTTGTCTGCGCGAAGCATGAACAAGAACAAATCCTGCGCATAATGACGCTTGATAGGATTGCTGTTCTTCGGAAGCGTCAGGTGGCTACCGCCCACAAACGAGAAGTTGCCGGCAGGCCCAGTCGGGCCAGAAACCGTAATAATGCCGTCTTTCGCAAGCGGGCTATCCATCAAGCCGCCCAAGTCGGTGGCAAATTCAATTTTACGAATCAGTTCAGACGTACCGAAAATCATCAACTGTTCGGCGCGCACAAAACGGTCAGCACTCTGGGCCGAATTTTCTTTCAAGTTATAGGGCGAAAGTTCTTGATCCTGGAGCAACTTCAAGTAATGGCGAAGTCCCACCAGCGTTGCCGAATCCGCCAAAGAACTGCGGTAACCGCTATCGACCTCGGCCACAAAGTCACCGCCAAAATTCCAGAGGAACGGAGACATCTGCTGATAGCCAGTCCAGTCATCCTTGACACCAAATTCAAACGGAGCGACCTCGACACCCAGCCCGTTCACAATCTTGGCATCCGAAATAGCACGGAGCACGCCATAGAACTGCGGGTAGCTTTCAATTTCGCTGTCATGCAGGCCCAGTTCAAGCCAAATGCGCTCGTTCGCAAAGAATCCGCGAACATCCAGGAACCAGGGGACCGAGTACACCAAAGTATCACGCCCAATATGTGCCGCCTTCATCGCTTCTGGATAAAAACGACTTGTATCAACAGCGTCTAACAATTCAGTGACAGGCTTAATCATTCCCGCATTGGCAAAATACGGCACCCAGCTCGAGCCGAGCTGTAATACATCCGGATAGTCCGTACCTTCGCCAGCATCCTTGACCAAAGTCTTGTTGAGTTCGTCAAAAGCAGCCCCCCAGTCCACGAATCGAATCTTGACCGGAACACCGCTTTGGCGCGTATACTTTTTCATGAGTTTCTGGAGTGCAGATCCGGCGTTAATATCCTGATCCATCACCCAAAGCACCAGCGTATCGGGGGGCGTAGGCATTGCCCGCAGCTCCGGAATGGCATGCGCCTGCATAACCCCGCCCAAAGCGAGGCTCAAAAATAAGGCTATGCCGCAAATACGCTTTTTCATGGTTTTACTCTAAGATACTAATTAACCTTTATCTACTGCTGGGCAATTCTCAAAAAGTCTTCAAAGTAGCGCGGATAAGTCTTGTTGATGCAGGCCGGATCCATAATCTTGACCGGCACGCCGCCCAAGGCGACCAGGCTAAAGCACATGGCCATGCGGTGGTCGTTGTAGGTTTCGATCGTTGCTGGCTGCAAATGTTCCGGAGGCGTAATCGTAATGGAATCCGTCGATTCACGGACTTCGGCACCCACCTTACGCAGTTCTGCCGCCATCGCCGCAATACGGTCCGTTTCCTTCACGCGCCAGCTGGCAATACCCGAAATAGTCATCGGGGCATCTGCAAACAGGGCAAGTACGGCAACCGTCATAGCTGCATCGGGAATATCAATAGCGTTAAATTCACCAAGGCTCTTGAGCTTGCCTCCTGTCCCGGTGCATTCAGTCCAGTCGGGACCCATGGTAATGTTTGCACCCATCTTTTTGAGCACATCTACAAAGGCAATATCGCCCTGACGGCATTCGCTACCCACGCCGAGCACGCGAACCTTGCCACCTGCAATGGCAGCGGCAGCTAGCGGATAGCTGGCCGAGCTGGCATCGCCTTCGACCATGTAGTCGCCCGGGGTCTTGTACACACCCTTGGGCACATAAAATTCCTTAAGGTCGGCATGCTTGACTTCGATGCCGAAATGTTTCATGACGTCGAGCGTCAAGAGAATGTACGGAGCCGAAATCAAATCGCCTTCCACATGAATATGGAGCGGAGATTCTGCATACGGAGCGCAAATCAAGAGAGCCGTAAGGTACTGGCTCGAAATGTTGCCGCGGACAGACACCGATCCGCCCTTCAAACCGTGGGCGTTAATGCATACCGGCGGGAATCCTTCAGTTTCCATGTAGTCAATGTCGGCGCCAAGTGACCTAAGGGCTTCCACCAGGTCACGGATCGGGCGTTCCTTCATGCGTTCTTCACCGCTCAGGTGGAACACGCCGCGACCAAGGGCAAGGGCAGCACACAAGGAGCGCATGGCCGTGCCTGCATTACCCAGATAAAGACCTGCCACGTAATTGTCGTTTTCAACCAGAACAGACGGCGCATCGATCGGGCCTGCAGAACCTTCGATAACCGCTTCGGTAAAATCGTCGGTCATATCGGCCTTGACACCCAGGGCTTTCAAAGCTTCGCCCATGTAACGGGTATCGTCGCTTTTCAACAAGTTGTGCAAACGGGTGGTTCCTTCGGCAAGGGCAGAAATCAAAAGCACTCGGTTGGTAATACTTTTGGAACCCGGCACACGAAGTTCACCATTATAAGACTTCAAAGCAGGAATCTGAATATGACTGGGGCGAATAAAGGGTGTATCCATGGTGATAAATTTATAAATTAAATAAGCTAATAGACCAAACGGAGCTTTAAATGATGAGCGAAATCACAGACCTCAAATTTACCGTCCGCTTCTCGGACTGCGACGAATACGGCAGACTCAAGCTTTCGCGCCTGTTCCAGTTCATGGAAGAGGCCGCCATCGCCGACGCCGAGCGTGGCGGATTTGGCCTGTGGCGCATGATCAAGGCGGGCTACACCTCGGCCATTACACGCATGAAGGTCCGCATCAATCACACGCCGCTCATGGGTGAAACCCTCAGCGTTTCCACCTGGATCAAGGAAATCTACAAAGACAAGGTGGTCCTGAAGGACTACGCCGTTGTCGATAGCCAAGGCCACGCTCTGGCCGAAGGCACATCGTCTTGGATTCTGGTGAACTTAAAGACCGGCTTTGCCGAGCCCCCGTCAAACAGTCCCTACCCCTTCCCCATTCAGCTTGAAAAGAGCGCGCTACCCGAGATGCTCTCGGTTTTGCCCATGGGCGAAGACCCACAATTAGTTTATACGGAACGCGCCCGCAATAGCGACCTAGACTTGAACCACCATGTGAACCATTGCCGCTACGTAGAATGGATTCTCGATTGCCTGAGCAAAGAAGAAATCAAGGAACGCGGCATCCGTTCGCTACAGCTGAACTTCGTAAACCAGGTCCCGCTGGGTGCCAACGTGAACATTATCCGATTCAAGGACACAAACCACCACGCCGTATTCTTCGGCATGAATGCCGACATGGAAAAGAGCCCGACCACGAACCGCTGCCACTTTCAGGCCCGCGTAGGTTTCAGAGAATAGCTTTAAACTCATTTCAACGGGAAAATACAGGCTAAACAGGGGATGCAGTCGAATTTAGCCTGTACAAGTTCCACTACTGACGAAAAATTTCCATCGCAGGACGCAATTTGTACAGGCTAAGTGAAGACTTAATCGTTTTACAACCTGTACCTCCGCCTCCATTTGCATTTTTTCGTGCATTTTTCCCACATTCTGTACAGGCTAGCAACAGATTTACACGCATTCAACCTGTACAGAATGCTTTTTTACTTCTTCAATCAATTTTTTTTCAAAGCAGATACTGCTTTGCGATTTTTTCAACCTTCGTCGCATCCAAGGGGACCTCCGCCGACTCCATTGACATAATGAGATTTTTACCTGGAAAAAATCCATTAGATTCAAAACAGTTTATTTTCCACGCAACTTGCGAAGAATAAGTCACATCATCCATCATTCCAAAATGTTCCCAGATAAATTCATGACGCAAACGTACGTTTAAGCAAGTAAAATCGGGATAAATTTTTATGGTCTTTTTTTGTTTTTTCACGCCTCCATTAATGACCAAAGGCGATTCATACTTATAAGGTATTTTCAACCGATACAAAGTGTCAGCAATCATAGCCTCGGACTTCGACCGAACCCGCTCTCCACGAAGCGTCCTTATTTCAGGGATTCCTTCATCAAATGACTTTCCTTCATACACAGAGGAGTTCCATTGTTCTACAAAGGTTTCATCTGGTACAGCAACAGGTTCAACCAATTTACGCCGTCCCTCATGTAAATCAACATACATTTTTTCAAAGTTACAAGGAAGAAACTTTTTCATAAAGGATTCTACCGCAGACAGTTGCCGTTTCATTTCGGGTAAAACCTTTTGGTCATACTCCTTTTGAGCAAGCGCTTTTGCCCGAGCAACATCTTTCACAGGAATATACTTTCCATGTTCTGTTGTTCCCTTTGTAACGTGGAACCACTGCATTTGATTTTTCCTTCTCGATATACGAAGACGTCCTGCCGGAGCCTTCTTCAGCGACTTTTCCTTTGCAGAAATCCATAACCGAAATTGATCGGCGACCATCTGAAGCGACGGCAAAATATCACTAGCATTTTTGAATTCATCCATTTGCATTGTTCCTTTTTTTAATGATTAATTAAAGAATGGTACAGGCCAAACAATCTATAGAGCACTTTCAGCCTGTAATAAAACCTCTTGTTCAATGTTTTTTTCAACCCTTTTTCAGCACTGTACAGACTATACTCGCCACACCCCAGCATTTAACCTGTACATTATGGAGTCATCATCCAACTTTTTCACAAAATGTACAGGCCAGCATAGGCGATTTATTGTTTTAGCCCGTACCATAGCCATAATTAGCCCTATAAGTCTTCTTTAGGGAATAACAAGCCCCACTCCCGGCCACATTTCAAAGCTGAAACTCCCGTGCAAATCGGTGCGGTAGATTGCCGTAGAATCGCCGGTGACCAGCCGGAGCTTGCTTAGCACTTCGTCTTTGGGGTGGCCGTAGCGGTTATTTTTACCGACCCCGATGGCCGCATACCTAGGGGCCACCCGCGCCAAAAACGAAAGCCCGCTGCTGCCAGCCGAACCATGGTGCCCAACTTGCAGTAAATCCGCCGACAAGTCATGGGAGAGTTCCATCAGGCGGTTTTCGCCTGCGGAATCCAGATCGCCTGTAAGCAGGACTGCGCTTTCACGCCCCGCCTGCGAACCCATCATAGAAACCATCAGCACAACACTCGCCCGATTTTCGCCAAAGCGCCCGTAACTCACCGGCCAAAGGCATTCTAGCCTTAACCCCTCGGTAAAGTTCACCGTGTCGCCGCGTTCAAGGGTATCCACCGGAATCTTGTACCGCCGCGCCACCGTGAAAACGCTATCGCCCACAAAGCCCACCGCGGTGTCCAACCCCACCAGCAGGCGCCCCACCTTGAGCCTCCCCGACTTTAAGGCAGAGCCCATTTCCATAAACCCACCGCCGTGGTCCCGGTGAAAATGGCTCACCAGCACCCAGTCGAGCGACTTGACGCCCCTCGCCGCAAGCGTATCCACAAGTCCCGCCGAATCGGGGCCGGAATCGTACAGGGCAAAATGGCCGTCATGCTCCAAGAGCACGGCGAGCCCCTGCCCCACATCCAGAAACGTGATTCGCGCCGGCACCGGCTCCGCGCTCCAGCCGCTATCGTACGAGCACCCCGACAACAGCACGCCCAAAAGCGCACTCCAAAGCGCCGCACAAAGCAATACCCACATGAAAATCCAACGGTTCATAGAGTCTCCTATTTTAAAAGGTCCTCTATATACACGTAAAAAATCGCAAAAGTGTCTGATTTTGCCCCCAAAAATGAAAAAGAATGCAATTTTTGACGCCTTCGGCGTCCGTGGCCGCGGTTGAACTATACAAAAGTAAGCTTTTGTGCATTTCAACCTTGCGCACTTTTACTATCTTTACACTCAACACTCGAGGTTTTTATGCAATTACCTAAGTACAAAAAGAAAAAGCGTATCAAGTTGAAAGTCTGTCAGGAACCCGGCTGCGGCCGCGAATTCTGGGGCCACCCGATCGCCAAGTACTGCGAATTGCACCGCGACATCAAGCAGCGCCAGAAGCAGAAGAAGGATGTGGACAACATCGAGTCCAAGAACATCATCTTCCGCCACAACTACACCGAGTCCATGGACCTCACCTTCAAGTGCTGCCTCGAAGGCTGCAACGAGCTGTTCACCATCCGCGTGTTCCCCAAGCAGTACATTTACCCCCGTTTCTGCGAAGAACACCGCAACGATTTTAAGCGCGCAAACTACCTGCGCATCATCTCCAAGATGAAAAACGACTAAAAATCGGGCTTTTTCGTAAAAAATTGGACCGCCACCCTTGAAAATCGGGGTGGCTTTTTTATATTTGGGCTCACAATCATGGTGGGTGTAGCTCAATTGGTTAGAGTCCCAGATTGTGATTCTGGATGTTGTCGGTTCGAGTCCGGTCACCCACCCTTAAAAAATCCCGCGATTTCTCGCGGGATTTTTTTTAACCATCGACGAAGTTGCTTGTTATCACATTAGAATACAAAGATTGTATCCCCAAAACACAAGGCCAAAATTGCACCTTTCCATACGAAAAAGGCCTCGCGTTCGCGAGGTCTTTCTCTTAGGTAGGAGCTTGTTTTAACCTAATGATTACTTTCTCGGATAGATTGCCGATACATCTACAACAAACCCGTAGCGGATTGTTCGAGAGCCACTTGCACTCACCAATACTTCCGGCACAGAATAGGCATAAACAATGTACGAAGCGTTCTTCAAGTCTTTTCTGAAATAATAATATGACGTGACATTGTCAATCTGATCCAGACTTGCATTGATCCCATCATCCGTGTACGAGTAACCATACACATCTTGTACCAATGTATTTCTGTTCGCATTAGCGGGCCTACGACTATCAAATCCCGAGCCTGCGTCAAGCCACTCCGACTTGAAGCTAATCAAGCTGTCATTTACCTCTCCTTCATAGTCCATCGAGAAAACATAGGTTCCCGGAGTAGACACCTCTAGTTCACGAATCTCGTGACGGCTTCTCCAAGTCACAACTGAGGAATCTCTCTCGCAAGTTGCGCTCAACGTTTTATAACCATTTCCGATCAGGTACGTCAGTTCATAGGGGAATTCCGTATCGATACATGCAGTATCTTTTACCGTAGAAGTATCCGGCTTTACAGAACCCGTATCCCGAACAGAAGTATCGCGAACGGAGGTATCTCTCGTCATCGTATCTCTAGCGGTTGTATCACGGACTGTCGTGTCTACCGGAACAACGGAACTCGACGACAGAGAATCCGCGACAAACACACTGCTGCTAGATTCGACCTTCGAAGACGAAGAGCGGAGTGTGTCAAGAACAGCTGAAGAAGACGAAACCGTTTCTTCAAGCGAATCCTGTACAGAAGAAGAGGATTCTTCACTAGAAGACGAAACATCTTCAACGGTATCGGGAATGACAACGGGGATGTACTTTTCGAATGCCGGAACTTCGTCAGCGTAATCCAGGCCTTCGACATTCTTGCGAATCGTTTCAAGTCCGCCATTCGCCGAAGCTTCCGCGGTCCATTCCGCAATAGCCTTCTTCGTTTCGGGATCTTCCCACTTACCGCTTTCGGCAAAGGAATCATCGAACTTGTCGAGGCGCTTGGCAAGAGCGGCTTCATCGGCATCACCCTGCATCATCACGCTTACGGCCAAGAGTGCAGCGTTACCGTCACCCGATCCAAAGATATTCAAGTTTTCGAATTCGTTGATTTCGTCCTTGATATCGAAGGCGGCAAGCACTTCGCTTTCAGCCTGAGTCTTTGCCTTAGCCAGAGACTTGTTCTTTTCTTTCACAAGGTACATCACGCGTTCGTATGCCAAGTTCGTGAGCAAGTTGACATTCACGTTCTCGCGATTCTTCAGATTGGTCAGCGCGCGGAGCGTCAATTCGCCGTCCGTCTTCTTGCCGGTGACTTCGTTCAAATACTTACC
>Ga0310696_10005087_pt1 | contig 15940 bp, 13 predicted proteins | sample AusTroGonzalo_MG_4_FD_203885 | JGI IMG/M metagenome (GOLD analysis project Ga0310696, IMG submission 203885) | Bovine rumen microbial communities from tropical cattle in Woodstock, Queensland, Australia - Gonzalo_02 (v2) (version 2) | ecosystem: Host-associated > Mammals > Digestive system >...
CGACAAGCTCGGCCAGGTTCCGGCTCTCTCCCGAAGCACTCTCAGGGCGGAGCCGGGTGAAGAAGTTTTTGAACGCCTCGCAGGCGGCAGCGTCGAATTTGCCTTTTTCCCCTGCCTTTTCCTCCGCGTCAAGAAGGACATTGATCTCCTGGATGCTGCGGCCCTGCCAGGACTTGCGGACACTGCCCGCCGCCGGAGCGGGAGCCGCGGCGTTCCAGTAGGCCTCGAAGGTGGCGGGCGTCATCTTTGCCGCGCAGCCGGCGAGAGCCATGGCGCGCATCTGGGAATCCGAAACGGAAATGCGGGCCCGCCGCCGGACGATATCGCGGAATTTCGACGAAGCCACCGGGACCCGGTCGGATCTGACGAGCTGATCCAGCTCGATGTCCTGCTGAAGAACGACGACGTCCCGCAGGATCTGCTCAAGAGGGATGCTCGCGGATGAGCCGACGCCGCGGAAACCGTTGACGAGAACCGTTCCGTTGAAGGGATCGACGGAACTTGCAGCTCCCCAGCGTCCGGAAGAGGGGATGAAAATAACTGCGCCCGACCTCAAGGCGAGCAGACGCCGCAGTCTTGTCGCCACTTCGGGAAGCGGGGTCTTCTCGTCGCGGACGCCCAAAGCCCGCATGACGGGATTGTGGCCGAGATCGTTGGGGAGCATCGTCTTGACGGCACTGACCAGCACTTTGCGGAACAGGGGACTGTCGGCGACGGCCAGCTCCGCGGAAGTGATGCAGAGCTCGGCCATCGCAGTGTCGAATTCAGCCGTGCTCCAGGCCTCCCAGAGGACCTCGAGAGCTCCCGAAACATCCGCGGAGAGCGGAGAACCGGCCTCCTTCAGAAAATTTTTCAGGCTGTCCAGATTGGCCTTCCCGGGCTTGTCGATGACATCCGACAACAGAGAATCAAGCGTGTCCTTATCCATACCTTCCCCCCGTTCCACGTGGTTCTGTTTTGCATTTGTCCTGATAATATAGCCTGAAATCCTGTTTTTTTCAAGTTACCCGGGGGGGGTGTCCGGGAGAAAATCCCCCGGAGCTCCCAGTCGCTTTCTTATCTCAAAATGCGGCGTCTCTCTTGAAATACGGGGCCGATGGTGCTATGTTATGCACAGCGTTTTTTTTCTTTTCACTGACAAAAGGAGTATCCAAGATGTCCGGACACAGTAAATGGGCCAATATCAAGCACAAGAAAGACGCGGCGGATAAACTCAAGGGAAAAGCCTTTTCCCGCATCGGCAAAGAGATCATGGTCGCCGCCAAGAACGGCAGCGATCCCGACGCTAATCCCCGTCTGCGGGCGGCACTCGCCGCGGCCAAGGCGGCCAACATGCCCAACGCCAACATCGAACGCGCCATCAAGAAGGGCAGCGGCGAACTCGGCGACGTCGTTTATGAAGAGATCGTGTACGAAGGCTATGCCGCGGGCGGCGTCGCCGTCGTCGTTGACTGTCTCACCGACAACCGGAACCGCTCCATCAGCGACGTACGCATGGTTTTCGACCGCAACGGCGGCAACATGGCCGGTTCCGGCGCAGTCTCCCGTCTTTTCCAGCGCCAGGCGCATTTCATCATTTCCGGTGAGTGGGCCGACGAGGACAAACTGATGGATCTTGTTCTCGACGCGGGCGCCAACGATCTTTCGGTCGAGGACGGCGTCGCCGAGATCTGGGCGGATCCCGAAGCCTTCGAACCGCTCTGCAAAGTCTTTTCCGACAACGGCATCACCACCGACCAGGCGGAGATCGTCCGCAAGCCGGACATGGTCGTGCCCGTGACCGATCCCAAAGTGGCCTCGCAGGTCCTCCGTCTTCTGGACCGCATGGAAGAACTGGACGACGTCCAGCAGGTCACCGCCAACTACGAGATCCCGGACGAGATCGCCGATCAGATCGAAGAGTAAGCCCGCGGAAAAAAAAGGATCTTGACCTATGGACCGGATCGACCGGAACGGCAGGTATACGCTCATCGACGGGCGGAGCGGTTTCTCCATCGCTTTTGCAGGAATGAAGTTCGAGGAGGCGGATATCGTCCGCCTCGCTCCCCTCTTCGGACGCGCCGCGAGAGAAATGGCGCGCATCGAAGCCGGAGAGATCAAAAATCCCGACGAAAAGAGACGGGTCACGCACTTCACCGACCGCATCTCCTACCCGCAGAGCGCCCTCTTTTCGGAAGTCGAGTCTTTCGCCGCCGGGATCCGTTCCGGCGAGATAAAAGGATCCACGGGGAAAACCTTTGATGCGCTGGTGGTCAACGGGATCGGCGGTTCGGCCCTCGGCCCCCAGCTGATGCAGTTTGCCGTCAACGGTCCCTACTGGAACGAGCTGAGCGCCGAAAAACGCGGGAACAACCTCAAACTCTATTTTCTCGACAACACCGACTCGGCGGAGTTCGCCGATCTGCTGGAAGTGATGGATCCCGAACGGACCCTTCAGCTGGTGATCTCCAAATCCGGCGGCACCCGGGAAACGAAGAACAACATGATCGCCATGGAGTCCTTCTACGCCTCACGCGGCCTTGACTTTGCCCGTCACGCCGTTGCCGTCACCATGTCGGGCAGCGAATTGGACCGCCACGCCCGGTCCAACGGCTGGCTCAAGGTCTTCGAGATGGCCGAATCCATCGGCGGACGCACCAGCGAAACCAGCATCGTCGGTCATGTTCCGGCAGCGCTGACCGGCGTGGATTTCAAAAAGTTCCTCGCCGGCGCCTGCGCCATGGATGCCTGGACGCGCGATGCGGCGCCGGAAAAGAACCCGGCCATGATGCTCGCGGCCATGTGGTACATCGCAGGGAACGGACGGGGCGACCGCAACATGGTCATCGTGCCCTACAGCGACCGTCTGGTCCTGCTTTCGCGCTATCTCCAGCAGCTGGTCATGGAAAGTCTCGGCAAGGAACTGGATCTTGACGGGAAAACCGTCCATCAGGGGCTCAACGTCTTCGGAAACAAGGGCGGGACGGACGCCCACGCGTTCATCCAGCAGCTCAACGACGGACGCGATGACTTTTTCGCCACGTTCATCGAGATCCTCGCCGACGCAAAAGCCATCGACATGGGCGACGGCGTCCGCATGGGGGATTATCTCCACGGTTTTCTGGAGGGTCTCTCCTCCGCGCTGCGGGGAAAAGGACGGCAGATCATCAGGATCGGCATCCCGAAACTGGACGAGTTTTCCCTCGGGCAGATCATCGCCCTCTACGAGCGCTCTGTGGCGATCTACGCGGAATTCATCAATATCAATGCCTTCCACCAGCCGGGCGTCCAAGCCTACAAACTGGCGGCCAACGGCATTCTGAAACTGGCCTCGGAACTCCGGGCGGAACTGAAAAAGATCGCCCCCGTCTCCGGGACCGCCGCTGACATCTCCGGAAAGATCGGCAAGACCGAACAGGCCGCCGAGATCGCGGGGCTTCTCGACAAGGCCGCGCTGAACACCGACGGCGTCTCCCGCAGCTTCGACGCGTCTTCCGGCAGCTGGGTCTACACGGTCAAGTGAATCTGCTGCTGCTGGAGGAAAAGGACTTTCTTCCCTCCGGGGAAGCGCGGATATCCGGCCGCCGCCACCGGCAGCTCCGGGATGTCATCAAGGCCGTTCCCGGCAAACGCTGCCGGGCGGGCATCCTCGGCGGCATGCGCGGACACGCCGAGATCCTCGCCTGTGAAGAGGACCTCACGATTCTCCGCTTCTCCGAAGAGGATCCGCCGCCGCCGCCGCTGCCGGTGACGCTGCTGATCGCCCTGCCCCGGCCGCAGACCTACACGAAGGTCCTCAACTGCGCCGTGGAGATGGGCGTCAAGCGCATCGACTTCATCAACTCCTTCAAGGTGGAAAAAAGTTTCTGGCAGGGATCGCGGCTCTCGCTGGAGTACCTCGACAACGAGCTGCGCCTCGCCCTCGAACAGGCGGCCGACACCGTCATGCCGCAGATCTTTTTCCATCCCCGGTTCAAGCCCTTCATCGAAGACGAACTTCCCGGACTCTCTCCGGGAGCGGCGCGGATCGCGGGGATCCCCGGCGCGGAAGAAGTCCCTGAGCGTTTTGCCGGTTCTCCCGTCGTCCTCGCCGTCGGACCGGAGGGCGGATTTACGGATTACGAGAACGGTTTTCTGCTGGAACACGGCTTCACCGGCGTGGGGTTGGGACCGCACATCCTGCGGACGGAGTTCGCCGTCGCCGCGCTTCTGGCCAGACTGAGCATAAGGAGCTTTTGAAAGATGGCCGAACTGAACCTGCCCGTCACTGTCTGCTATCTGGACGAATCCGGCGTGCGGCATATCCGCAAAGGCGTTGCGTTTTCGCCCCGCGGCGTCCTGGACATTCTCGATCAGACCCGGCTTCCGGAAAGCGTCGTCCGGATGTCCCTTTCGACCCCGCTGGAAGTTTTCGATGCGATCAAACGTCTCTGCGTGCGCGGCGCGCCGGCCATCGGTTGCGCTTCCGCCGTTGGACTGGCCGTCTGCGCGGCGAGATTTGAAGAGACGGACGGAACCGCGTTCATGGAACGGCTCCGCAAGACGGCGGCTTTTCTCAAGAGTTCCCGTCCCACGGCCGTCAACCTCATGTGGGCCGTGGACCGCTGCTGCGCCGCCGTTGCGGGATTGGCGCGCCCCGCGGATATCTGCCAAAAGCTTTTGGACGAAGCACTCGACATCATCGAAGAGGATTCCCGGCTCTGCCGCAGGATCGGCGACTTCGGCGCAGCGCTGCTCGAGGACGGCATGACAGTCCTCACACACTGCAATGCGGGGGCTTTGGCCACCTGCGGCATGGGGACCGCCCTTGCTCCCGTCTACCGGGCGCTGGAACAGGGAAAGAGGATCCGCGTTTATTCGGACGAGACACGCCCGCTTCTTCAGGGAGCGCGCCTCACCGCCTGGGAACTGGCGCAGGCGGGCGTCGAAACGTACACCATCTGCGACAACATGGCGGCAACGGTCATGCGTCAGGGAAAAGTGGACATGGTCATCGTCGGCGCGGACCGCATCGCCGCCAACGGCGATACCGCCAACAAAATAGGGACATTCCCCCTGGCGGCAGCGGCAAAATACTGCGGGATCCCCTTCTACGTCGCAGCCCCGTTTTCCACCATCGACAGAAGTCTGCCGGACGGGACGGGCATTCCCATCGAGGAACGCTCATCCGACGAGATATTCCACTGTCCCGGCGTCAAAGTTTACAACCCCGCCTTCGACGTCACCCCGGCGGATCTCATCACGGCCCACATCACCGACAGCGGCGTGATCCGCTTCTGACCCCTGCCCCGCTTCCGTCAGCGGCGTGTCAGGGGGACGGTGAAGGCGGCGGCCCAGAAGACGACGGCGGCGATCCCGGCAAAGATCCAGCCGACGCCGACGCCCGCGTTGAGTACGATGCCCGCGCCGACGGCCCCCGCCGCCATGGAGAAGGAGTTGGCGATGTTGTTCCCAGCGATGACCTTGGAGATGTGTCCCGGCTCGGCGGCCTTCTGCATCAGCGCCTGGAGGGGGACCGACCAGATGCCGCCGCAGACCGCCGTCGCCAGCAAATCGAACGAGACCCGGTAAAAGAGGAAAGTTTTCAAAAGGGCGGAACTTTCTGAAAGCCCGGGAAGATCCGGCAGCCGGGAGGCGAGGAAGGCGATGTCCAGCGTGAAAATTCCCATGCCGCAGATACAGGCGATATATCTTTTGTTGAGCCGGACTTCGCCCTTGAGGATCAGCTGGGCCAGTCCCGCGCCGATGCCGACGCCGACGGAAAAGAGAACGAAGAAGAAGGTGCAGACCATTTCGTTCCCGCCCAGTTTGAGTTTGGTGAAAAGGGGCATCTGGGTGATGTAGAGCGAACCGGCCATCCAGAAGACCGTCACAGAGAAGACGCATCTGCGGATGACAGGTCGGCCCCAGATCTCACAGGCCATGATCCGCCAGGTCCCGGCAAAAATGTTCCGGCTGATTTTTTCGTCGGGCGCAACGGAAGGCGCGGGCGGGATCCTCCGGGAAGCCGCGTACCCCGCGAGAGCCATGATCGTGAGCAGGATCCCGCAGAGGAACGCCCCGTTTTTCAGCGTGATGACGACGCCTCCGGCCATGACGCCGCAGAGGATGGCGAGGTAGGTCCCGCCGCCGATCCAAACGTTGCCGGCGAGCAGTTCGTTTTCCCTGAGATGAGTCGGCAGGAGCGCGTACTTGGCCGGACTGAAAAACGTGGACTGGGCCCCCATGAAGAAGAGGACGGTCATCAGCACAGGCAGGGAACGGGTGCCGAACCCGATCCACGCCGCCAGCATGAGAAAGACCTCCCACAGTTTGATGATCCGGCAGTAGAGGGCCTTGTCGAATTTATCCGCGAGCTGTCCCGCCAGGGCGGAAAAGAGAAAATAAGGCAGAATGAAAAGACCGGCGGCCAGATTGGACAAACCGCCGATCTCCCGGCTGCCTGCGCCCAGCTGATAGGTCACCATGATCAGCATGGCGTTCTTGAGAAAATTGTCGTTGACCGCGCCGAAAAACTGCGCGACGAAAAGCGGCATGAACCGTCTCGAGAAAAGAAAGTCCTTCACTTTTCCCCCGCCTTCCCGATGAACCGCAGAAAATTTTCCCGGCACAGCTCCGCCCAGCCGGAGATCCCCGTTTCCCGCTCGGCCCGCAGGCAGATCGCGGCGATATCTTCTCCTGTATCGTCGCTCTCGAGGCCGATACCGGAAAGCCCCCTCGCCGCGAGAAGCCCCGCGTATTTCTTCCACGCGCCGGGAGCGATGGAGACGAACCGCCCGAAAGCAAGGTGCTCCAGCAGCCGTCTTTCGCTTCCCCGGAACCCGTGGATCAGGACATTTCCGGAAAAATCCCTCAGCGCGGCATCCAGTTCGGCGTCGCAGCGCACAGCGTGGATCACCACCGGTTTTCCGGCCTCTCCGGCGGCAGCCAGCAGGGTCTTCAGAAAACGGATCTGGACGGCGATATCCGGCCCCCGCAGGCGGTCGAGACCGATCTCTCCCAGCGCATCCGCCCGGCGGAGATCGTGAAAAAAGGCCTCTCCCGGCATTTGAAAACTTGCGGGGAGATGCCAGGGATGAAACTCAAGACTCCACAACCCCTGCCCCGGTTTTTCCCGGGCGGAGACCAGCGCATCCGCCTTCGGACGGTGGGTATGAAAGTCTGCGTACAAGTTCAAACGCTCTTTCCCAGCTTACCCAGCTCCGGGTGGAAATGACGCTGCGCATGGCAGATGGCCAAACTCAGCGCATCGGTGCTGTCCAGAGGGATCTGGCTCACATCGATCTTCAATTCGGCCGCCAGCAGGTAGGCCACCTGTTCCTTGGCGGCCCCGCCGTTGCCCACGGCGGCGCGCTTGGCCACGCTGGGCATGTAGGAATAGACAGGGATCCCCCGCACGGCCAGGGCCGCGATAATCCCTCCCCTGGCCATGCCGAGGATGATGGCAGTTTTTGAATTGCGCCCGACGAAAGGCTCCTCCATGGCGGCGCAGTCCGGCATGTAAAGGTCGATCAGTTCGTTGACGCCGCCGTAGAGACGGCGGAGACACTCCGAGTGGGGCATGGTCTTTTTGTTTTCGATCACGCCGCAGTCGATGATCTCGTAACGGGAGGGACCTTCGGCGCGCACCACCCCGTAACCGGTGGTGCGTATCGCCGGGTCCAGTCCGAAAATGATCATCCCCGCACCGCCTCGAAAGCCGCCGCCGCCCGGAGCAGACGGTTTTCCTCGAGCTCCGGCGCCAGGAACTGAACGCCGACGGGCATTCCCGTCGCCTCATCGGTCCCGGCGGGGACGCTGATGCCGCACTGGCCGGAGAGATTCAGCGCGATGGTGAAGATGTCCGAGAGGTACATCTGCAGGGGATCGCTCTTTTCCCCGAACTTGAACGCGGGCGCGGGCGTCACCGGCGTCAGCAGCAGATCGCACTGTTTGTACGCTTCGGCGAAATCCCTGCGGATAAGGGTCCGCACCTTCTGGGCCTTGAGGTAATAGGCATCGTAGTATCCGCTGGACAGAACATAAGTCCCAAGCAGAATGCGCCGGATGACCTCCGGCCCGAATCCCGCGCCGCGGGACTTGAAGTAGGTGTCGACCAGATCGGCGCCGTCGATGCGGCGGCCATAGCGGACGGCATCGAACCGGGCCAGATTTGCGCTGGCCTCCGCCGTGGCGATGATGTAGTAGACCGCGACGGCATATTTCGTGTGGGGCAAGGAGACATCGACGATCTTGCCCCCCATGTTTCTGATCTGCGCGACGGTCTGCTCCATGATCTTGGCGACGCCGGGGGCCAGAGGCCCGGAAAAATACTCTTTGGGCATGCCGAAGACGAGGCCGTCGAGGGTGCGCCGTTCGGCGCCTTCCATGGCGGCGGCGGAGGAGGAGGAGGGATCCAGCGGCAGACAGGTGGAATCCTTTTCATCTTTGCCCGACACGGTGTCGAGGATGATGCCGGCGTCGATGACATCTTTTGCCAGCGGTCCGATCTGGTCGAGGCTGGAAGCGAAGGCCACCAGTCCGAAGCGGGACACGCGGCCGTAGGTGGGCTTCAGTCCGACCACGCCGCAGAAGGCTGCCGGCTGGCGGATGGAACCGCCCGTGTCGGACCCCAGCGCGGCGGGAACGAGATCCGCGGCCACGGCGGCGGCGCTACCGCCGGAGGAACCGCCGGGCACCCGGGAGGTGTCCCGGGGGTTCATCGTCCGCCCGAAGGCGCTGTTCTCGCAGCTGGACCCCATGGCAAATTCGTCCATGTTCAGCCGCCCGAAGGGGATGAAACCTTTGGCGCGCAACTTCGCAACGGCCGTGGCGTCGTAGGGAGAGACCACGTTTTCGAGGAGTTTCGAAGCGCAGCTCACCGTTGCGTTCCGGACGGCGATATTGTCCTTGATGCCGACGGGGATGCCGTCGTAAGCACTGAGGGCCTTGCCCGCGGCGCGGCGTTCGTCGGAAAGGGCCGCCTCACGCAGCGCGTCGTCGGCGTCGAACTTGAGGAACGCATGGATCTCCTTGTCCCGCGTCCGGACGGCGTCGAGACAGTCCTTGACGATCTCCACGGAACTCCAGCGTTTTTCGGCCAGGCCCGCAGCCAGTTCGTGCACGGTTTTGCGATCGAGTGTATCAGCCATCAGTTGCTCTCCTCTCCCGGCAGGACCTTTGCGACTTTGACAAGGCACCCGTTGACCAGTGCCGGCGCGTTTTTCAGCATGGCATCGCGCAGACCGGAGTCCGCCGCGGCATCCTCCCGCCAGACGTTGGAGAGCGCCGCCGCGTGGGCGGTGGGCTCCACACCGGTCACATCCACCTCGTTGAGTTCGGCGATGTAGTCGACGATGCTGGCCAGATCCCTCTCGACGGCGGCAAAACGCTCAGGAGGGAGTTCGAGCCGGGCGAGCTCGGCAACGTATTTGACGTCGATATCCGCTTTGGCCATTTGCGTTCACTTCTTCTCAAGAAGGAGGGTGCAGGTCTTGAGGTCGCAGACCTCGGCGGGGCCGAAGTACTGGATCGGACCGGGATAGACGAAGCTGGTCTCGACAGCCCACTGGTCGCGCTGGGAGACGAAATACTTGAAGGGCGCGCCGTCCAGTTCGACCAGCGCCTTGCGGATCACCGGCTTGTCGGCGCCGTGACGGCGCTCCATATTCATCATCATGGTGATGGGGATGCCGCCCGCGATCCACTGTTCGGCGGGGGCCGTGGTGTTGCGGACATTGGCCATGTAGCCCGTGCGCCCGGCGCCGATCAGCGCGGAAGCGGAGTAGCCGAGGCTGTAGCAGTAATCGGCATCGTAGTTGGAGGGCGCGGCGCAGCGGCCTTCGTAACCGAAGAAGTGGGTCTGCGTGGCGAACTTGCCCTTGTAGGTCCCGGCGGCCTTCATCTCCTTGAGACGGGTTCCCACCATCTGGGCGAGCATTTTCTCCGTCTCAATGAGGGAGACCTGGACGTTGCCGTGGGGGTCGCGGTCGCGGCAGAGCTGGCTGCGGATCCCGGCGGGCAGGGATTTGAAGACCTCGGCGCTGGCACCGGCGAGTTTGCCCGCGACGAAAGCGGCCTTGCTCTCGGCGTCCATGGCGTCGAGGGTCGCCGCTTCGGCGGCCATGAGCTCGTTGAGCTCGGCGATCAGGACTTTGATCTCGGGAATGAATTCGATCAGCCCCTCGGGGATGAGGGCGATGCCGAAGTTTTCTTTGTTTTCCGCGCGGGCGGCGACGACGGAGGCGATCTTGTTCACGATGTCGCCGAGAGTCATCTTCTTCGCCGCGACCTCCTCGGAGATGATGGCGATGTTTGGCTGGGTCTGGAGCGCGCACTCGAGGGCGATATGGGAAGCGGAACGGCCCATGAGCTTCACGAAGTGCCAGTATTTTTTCGCGGAGTTGGCGTCGCGGCAGAGGTTGCCGATGAGCTCGCTGTAGACGCGGCAGGCGGTGTCGAATCCGAAGCTGGCCTCGATCCACTCGTTCTTGAGGTCGCCGTCGATGGTCTTGGGACAGCCGATGACCTGAATGGGAATGTCATGGCTCTTGAAATACTCCGCCAGCACGCAGGCGTTGGTGTTGGAGTCGTCGCCGCCGATGATGACCAGCGCACTGATCCCCATGGCCTCGCAGTTCTTGCGGGCCTCGCGGAACTGCTCCTCGGTTTCCAGTTTGGTGCGTCCGGAACCGATCATGTCGAATCCGCCGGTGTTGCGGTAGGCGTCGATGATGTCGGCCGTCAGCTCCATGGACTCGTTTTTGACCAGCCCGTCGGGTCCCTTGAGGAAACCGAACAGACGGTTGGACGCGTTGAGGGACTTGAGACCGTCGAAGAGACCGGCGATGACGTTGTGTCCGCCGGGAGCCTGTCCGCCGGAGAGGATCACGCCGACGTTGACGGCGGCGTGCGCCGCATTGCCCTGAGCCGCTTCGAACGTCAGCACGGGGCTTCCGAAAGTCGCCTTGAAGAGATTCTTGATCGCCTCGACATCGCCCGCGGCGGTCGTGGGAGCGCCTTCGCTGATCTTGACTGCCGCCCCGCTGGCAAGAGCCGGAGGCAGTTTCGGCTGGTAGGCGGCACGGGCTTTCTGAAGTGCGGAAATACGTTTCATGACATCGATCCCTTTTTTGTTTTTTTTAAGAGCTTGTTTTGTCAACCAAATCTGTCGCCGCGGAACACCGCGGGCTGATCCGAAGTCCCGGCGGGCCGCCGCGCCGTACGCGAGGCGTCCCTTTATATAAAATACTCCCGAAAACCTGATTTATCAAGGTGGAAAAGCGCACTCGGAGCGGTTATATTACAACAAACGCAAGGGAGGGATCATGAGAACGAAAATCTTGCTGCTGCTGTCGGGCATCGCGGCCGCCTTACTGGCCGGCTGTACGACCGCCGACACACCTCCGCCTCAGGAGGGAGCCGGAGAGAAGGACTACCTCAACGCGGGCGTCCTCGTCCAGGCGATGGACATCCTGAACCGGAAGTACGTGGACGCCGAAAAAACGGGGAACGACAACCTGTTCGAGGCGGCCCTGCACGGCATGGTCTCCAATCTCGATCCCTACTCGGACTACGAACCGCCGAGGGCCTTCGACCGGAATCAGAAACGCCGGACGGGGGAACTCAGCGGCATCGGCGTCACCATCGTCAAGCCTCACCGGAATCCTCTGCACGTCGTCAACGTCATTCCCGGTTCACCCGCGGAAAAAGCCGGGATCAAACCGGGGGACACGATCCTCGCCGTCGACGGGAAAGATCTGCGGAAACTCAACTTCTACCAGTGCCAGCAGCTCCTGACCGGACGGCCCGGTTCCAAGGTGACCGTCACATGGAACGCAGCGGGAAAGATCAGGAAACAGACGATCGCGCGGAAACACCTCGTGACCCCCACCGTCTCCGCGGCGAAACTGGCAGTCCCGGGCATCGGGTACATCAGGATCGACAGCTTCACCTCCCACACGCCGGATGAGTTTCTCCGGGCCCGGAAGAAGCTCGCCGGGGAAGGCGCAAAAGCGCTCGTCATCGATCTCAGGAACAACACGGGGGGCCTTGTGCGTTCGGCGGTGCTGACTTTGTCGCAGCTGCTCGCCCCCGGGACGGTCCTGTTCACGGCAACCCAGCGCGACACGGCAAAGGTGGAAACCATCCGCAGCATGAAATTGAAAAATCTCCCGCCCGACACCACGACGCCCCTCGTCCTGCTCGTGAACAGTTTCACGGCCAGCAGCGGCGAAATATTCACGGCCGCCCTGGTCGACAACAAGCGGGCCCAAACAGTCGGAATGAGGACCTTCGGCAAGGGAACGCTCCTCAGCGTCGTCCGGCTGGCCAACGGCGGCGCGCTGCGCTTCGCCAGCGGCCGGTACCGGACGCCCTCGGGGAAGGTCATCGAGGGCCGGGGCATCCGGCCCGATCATGCCGTCGTCACGACTCTGCAGACGCTGCACAAGCTCACGCTGCAGATGCGCCGGTATCCGGGAGAAGTCCGGCCCAACGCCAAAGACGCGGTAACGGACACCCAGCTTGAGAAAGCCCTGTCCCTGCTGGCTCCGCCGGCCGAAAAGCCCCATGACGTCACGGAAAAACATTGAGATATGGCCTGGACCCATGGAGGGCGCGTCGCAGACGCCCTTCGTGCGGGCCGTCGGCAGTCTCGGCCTCGTCAGACGCTGGATGACCCCCTTTCTCCGGGTCTCGAACGCCTGCTGCGGGGAGAAAAAAGTCCGTGAATTTCTTGCCCCCTACCTTGAAAGCGGCCTTCCCGTTACGGCACAGATCATGGGAACGCGGGGGAACGTGCTCGGCGAACTTGCGGTAAAATGCCTCGAAGCCGGCGCGGTCGGCATAGATCTCAACTGCGGGTGTCCCTCCAAAAGAGTGATTTCACGAGATGCGGGCGGCGGTGCGCTGAAAGACCCGCTCCTTCTTGCGGAAACGGTCAGGACCATCCGGAGAATCATCGGGGCAAAGACGCCCTTCTCCGTCAAGATGCGCACAGGATTTTCGGATCCGGAGGAAATGACCGAACTCATTCCCCGTCTTGCGGACGCCGGGATCGACAAATTTTTCATCCACTTCCGGACGGTCCGGGAGCAGTATCTCCCCGTGCCCGGAAGAACGGAGCGTCTGCGGAAAGCCGCGGTGGCCGCTTCTCCCCTGCCCGTCATCGTCAACGGGGATATTTCCGATGTGGAAGACGGTCTGACGCTTTTGGACGAGACCGGCGCAGCGGGGCTCATGATCGCCCGGGGCCTGCTCAGGGATCCCTGGCTGCTTTTGCGGTTCGAAAACGCGGATGTCCCCTCCCCCGAAGAGGGAAGACGGCGCTTTTCCGCGGCCCTCGAGGCATTCGACGCTCACGGCGGCAACAAACTGGAGCTTGTCCGAATGATCTGGGGAGAGGATTCCCCCGAGTTCAGGGCGCTCTGCGGAGAACGCCGCCGGAAGTCTTAAAATTTGTCGGCAAGGGAGAAGAAGAGTCCGGGGAAAGCCCTGCCCTCCCCGACGAGCCGGATCATCACGTTTTCACCACCCCAGGCGGCGGGATGGGCTTCGTCGCGGGCGGCGATCCGCCACCCTGCGGCAAGAAGTCTCTCCGCGGCAGGGTCGTCCGGAGAGAGGAAGGCCGTTTTCACGCCGCGGAAAAGATCGCGGGAGAGTTCCGGACCGGCCATTTCCGCCAGAACACCGTGATAGACGAGAGCATAGCCGCCTTTTCCCGTGTACCAGGAAAAATCCGGCGTGCGGAACACCTGCTCCCAGCTGTGGAAGAGGGCCTTTCCTTCGCGGATGACTTTGCCCGGAAAAACCGGACCGGCCTCGTACCACTTGACGATGGAGGCCTTTTCATCTTCCGTCAAATCCGGACCGGGGCGGCCGGGGTGCTCCGACGGTGCGGGGTTTTCCAGCGTCAGGGACCGCACGGGGTAATCACGCCACCCGCAGACGGCGTACACCCGGTTGACGCCGGTGTAGAGTGCAAGCAAATCATACCGCTGTTCCGCGGCCCAGTCGGCGGCCCTCCGGCAAAGTTCGGCGGCAAGGCCGCGGCGGCGGAACGCGGGGTCGACGCCCACCGAGGCGATCCCGGCCACGCGCAGGGTGTCTTTCCCTCCATGGACGCGCATGGGCATGAGGCCGACGTGTCCGGCAACACGCCCGTCAGAAGTCCGCGCGATGAAGGACTCCTCGACGAAGGGCATGCGGGGGATGTCTCCTTTCCACTCGTCGAAGCACACGCCCAGCATCGGAAGACAAGCGGTCTGCTCCGAACTGCCCGGCGCGGCGTGGAGAAATTCGAAGTCTTTCAAATTTTCCATCAGTAGATGAAGAGAAGTTCGCGGTATTTCGGCAGGGGCCACAGCCGATCGTCCACCAGAAGCTCCAGCGCATCGGCCTCCTTGCGCATGTTGCCCATGGCCTGAAGGATGGGACCGGGATCGTCGCTCACGAGAGCGCCTTCGAGGATGTCGCACTCCTCCAGCATCGCGGCGAGTTTCGGCGAAAGGGCGTCGATCATCTTGCGCGCGTTGCCGGCGGCCACGGTCAGATTCAAGGATCCGCAGTTGACCAGCACGGTGCTCAGGCGGTTGATCTCCTCCATGACGGCGGGGTAGATCAAGGTCCGGGCGAGACTCAGAGAAAGCTCTCCCTCGATATGGATCCTGCGCTTGTATTCCCGCAGGAAGACCTCGTACCGGGAGAAAACTTCCGTGCGTGAAAAGACCTTGTATTTCTCGTACAGGGCGATGTTTTTCTCGTCCAGCAGGGCCGTGAGGGCCTCGGGGGTGGTCCGGAGATTGGGGAGTCCCCGCCGCTGGGCCTCCTGCACCCAGGCGAGCGTGTAGTTGTCGCCGTTGAAGATGATGTGCTTGTGCTTTCTGATGATATCGTGCAGCGTCTTCGACAGCACGGCGTTGAAGTTGTCGGGTGTTGCCCCCTCCAGAATCGTGGCGATGCGGTCGAAAGACTCGGCGACGATGGTGTTGAGCACGGTGTTGGGCGTGGCGCAGCTGCTGCTGGCCCCGGGAGCGCGGAACTCGAACTTCGTCCCCGTGAAGGCGAAGGGACTGGTCCGGTTGCGGTCGGTGCTGTCGACGGGCAGCTGCGGCAGGGTGTCGACGCCGACCCGGAGTTTGCGCGCCTCGCTCCGTTTGGATTTGTCCCCCGTCTCCAGCTCCTCGAGGATCCCCGTGAGCTGATCGCCCAGAAAGATCGACATGATGGCCGGAGGCGCCTCGGCCGCGCCGAGCCGGTGATCGTTCCCGGCGCCGATGGTGGCCGTCCGCAGCAGATCGCCGTGGAGCGAGACCGCCTCGATGACGGCACACAGCGTGGTGAGGAAGAGGGCGTTGCGCTTGGGGTCGCTTCCCTGATCCAGCAGATTGACGTTCCCCACGCGGACCGACCAGTTGTTGTGCTTGCCGGAGCCGTTGATGGAGGCGAAGGGCTTCTCGTGGAGCAGACAGACCAGTTTGTGCCGGTCGGCGACCTGACGCAGGATCTCCATGATCAGCATGTTGTGATCGCAGGCCAGATTGGATTCCTCGTAGGTGGGCGCCAGCTCGAACTGGGCCGGAGCCGTCTCGTTGTGGCGGGTCTTGGCCGGGATGCCCAGACGCCACAATTCATGATCGACCTCGGCCATGAAGTTGAGGATCCGGGGCTTGATGGTGCTGAAGTAGTGATCCCCCAGCTGCTGATGCTTGGGGGGCTTGGCGCCGAAAAGGGTTCGGCCGGTCTGGACGAGATCGGGACGGCAGAAGTAGAGCCGTTTATCGACGAGGAAATACTCCTGCTCCGCGCCGAGGGTGATGACGGCTTTGCCTTCGATGCCGAAACAGCGGGCCAGACGCTCCGCCTGAGCGGAAACGGCCTGGATGGAGCGCAGGAGCGGCGTCTTCTTGTCCAGCACCTCGCCGTTGCACGAACAGAAGACGGTGGGGATGCAGAGCGTGGCCGTGTTCTCGCCCCTTCTGAT
>Ga0310696_10005088_pt1 | contig 15939 bp, 10 predicted proteins | sample AusTroGonzalo_MG_4_FD_203885 | JGI IMG/M metagenome (GOLD analysis project Ga0310696, IMG submission 203885) | Bovine rumen microbial communities from tropical cattle in Woodstock, Queensland, Australia - Gonzalo_02 (v2) (version 2) | ecosystem: Host-associated > Mammals > Digestive system >...
CCGTATAAAGATACGTTGTAGTTCATTGACTACAGGCCCCTCGATTCTACAATGCATGTCACGCCATTCTCCCACCTGTTCTGTCCCCACGATATAATAGTCGGCCACGTTCATACCTCCGGTATAGCCAATCTGTCCGTCAATCACAACAATCTTACGATGATCGCGGGGCCAGATATGGTTGACCCAGGGAAAGCGGATAGGGTCGAATTCGTAAATATTGATACTGTCAGCATGGAGTTTCTCGAGATGTTCTTTCTTCAGGGGCCGGTTGTTGGAGTCATTACCGAAACCGTCAAAGAGTGCCCGTACTTCTACACCTTCCTTTCGCTTTTCGCGAAGGATATCAAATAGCAGTCCTGCAATAGAGTCGTTACGGAAGTTGAAGTATTCCAGATGCACACTACTCTTTGCCTGACGGATAGCCTCAAACATATCAGCAAACTTTTCTTTGCCTGACATGAGTAGTTTAATGCTATTGTCCTGTGTGAATTGAATGCCTTCCTCTCGCATATCCTCCACAAAAAGGGAGTCGTTGCTTTGGGCTTGCCCATAGAGAGATGGCAGCAGGAATAGGATTATGACTATGACTATTCCTGCTGTCCGTTGATGTTCTGTTATCATTTACGGTGCTTTAATCTATATTCGAGTGGCGTCATACCAAACTTATCCTTAAAGATGTTGATAAAGTTTTCTGCAGTCATGAAGCCGACGTTCGTGGCTAACTCACTCATATTAATATTTGTACGTTTCAATAGGATACAAGCATGCTTCAAGCGCATGTCACGCACAAGTTCAGCTGGTGTCTTGGCGGTCAGACTACGTATCCTGTGGAAGAACGGCACGCGTCCCATACCCATTGCGGTAGCCAGCTCCTCAAGACTGATCTGTCCACGACTCATGTTCTGCATCACATACTGCTCAATGTTTTTAATCAGTTGTTGATCCATCGCGTCAAGCATTGAGAAGTCCGACATGTTCATGGCTGTCATGGTCGGAATGGTGGCATCTTTCTCAGTTTCCTCCTCCTCAACCTTTGCCAGTTGGTTGTCGCGTTTGATGATCTTCGTGTCAACGCGGTTCATAGGATCGTCAGCATCTGGCTCACCATTGTCTGTAGGCTTGTATTCTGTTAGTCCATATGTCTCTGTCGCAGTGGTCATACTTGAATTATGGCCTTCGAGCATACGAGTCTCTGCGCCCTCAATCAGACCGCTATTGGCTTGGATCGGACCGAGTCCAAGCAGCTTGTTGAAGCGCATGGTGGCTTCTTGCAGATTAAACGGTTTTGCCAGATAGTCGTCTGCAGAAAGGGTAATGTTCTGATTACGCATATCGTTAGGCGTCAGCATACCTTCAGTCATCAACACGAACTTGATGTTTTGTGTCGCGGTGTTGGTCTTCAACTGGTTACACAAGTCACTACCCGTCATTTCTGGCATATCCTGTTTACAGATAACAATATCACAATGCATCTCTTCAAGATCTGCAGCAGCTTTCTCTATGTCGTTGTATGCATGGAAATCATAGACAAACTTCAAACGGGCTGTGGCAAACTGTAGGAAGTCTGTGTTGTCGTCAATCATGATTACCGTAAACTTCATCGTAGGCAGATCCATGGCAGCCCTTGTCGGTCTCGCTGTCTCGGATGTCAGGGCGTGGTTGGCAATCTCCGGCATTTCTATCTCACCGCGTCCGTTCAGTTCCAGACGATCGTGAACCACAGTCTTTGCTTTCTCCTCCGGATTCTCCAGGTTCATCTGCATATCGCTGACACGGGTGATAATCTGCAACATCTGAGAGTGGAGGGCATTCAGCTGCTCACGCTCCTCTAATGACTTCTCTTGCTCAGAGAGATTACTGATAATTGAGGTCATACGTGCCATGGGCTGTCGCAGGTCGTCGCTGGCAGCCTTGATCTCCTCACGTTGCATGGCGAGCTGTTCAATCACTGCTCTCTTTCTGGCTCTAATTACTTTCAGTTGTTTCAAACCGATTCGCCAGAAATAGATTGCTACAATAGCCAAGATGATATATGCCGTAATCATCCACCATGATAAGAGCCAGTGACGCTCAATACGGATGTCGATGGCACGTTCCTGATTACTGACTGCACCCTCTGCACTGATAGCTTTTACATGCAATGTATAATTACCACTTGACAGATCCTTGAAAGTCACGCCGTGGGTCAGTGCATTACCATTGCGCCAGTCCTCATCCTTACCTTCCATCCAGTACATAAACTGCAGGCGCTCACTTTGGTTATAGTTACCTGCAGCAAACTTGATAGTAAAGGTGTTCTGATCATGTCCTAGATCCAGACGACTGGTCTCGTTGAGTGCCTGTGTCAGTATCACACGATTCTGATATTCGTGACCAGTCAGGATTTCTTCTTCGCCGATAAAGAGCTGTGTCAACATCACACGGGGGAGGGCGTCTTTCTCATTATTGGCTTTCTCTACCACCCAGTTTACGCCAAACTGTCCACCTAGCAATACGTTACCGTCGTGACGCGTCAGAATAGCTCCAGGGTTAAACTCGTTACTCTGCAGACCATCGGCAGTCGTGTAGTTATAGAGACCGTAGTTGTTAGTTCCGTCCTCATGGTTTCGCTGTACAACGATACGGCTCACACCACTGCTAGTGGTAATCCACATATTATGGTTCTTGTCTTCAGCAATACCACAAACGTTGTTATTGCAGAGACCTTGCTTCTCTGTCAGATAATTCAGACTGTCGTTCTCCAGATTTAGGATGTTCAGACCTTCACGTGTACCAATCCAAATCAGACCTCTGGAATCCTGAACGACTTGTGTGATGAAGTTGTTGGTAAACGACTTGCTGTTCGACGTGTTACCTGTCAGAATCTGTTTCTCGGTAGAGGAGAGGTTGAATATCACCAATCCTTCTGCCGTTCCGATATAGAGGTCGTTGCTCTTACCATTCTTATTATAGAAAAGACTCGTAATATTATTCGTATGCAGTTTGCCACTCTCACGGGTATAGGATGAGAAAGTGTTCATTTTGGGGTTATACACCTGCAGACCACCGTTGGTGGCAATCCAGAGGTTACCTACCTTATCTGTACATAGTGCGTTAATATGGTCGTCAATCAGGGTTGCCATACTGTCTTTAGCCAAAGAGTAGATAGTCGCACCACCATTCAAGATACGTGTCAGACCGTTACGCTTCGAACCTACCCAGAGACTGCCATCGCTGGTGGTTGCCATAGCCGACACCTTCATACTGGCCAGTGTTCCCTCATAGTTTATGACACCCTTATCACTCGTACCATACCAGATGTGACCGTTTTCATCTTGTGTGATGGCTGTGACATCGCCGATATGGTCGGAACCGAATCGGTAGATGTATTGTCCGGAATAGGCGATGCCGGATTTCTCTGTACCCACCCAAAGCAGATCAGTATCGTCCACATAGACACTTTGGATGCTTACCTTCTCTGTGATCCACTGACTGTCATTGATGTTTCGTGGTTGCACAGGTGTTATCTCGTGGGTGTTCATATCCATCTTCAATAGACCAAGCTGGTCGGAACCGATCCAGATGTTACCATTGCGGTCACAAGCCATACCGTTCACATTACGATCTACCCCCATACCTGTCAATCCCAGATTGTCGCCGATAGTGGTATCCCAGGTCTTATTACTCTTGTTGTAAAGGTATAAGGTGCCCTGACCATACAGCCATATGTTATCCAAATTATCGGCAAAGGCCTTGAGCGACTTGTTCTTACGGTTACTCAGCGATGGGATCCTTTCCGTGGTCCAGACGGTATGTTGCTGGTGCATTACATCGCAGCACACCACACGACCATCATCATATACGATCAGTGCACCATCCCTACATTCACCAATGGAGATGACCACACCCTGTGGCACACCGTGCGAGTCATCGGTATAGCCAAACTCGAACAATAACTGTTGTTGTTGGTTATAGCAGACAACACCTTTGTTGGGAATAGCCCCCCAGAGGTTCTTGTGATGGTCGATATACACCACATTGGGAATAGTTTCGATACCCATTCTAGAGAATGTCTGCTTCATGTCACGCTCGAAACTCTCTGTTTGGTGATGGTAGATGCAATAGCCTGAAGAGGTCTCAATCAGCAGATTTCCGTCAAGCATCTCCTGGATGGATACAATATAGCTGTCATTGAGCGATGAACCGTCTTGCGAGTCACTCTGGAAATTCCTGAATGTATAGCCATCGAAACGGTATAGTCCGGCAGGTGTGCCAAACCACATGTAACCTCTTGAGTCTTTCAAGATACAGTTCACCTGGCTTGAAGTCAGTCCTTCGCGTGCGTCGAGTGTCTTGAATAGGAAATCTGCCAACACCGCCAGCGGCAGCGTCAACAGCAACACAATCAACAGTCTCTTTAATATCTTCATATAGGCCTTATTATCTTGTTTATATCATACATGAGTAGTGGTCAACCACGCCGAGCAAATGGTTTCTGTCGTCTGTGACCAACACTGAATGTACCTTATATTTATTCATGATTCTTTGTATCTCTGTAATCTTTGTCTCAGGCTTCACTGTCTTTGGCGTACGTGTCATGATGTCGCTGACAGTGTGGTCGAAGAATTCTGCCTGCCATTTCTCCATCGCACGGCGGATATCACCATCGGTGATCAGTCCCACGATCTCATCGTTCACCTCTGCGATACCCAGTCCCAGTTTTCCTTTGCTTACCAGGATGATCGCTTCACCTAAGTGCATCTCAGGTGGTAACACAGGCATGTCGTCAGAACGCATCACATCCTGGGCAGTGGTCAGCAACCGTTTACCGAGTTCTCCACCGGGATGGAACTGTGCGAAGTCACGTGGTTTGAAGTTACGTTTCTGGATCAGTGCCACGGCCAAGGCATCGCCCATCGCCAACTGTGCCATCGTAGAACTGGTAGGAGCCAGGTTCAGCGGACAGGCTTCTTTCTCCACACTGACATTCAGATGACAGGTGGAATATTTGGCCAACAGTGACTCAGGATTGCCACTCATGCCGATGATTGGTATCTGCATGTGGAGTACCATCGGAATGAAACGCAATAGCTCGTCGGTCTGACCTGAGTTCGAGATGGCTAGCACGACATCGTCGGCAGTCATCACCCCCAGATCGCCATGAAACACGTCAAGCGGATTGATGAAGAAAGAGGGCGTACCCGTACTTGATAGAGTGGCAGCAATCTTGGCACCGATATGTCCGCTCTTGCCTACACCCGTCACGATGATCTTGCCTTTACAGTCATACATCAGGTTGACAGCCTCCTCAAAGTTGTCATCTAGCTGCGGTATCAGTCCCAATACGGCCTCAGCCTCGTCTCTCATGCATTGTATCGCGTATTCTTTCGATGTCATGTCAATCTTCAATTAACTTTTTAACCAGTGGTTCGAGCTTGTCGAGTTCCAACATGTTAGCGGCATCGCTCAAACCTTCATCTGGGGTGGGGTGCACCTCAAAGAAAAAGCCCGTTGCGCCGAAGGCCTTGGCAGCCAATGCCATCTGAGGCACGAAACGACGGTCGCCCCCCGTCTTGCCGTCACTGCCACCAGGACGTTGCACACTGTGGGTGCAGTCCATGATCACCGTCGGCACGATATCCAACATATCCGGTATGTTACGGAAATCCACCACTAGATTGTTGTAGCCCATCATATTGCCACGTTCTGTCAACCAAACGTCTTTGGCACCGGCATCATACGCTTTTTCCACAGGGTATTTCATATCGTGCCCACTGAGGAACTGTGCCTTCTTGATGTTCACGGTTCGCCCTGTCTTGGCTGCAGCTACTAATAGATCTGTCTGACGACAGAGGAAGGCTGGGATCTGAAGTACGTCACAAACTTCTCCAACGGCAGCAGCCTGCTGACTCTCATGGATGTCAGTCAGGATACGCAGACCATAACGCACCTTGATATCGGCCAACATCTGAAGACCACGCTCCATACCTGGTCCGCGGAAAGAACGGATTGATGTGCGGTTTGCTTTGTCAAACGACGCTTTGAAGATGATATCTGTTCCCAGTTTGGTGTTGATTTCCACCAACTTACGTGCCACGGTATCAAGTAGCTCTGCTGACTCAATGACGCACGGTCCAGCTATAATCGTTGTCTTGTTACTCATATTGATGTTGCAAAAATACACATTTTATTCAAAACCACCAAATATTCTTCACACTTTCTTACTTGATATGTATGTCCTGTTGTGGGAATGGGATCTCGATGTTGTTTTGGTTCAACGTGTCATACACACATTTAAGTACATCGCTCACCACGTACGACTTCTTAGGCGCGTCAGCCCATACGAACAGGTTGAAGTTCACGCTGGAGTCGCCCATCTCTGATACCACGCACTTCACCTGCTTGCTCTGATCCATCCACTGGTGATTCAATTGGTTAAGTGCATCCTCCACCAGGGTGGTAACCTGCTTCAGGTTCGAACCGTAGGCCACACCAAAGGGAACAACTGCTAGTACATAGCCGTGGTTACGTGTCAGGTTCTTGTAGTTCTTAGTGAACAGTTGGGCATTCTGAAAGGTAATCACTTCACCGTAAAGCGACTCTACCACTGTGGAAGTATAGCTGATGGAGGCAACCTTTCCCATAGTACCATCCACCTGGATCCAGTCACCCACCTTGATGCGCCCGGCCATTAGCGAGGCTCCATAGTAGATGTTCTCGATGATATCCTTCGAGGCAAAACCGATACCTGTTGATAGACCGCCAGAGATGGCTAGCAGCCAAGCCACACTGATATGGAACACCGATAGCGAGATCATCAGCCACACGCCCCAGATAAACACCTGGATCACATTCTTGCTCATCACCTCTTTCGATGCAGCAGTTGTGGGATCGGTGGCCTCGTAGTGTTGGCGTAACATGGCTAGAACGGTATGCACAAGCCAACGGAACAGGAACCAGATGGTGATAATCATCGAGAGTTTTAGGATCGATACCTGCAGGTTCTCCATGTCGATGAAATTATACTTGAAGATCTGCCAACAAAGTTCGCTGAGGTTAAACACCTTTGCTGCCCAATAGATACTTAGCATGATGGAGTTGATACTCAGTGCGGGCATCACCACCTTCTCTACAAACGAGTAGGCCCAGGTTTGTGTGATGGGCTTCAAATTAAAGTGTTTTCGCTTGGCGTAGAGCTTGAGATACTGACTGATACAGGTGATAGTCAGGATACAGGTCAGCTGCATGATCCACCAGATGAGCAGCTGTACGGCCAGTAGCGTAAAACCGGCCCATGAGCTGATGACTGAGGCGATGAACACAGTCAACGACACGTAGGTGTAGAAGATGTCAGACTTCGGGATATTCTGGTTATGCCGTTTGATGACCACCCATTGCCAGATAGCACAGAGCAGCAGGATGGGGGGCAGTATCAGGTTCACCAGTTCATTCGGGATTAGGATGATTCGACAGCCGATCACGATGAAGCCAATGGCAATCAGTGGCGCATAGATACGGAAAGCACTACTGATCTGATTGCCCTTCACACGCAACAAGAGCGAGATCAGGATCACACCGAGCAACCAGGCATATTCCACGAGTAGGGTCGAAGCCATGATTACAAAGTTTTGCGTCGATCGGTTGATCAGCAGGCCTTGAATGATTGCAAAGGTGATAGTTGTCGTGGCCATGATGATTGCCGTCTGCTTGTCTTTAAAGTCTTGTGTCTTGAAGCGCTTAGGCAACAGGAATCTGAAAAAGAGCTGGTTAACAACGATTGCGATAATGATATAAAAGGCAATGGCGATAAACAGACCGAAGACCCACTGTGAACTCCATTGTGACTGGTCACTACTGTTAATAGTGTATTTCTTCTTTACCGTTTCCACCATAGAGCTCCAGCGCCGTCCGAGGTGACTCAACAGGGTGGGGTAACTGTCGCCGCCGTTGATGAAGATGCTCTGCTGGATGTCGGTATATCGTTTCTGTGCATAATCGTTCAACTCACTCAACCGTTGCTCGGTCTGATTGTAGTAGTGGATGTTCCTTCGCAGTTGATGATCACCCTCTGCCAGCATGTTACGGATGTTCCTGGCGAGAACCAGACAAGAGTCACGCCGTTCCACACCATATTTCGTCGTCATTATCTCTGGTAGGGACTCTAATCGCTTCACCAAACTGTCATAGCGGGCCAGTTCCTTGGTGTTTTTGTCCAAGAACTCGGTGAAAGGTATCTGCCGCTTATGAAACTCTCGATAGAGCTTGGTTGCTTCCTTGCAGGCATAGGTCATATCAAAAAGGTTGCTCTGCTCCTGTGAATAGAGCATCAGCGCGTTCTGATCGGCTTGCTTCATCGTTAGCAGCAGATTGGTGATCAATTGCTTTGCACGTTCCTTTCTCACAGCACTGCGCACCGTCAGCTCATTGTTGTATTGCTCTAACTCGGCTTGCAGAATGGCTAGTGTCTGCTCCAGGTCTTTCTCTTTCAGTACGGCACCCGCCTCTGAGATGAAACCCAGCATCAGCGCGAATATCAGTAAAAAGCGTTTCATATTCTATTTATGTTCTTATTATATAATAGTCCTGCAAAGGTACATAAAAAAACATATTTAGACGAAAAAAACTGCTATAAAGTGATGGATTTAAATCTTTTTTGATTACTTTTGCAGCGTAAACCATCAAAAATATAAGAAAAATGATACTAATCGCAGATAGCGGAAGCACCAAAACCGACTGGGCCATTGTTACTGGCGCCTCTCAACCTGTAGTCCTTAACACGCAGGGCATCAACCCTGTTCATCAGTCTCGTGAGGAGATCGTTCAGATCGTACGAGAGGAGTTTGTAGGAGCCATGGGCTCTAATCCGGAAGTCCAGAAACTCCGTAGTTCGGCTATTTTGACACCAGAGTTTCCAATGGCTGTTTATTTTTATGGCAGTGGTATCCGTCCCGAACTTGAGCCGTTGATGACCTCCTTGTTGCAGGAGACCTTTCCGCAGGCGAGTGTCGTGGAGGCGCATAGTGATTTGTTGGGAGCTGCGCGCGCACTTTGTGGTCATAACTATGGGATTGCCAGTATTTTAGGAACAGGCGCTAATTCTTGTCTTTATGATGGGAATGGTATCCTTCAGCATACCCCAGCCCTGGGTTATATCCTGGGCGATGAGGGTAGTGGCGCTGTTCTCGGCAAGCGATTTATTCACGATTTGTATGGTGGTAAATTGTCAGAAGAAATTAAGTCTTTGTTTGAGAAGGAGATGCGGCTTAATCTGGCAGAGATCATCAAACGTGTTTATCGTCAGCCGTTGGCCAACCGCTTCTTAGCCTCTCTCTCTGAGTTTATCAGTAATCATCTTGATGATGCTGGTGTCAGGGCCGTTGTTGTCGAGAACTTCGTTGATTTTCTGCGTTATCACATCCAGCCCTATAATCGTCCAGACCTGCCCGTCTCATTCGTAGGTAGTGTAGCTTGGCATTATCAGGATGAACTTCGTGAGGCAGCCGATCGTCTCAACTTCCATCTCGGCTCCATCCTTAAGACACCTTTGGCCGGTCTCGTACGTTATCACAAACCATAAACTGTTGCTATGGGTTTGAATGCAAGTGCCATATTCAGAAAGTGGAGTCAGACGAGTTTGGTTCTCCGCATCTTCTTTGGTCTTGTTCTTGGAACCATCCTCGGCCTGACAGTTCCCCAGTGGTCGGCTATCGGCATCCTCGGCCTCGTGTTTGTCAGTGCGTTAAAGGCCATCGCTCCCATTCTAGTGGCAGTCTTGGTGGCTGCCAGCATTGCGAAAGCTAGTGGTGGCTTGGGTTCGCGCTTTCGCACGGTCATCCTCCAATATCTGCTCAGCACCTTTCTGGCGGCCTTGTCTGCCGTAATGGTCAGTTTCCTCTTTCCTGTCACGCTGCAGTTAGATGGTGTTGTCGATCAGGTAGCTCCTGGTGCGCTTGACGATGTATTTATCAATTTGTTGGCGAACATCGTCGCTAATCCGGTAGTGTCTATATCGCAGGCCAATTATATCGGTATCCTTTTCTGGGCTATCATGGTGGGTATCGCCCTGAAACTGAAGGCCAGTCCTCAGACCATCGATGTGGTTCACGATTTCTCCAAGGTTATCACTTTTACTGTTAAGTGCGTCATCCAGTTTGCCCCGTTCGGCATCTTAGGCTTGGTGTTCAAGTCGGTGTCTGACAGTGGCTTGGAGGTTTTTACCACGTATGGCCACCTCGTACTTCTACTTGTGGGCTGTATGCTAACCAGCGCCCTTATCCTCAATCCACTCATCTCTTTCCTGATGCTCAGGCGTAATCCTTATCCCTTGCTGTTTACCTGTCTGAAGGAGAGCGGCCTGCAGGCGTTCTTCACCCGTTCATCGGCTGCTAATATTCCTATCAATATGAGTCTATGCAGGAAATTGGGACTTGATGAGGAATTCTATTCGGTGAGCATCCCCCTGGGTGCTACCATCAATATGAACGGCGCTGCAGTCACTATCACGGTTATGACCCTCGCTGTGGCGCATACAGTCGGTGTTGATGTGTCGTTTCTTTCGGCCCTCTTCCTGGGTCTGATTGCTACCTTGGCAGCCTGTGGCGCGTCGGGTGTCGCCGGCGGCTCACTGCTGCTGGTCCCCATGGCTTGTTCGTTTTTTAACATCGGCAATGATGTGGCAATGCAGGCCGTTGCCGTCGGTTTTATCATCGGTGTGATACAAGACAGCGTGGAGACGGCCCTCAATTCTAGTGGTGATGTGTTTTTCACCGCCACCGCCGAATATTACGACAGGCGTAAGAAGTAATTGTTTAAATACTAAATTCAGTGTATTTGCATTGTAAATTCACTGAATTTGGTCGGTAAATTCACTGAATTTACTATTCTAGATCTAACATTTCTACTATTAATTATTATCCCCTCAGTAAGCGGTTTTGCGGTTTTTTATGTGATTTATTTGGTGGTTTGGGAAAAAAATTGTATTTTTGCACGCAAAATAACTAATTGTTCATAATTGATGAAGCTAAAACTAATCATCTCTCTCCTCATGGCTGCCATGATTCTCCCTGTGAAGGGACAGTCACAGTTCGTGATTGTGAAGGACGGCCATTTCGAAAAAGATGGTAAACCGTATTATTACGTAGGCACTAATTTCTGGTATGGTGCGATCCTTGGCTCAGAAGGGCAGGGAGGCGACCGTCAGCGGTTGTGCCAGGAGCTTGACCTGATGAAGCAGATGGGTATTGACAACCTGCGCATCCTGGTGGGCTCTGATGGTGAGAGAGGTGTGACCACGAAGGTGGAGCCGACCTTACAGGTGGCGCCTGGTGTGTATAATGATACCATCCTGGCGGGTCTCGACTACCTGATGCAGGAGATGGGTAAGCGCCAGATGGTGGCCGTGCTCTATCTGAACAATTCCTGGGAATGGAGTGGTGGCTATGGCTTCTATCTACAGCATGCAGGTGCCGGCAAGGCGCCGCGTCCCAATGAAGACGGTTATCCCGCCTATATGAACTTTGTGGCCCAGTTTGCCACCAACCAGAAGGCACATGCCCTGTTCTATGACTATGTGCGATTCATCCTCAGTCGTACGAACCGTTATACGGGTGTGGCTTATAAGGATGATCCCGCCATCATGTCGTGGCAGATCGGCAATGAACCACGTGCCTTCTCGAAGGAGGTGCTGCCTGATTTTGAGAAGTGGCTGGCAGAGGCTGCGGCATTGATCCGCGAACTAGATCCCAACCACCTGATCTCCATCGGCAGTGAGGGCGCTTGGGGCTGTGAGGAGGACTATGGCTGTTGGGAGCGCATCTGCACAGATAAGAATATCGACTATTGCAATATCCACCTGTGGCCCTATAACTGGAGCTGGGCCCGTCAGGACCATCTGATAGAGGATCTGCCTCAGGCCAAGGCGAATACAAAAGACTATATCGACCGTCATCTGGCGATCTGCGCCAAGATAAGGAAGCCGTTGGTGATGGAGGAGTTTGGTTTCCCGAGGGATAACTTCCAGTTCGCCTTAGGCACACCAACCAAGGGACGTGATAGTTTTTATGAGTATGTGTTCTCACTTGTGAACGACAATGCCGCACAGGGTGGCTACTTTGCAGGCTGTAACTTCTGGGGGTGGGGTGGACTTGCCCAGCCGAAACATGCCGAGCAGTGGCAGGTGGGTGATGACTATACGGGTGATCCTGCTCAGGAGGCTCAAGGCTTGAACTCCGTATTTGCGGGAGATGCCTCGACGCTGCAGGTCATCCGAACACAGATAGAACGAATGAAATAATAAATAACAATTATATCTATGGCTAAAGCTAAATTAATCGAAAAGATCGGTTACGGTTTCGGTGACATGTCGTCATCGACCTTCTGGAAGGTGTTCTCTTACTATCTTCCTATCTTCTATTCAAACATCTTCGGCCTCTCGCTGATTGATGCAGGTGTATTGGTGCTTGTCACCCGAATCTGGGACGCAGTCTCTGACCCGATGATGGGTATCATTGCTGACCGTACCAACACTAAATGGGGAAAGTACAGACCTTATCTCCTGTGGGTGGCGCCGCTGTTCTCCATTTGTGGTATCCTGCTGTTTACCACGCCCGACTGGAATTATGGTGCCAAACTTATATGGGCCTATGTCACCTATATCATGATGATGACCGTCTATACGGGTATCAACGTGCCTTACGGTGCGATGCTGGGTGTGATGACAGACGACACGAATGAGAAGACGGTCTTTTCGTCGTTCCGTATGTTCTTCGCCTATGGCGGTTCGTTCATCGCGCTGTTCCTCTGGGAGCCGCTGACGAACATGCTAGGTGGTTATAAGTCGCCTGACGGATGGTTCTGGGCTATGGTTTGTATCGCCTCTGCCTGTTTCGTGATGTTCATCCTCTGCTTCCTGCTGACGAAGGAACATCTGAAGACTGTTTCGACGGTGAGTGTGGGTAGTGACTTCAAGTCGCTGTTGTCTAACAAGCCCTGGTGGCTGCTGATTGGTGCTGCCCTCTGCTCGAACCTCTTTAATACCGTGCGTGGCGCAACAGTGGCCTATTTCTTCCTCGACATCATCGGCTCAGACGTCAGTCTGTCATTCTTTGGTATTATGTTCCTCTTCTATTCAGGTCTATTCCTGGGTATCGGAGAGGTGTCGAACATGGTGGGTGTGGCTCTTTGTGTGCCCATTGCCAACAAGATGGGTAAGAAGACCACCTTTATCTTCGTGAATGCCGCCCTGCTCGTACTGAGTATCGCTTTCTTCTTCGTGCCCTGCACACCTTCTGGTTTCTGGACGATGCTGATCCTGCAGATCGTCATCTCGGTGTTCACTGGTATCATGTCACCGCTGATCTGGAGTATGTATGCCGACGTAAGCGACTATGCCGAGTTGAAGTTCCGTACAGCTTCTACGGGCCTGATCTTCTCCAGTGCCTCTATGGCTCAGAAGTTCGGTGGTGCCATCGGTGGTGCCGCAGTGCTCTGGTTGTTGTCAGGCTTTGGCTATATCACCGATGCCGCCCAGTTGGAGGCAGGTGCGGTGCAGCCAGAGAGTGCGCTTCTGGCCCTGCGCTGGTTGATGAGCTTTATCCCTGCTGCCGTGGCTGCACTGGCCATCGTGGTGGTGTGGTTCTATCCGTTGACCACGAAGCGTATCCATGAGATCAATAATGAATTAAAGAATATACGTTCTATCGAATGAGAAAACTATTTATAGTTTTAACAACGTTCGTCTGCTTCGCTGTTCAGATGCAGGCAGGGACGGCCTTTAACGAGCGCCCGAAACTTGTGGTGGGAATCGCTGTCGATCAGATGCGCTGGGACTACCTGAGCAGGTATTATGACCAATATCGTGAAGACGGTCTGAAACGGTTGATTAACAAGGGCTTTTCCTGTGATAATTGTCTGATTAACTACCTGCCGACGGTTACGGCCATTGGTCATACCAGTATCTATACGGGTACGACGCCTGCCTTCCACGGTATCTGTGGTAACGCATTCTATATTAAGGGTGTGAAGCGCAGCAGCTGTGAGGATCCAAATGTGAAGACGGTGGGTACGGACAAGAAAGATGCTTCGTCGCCTATCAACCTGTTGGCCTCGACCATTGGTGATCAGTTGCGTTTGCATACCGACTTCAAGTCTAAGGTAGTCAGCGTCAGCTATAAGGATCGTGCGGCCATCCTACCTGGTGGTCGGAGTGCCAATGCCGCCTACTGGTTAGATACGAAGAACGGTCAGTTTATCACAAGTACTTGGTATATGGAGGAGTTGCCTGCATGGGCAAAGGCCTATAATGCGGAGATGAAGCAGAACAAAGAACTTGCCAAGGTTGGTAAGGATGTGGGTCTCTACCCGTTGTGCGGTCATCTGATTACCGATATGGCCATCGCCTCCCTGAAAGGTGAGAACTTGGGCAGAGGTGAAGAGACGGATATGCTTTGCGTGAGCTATTCACAGACCGACGTAATTGGTCATGAGTGGAGTACTCGTGGTTCACATACCGACGAAGCTTATCTTGAACTCGATAAGGACATTGCCCGTCTTCTCAAGGCCCTTGACGACCAGGTGGGAGAGGGGAACTACCTGCTGTTCCTGACAGCCGATCACGGTGCTGCCCATAATTACCAGTTTATGGAGGATCACCAACTGAATGGCGGTGCTTGGAAATGGTATGATACGCATGTGATTGAAGCCGCAAAGAAGCTCTCAGAGCAGTTTGGAACTGACAAACCACTGGTCAAGGATATGCTAGACTATCGGATTGTGCTCCATAAGGAGAATATCCGTGAACTGGGACTGGATGAGCAGGCTGTGAGAGACGCTATTGTGGAGGCTGTGCTGAAACTGCCCCATGTGTCATTTGCCTTTGACTTCAAGAAAGCGGCTACGGCACCAGTGCCAGAGATCCTGCGGGAGCGTGCATTAAAGGGCTATCACCATGACCGCTCTGGTGACATCATCTTTATGTTGGAACCAGGTTTTTATACCTTCGGCAAGAGCTCTTCGCCCGTAGGAACGACCCATGGCTCATGGAATCCCTACGATGCCCACATCCCCCTGCTATTCTATGGTTGGAAGGTGGAGCACGGCAGCACTTCGCGAGAAGTGCATATCACGGATATCGCTCCGACGGTGTGTCAGAAACTGCATATCCAGCAGCCTAACGCCTGTGTCGGAGAAGCCATCACGGAGGTGATTGACGATTGACTCCCCAAAGTTTGAGAACAATATTGTTATAACATTATATAGTTTATGAATTTTACTTTGTTAATTACCGTCTTGTTGACGGCTATTACATTGGTGGTGGCGGCTTACGTCGTAGCCAAGCTGATAGGACCTCGGTCCTACGCGAAGGTGAAAGGTGAGCCGTATGAGAGTGGTATCCCCACGCGAGGCAGCTCGTGGTTGCCTATCTCCGTGGGATTCTACCTCTTCGCCATCTTGTTCCTCATGTTTGATGTGGAGACAGTGTTTCTCTATCCATGGGCAGTAGTAGTGAAGGAGTACGGCGCGATGGCTCTGCTGAGCATCGGCTTCTTCTTAGTTGTTCTGGTTTTAGGCTTGGCATATGCCTGGCGGAAAGGAGACTTGGAATGGAAGTAAGAAAGCCCCACATCAAGAGTATTCCTTACGAGGAGTGGAATGACAACGCCTCGTTGGAGAAAATCATTGACGAGCTCCATGAGGGCGGCGTCAATGTTGTGACAGGCTCGCTCGACCAGTTGATCAACTGGGGACGAAGCAACAGCCTGTGGTCGCTCACCTTTGCCACTTCATGCTGCGGTATCGAGTTCATGGCCTGCGGATGTGCACGTTATGACTTCGCCCGTTTCGGTTTCGAGGTGACGCGTAACTCTCCCCGTCAGGCCGACCTGATTATGTGTGCAGGAACCATTACCCACAAGATGGCACCTGCCCTGAAACGTCTGTATGACGAGATGGCAGAGCCGA
>Ga0310696_10005090_pt1 | contig 15936 bp, 11 predicted proteins | sample AusTroGonzalo_MG_4_FD_203885 | JGI IMG/M metagenome (GOLD analysis project Ga0310696, IMG submission 203885) | Bovine rumen microbial communities from tropical cattle in Woodstock, Queensland, Australia - Gonzalo_02 (v2) (version 2) | ecosystem: Host-associated > Mammals > Digestive system >...
GTCGAAGTAGGACTGCACCTTGAGCATTTCGGCGATCTTCTCCGGGGTGGTCCCTGCCTTCCGGATCGCGAGGGCGAAATTCCCCCGGGGCATCCGGCGCGCGGGGGAGAACTCCCCGTCGATGTCGTTGAAGCCGGGGACGCCCGCGATGCACAGCGTCACCTTGTCGTCCAGCGCGGCGCCGACGAGGGCCTTCCAGCCGCCCTGACTTGCGCCGCTGACGATGAGGTCGCGGCCGTTCCACTGGGGCAGGGAGCGCAGATACTCGAGAGCCCGCACCACGCGCAGGGCCATATTGAGGAACACGTGCTCCTCTTTCGAGGGGTAGATCTTGCCGTAGTAGTCCTTCAAGCGGCCGTTCCGGAGATCGGCGTAATATTTCGCGGGCTGGCCGTTGAGGATCCCGTGGGCGTTGATCTCAAGGCAGATCGCCCCCTCCTTCGCCCACTTGAAGACGTCCCACATGGACGCGCTGTGGACTCCGGCGCCCTGGACCAGCAGAACGGCGGGCAGGGATTGGGGTGCGGCCTTCTTCGGCATGGCAAGGTACCCCGAAACGGGGACGCCGTCCACACAGGAAACCTTGACATCCCACATATCGACGCGCTTGTACGCGCCGGGGAGTTTTTCGGGCGTTTTGCGCTCCAGCTCCCTCATTTCGACCTGAGCCAGGCGCGCCAGCTGGGCCTGCCAGAAGGCGGAAAAATCCTCCGGCGTTTTGCCCGCGGGCAAAATTTTGTCGGGTTCCGCAACGGCGCCGATGCGGCCGCCCGCGAAACGCACCTGATCGTAGCCCTTTTTCAGGGGGATCCGCTTGCCGTCGTCCCCGAGGACGGTGAACTCCGCCCGCAATGCGGCGGGATAGGTGAACTTGTAGTCGAAAGTCCAGGGCTTTGCCGCGTCGCTCACGAACTTGCCTTTCCTGGAAAATCCGCCGTCGGCGAGGATCGTGTAGGTCACGGTCTTGCCGGAGACGGGCTTGCCGTCCTCCAGAACGACGGCCGAGACGCGCACCGGCTCGCCGCACTTGTAGACGGCGTCCTTTTTGTCCGTCGTCGCCTGAACGCTCAACTCGCCCGCCGCACAGCAGGCCGCGGCGAAGAACGCCGCAAGAAGACCCGATCTCATATTTTTTCCTTTCCCTGTGGATATTTGGAGGTGGCTTGCAAACAATATACCCCGCGCCTATATTAAAGTAAAGGACAGATCGGCGGTTTTTTTGACGAAAACGCGGGAAACATGAGGATCAGGTTCGACAAGGCCCTGTGGGCGAAACTCGGCAAGACCGAGAGGCCGGACGTCGCGTCGCCTCTTGCTCCCGTCACCAATATCCGCTGCTGGGTGCGGGACGAATCGGGCATGTCGGGCCGGGGCGGGGCGGCCGTCCACAAATACCACTGTCTCTATCTCTGCCTCGAGGGAGCGGGGAAGATCGAGATCGACGCCGTGCCCTATCTCATCGGGGAAAACGAGGCGATCGGCGTGCTGCCCCACCACCCCCACAGGCGGCCGAAGGGGGAGACGCCCGTGAAGTATTTTCTCATCCGCTTCGAGCCGGTCGATCCCGGGCTTCTCCTGCCGCTCTTCGACGCGACGCTCCGGCTGGGGGAGGAGGTACGGCCTTTCATCCAGGAACTGGTAGGAGCCTACGAAAGGGTCTGCCGAAACGAAACGCTCAGGAACTGCAACGACGTGGGTCTGCGTCTGGGACTTCTGCTCAACGCCCTGATGACGTGCGCCAAGCGGGAATTCTCCGCCGCGCCCTCCGGCAATCAGCGGCTTTCGGAGGTCGTGGACGCGCTCCTCGACCCGGAAAACATCGGCCTTTCCCTGAAGGAGATCGCCTTCAAGCTGGGCATCACGTCGGGACATCTGACCGACTGCGTCCGCGACGCCATGGGCTATTCTCCCCGGCACATCCGGCAGACGACCCGCTATCACGCCGCGGTGGATTGTCTGCTCCACACGACGCTGAGCATCTCGAAGATCGCCGAAAAAACCGGTTTCCGCAGCGTCTACGCCTTCTCCCGCTTCTTTCACAGGATCACGGGCATGAGCCCTACCGCTTTCCGCCGAAAGTACGGAAAGACGCGGGAAGAGTGAAGCGTCATTCAGCTGAAGTCGCAGTAGCGGGCGGCTTTTTCGGCGAGTTTGCCCCGGATGCCCGCCGCGCCGAGAAAACCGAGGCGGCGGATGCGGCGGAAATGCAGTATTTTTTCCACGGCGGCCGGACCGAGACCCGGGACCCGCAGCAGCGCTTCGCGGTCGGCCGTGTTGACCCGGACGGGAAAAAACTCCGGGTGGTGTTCCGCCCACATCGCCTTGGGATCGCACGCGAGCGACAGATTTCCTTTTTCGTCGAACACCATCTCCGACGGGTCGAAACGGTACTTGCGGATCAGAAAATCCGTCTGGTACAGCCTGTGCTCACGGGTCAGCCGGTCGGGCGCGTGGAAGATATCCGTCTCCCGCTCGCCGGGGATGCCCGGATCGCCCAGACCGGGCTGGTAGGCCGAGAAGTAGACCCGTTCGAAATCCAGCCGCCTGTAAAGACCCTCCATGCATTTCACGATCTCCCGGTCGCTTTCGTCGGAAGCGCCGACGATGAACTGCGTCGTCTTTCTGACCCGGGCGTGGGGCGAACCCGGCGCTGTGGCGCGGGCGATGTACCGCACGGGTTCCACGATGTCGCGGTAGAAATCCTTGGAAGCGGAAAGTTTTTGGAAATGCCTCGCCGTGGGCACCTCGATGTTCAGCGACACGGCGGAGGCCAGCTTGAGCGCTTCGTCGATGGCAGCACGGGACGCGCCGGGAATGATCTTCAGGTGGATCCAGCCGCGGTAACGGTGTTTCCGGCGCAGGAGTTCCGCCGCCGCCAGCAGCCGGTCCATGGTCCGGTCGGGCGTCCCGATGACGCCGGAGCTCAAAAAGAGTCCCAGCATCCACCGTTTCCGGTTCTGTTCGAGGAAGAGTTTCACGATCTCGTCCGGCGTCAGGGTGCAGCGGCGGGCGTCGGCGTTGCCGCGCAGGGGGCAGTACCGGCAGTCGTTGGTACAGCAGTTCGAGAGCAGCGTCTTGAACATGATACCCGTGCCGCCCGACGCCAGCGGCACGGGATACAGCCAGCGGCCGTCCGCGCCGCGCCGCCGCCGTTCCGCGTCTCCCGTGCCGCAGGCGCAGGCCAGATCGTACTGCGAATCCTGCGACAGGATCCGTAATCTTTCCAGAGCCGAAGTCATGATCCGTTGTTTTCGACGGCATTCGCCGTCGTTTCCCTTTCCGGCGATACTATAGCACGGATAAACGGAAATGCAACGGCACTTTTCAGCCCTGCTGCGGTGCGGCGGCGGTCCCGGGGCGGTGGAACTTGTTGAATTTGGCCATCACCTGCTGGAGATCGTTCCACGCGTCCCGCTTGGCCTCGGGTTTGCGTAGCAGAAAAGCCGGGTGATAGGTGGGCATCACGGGGATCCCGTCATAGTCCAGCCAGCGGCCCCGGAGACGGGTGATCCCCTCCTGACGGCCCAGAAGATAATGGGCGGCCGTGGCCCCCAGCAGCACGATCACCTGCGGAGCAACGCAGGCGATCTGCGCCTTGAGGTACGGCAGGCAGGCCTCGGCCTCCTCCGGCATGGGAACGCGGTTGCCGGGGGGACGGCACTTGACGATGTTGCAGATGTAGACGCTCTCCCGGGTGAACTGCATGGCGGCGATCATCTTGTCCAGCAGCTGCCCCGCTTTGCCGACGAAGGGCCGCCCCAGACGGTCTTCGTCGAACCCGGGACCCTCGCCGATGAACATGAGCCGCGCATGGGGATCCCCTTCGCCGAAGACCACGTTCGTCCGCTGTTCGCAGAGGGGACAGCCGCGGCAGGCAAGGGCCTGACGCTTCAGCGACTCCAGATCCTCTCCCGAAACGGCCACGGGAACGGGCGGGGGAACGGAGGCGGGCCGGGGGAGGGGAGACGGCGCCGCTTTTTCAGATCCTTTCGCCTCCCCGCGGGGGACGTCCTGAAGAAACGCGCGCCACGCGGGGGAGTCCGGCATGCAGCGGGCCGCCGGTCCGGCTTTCGCCGCCGCGGAGACAAGTTGGTCGAAAAATTCGCTGTTTGGCATGGCAAAAACTTGTTAAACGTTCGATCCTGCGCTATATTTAATATAGCCCGGTTTTCCGCGCTTGCAACGGCGCGGCCGGAGAAACATGTCAAACCGTGATCTTTTCACCAAAAAATCGATCGGAGAAAGACGGAAAATGAAAGTTGTCGTCGCGTATTCGGGAGGTCTCGACACCTCGGTCATCGTCAAATGGGTCAAGGAGACCTACAAAGCCGAAGTCGTCTGCTACTGCGCCAACGTCGGCCAGGAGGAGGAGCTCAACGGTCTCGAGGCCAAGGCCATCGCCACCGGCGCCAGCAAGTGCATCATCGATGATCTGACCGAGGAATTCGCCCGCGACTTCATCTTCCCCATGCTCCAGGGCGACGCCATCTACGAAAACAACTATCTGCTGGGCACCTCCATCGCCCGGCCCCTCATCGCCAAGCGCCTCGTCGAAGTCGCCAAGGCCGAGCACGCCGACGCCATCTGCCACGGCGCCACCGGCAAGGGCAACGATCAGGTCCGCTTCGAGCTCAACGCCAACGCCATCGCTCCCGAGATCAAGATCATCGCCGCCTGGAGAGATCCCAAGTGGAAGTTCAAGGGCCGGCAGGATATGATCAAGTACGCCAAGAAGAACAACATCCCGGTCAGCGTTTCGGCCAAGAAGCCCTACAGCATGGACCGGAATCTGCTCCACATCAGCTTCGAGGGCGGCATTCTCGAGGATCCCTGGCAGGAGTTCCCCGAGGACATCGCCGTCATGACCGAACCCCTCAGCAAGGCCGCCGCCAAGCCCGAGGACGTCATCATCTCCTTCGAGAAGGGCATCCCCAAAAAGATCAACGGCAAAAAATATTCGCCCGCCAACATCATGCGTCAGCTCAACGCCATGGGCAAGAAGCACGCCGTGGGCCGGGTCGACATCGTCGAGAACCGCTTCGTCGGCATGAAGTCCCGCGGCGTCTACGAGACCCCCGCCGGGACCATCCTCACCGCCGCCCATCGCGGCCTCGAGGAGATCACCCTCGACCGCGAAGTCATGCATCTGAGAGACAGCCTCATCCCCAGATACGCCGACATGATCTACAACGGCTTCTGGTTCGCTCCCGAGCGTGAAATGATCCAGGCCCTCATCACCGAGAGCCAGAAATTCGTCACCGGCGACGTCCGCGTCAAGCTCTTCAAGGGTGCCTGTCACGTCACCGGGCGGCGCAGTCCCTACAGTCTGTACGACAGCGCCATCGCCAGCTTCGAGGACAGCGACTCCTACGACCACAAGGACGCCGCCGGTTTCATCCGGCTCAACGCCCTGCGGCTCCGGGTCCTTGCCCGCAGCAAACAGAAACGCTACTGATTGATCGGCCGGCGGGCGGCGGGGGACGCCCCTCCGCCGTCCCGACGCCCCTGCGGGGCAGGAAAGGAAGAGCGACATGGCTTCCGGAGAGAGAGAAAGCGCTTCGAATGTCTTTTCGAGCGGGGATTTTTCCGCCTCTCTGACCAGTTATCTGCAGCAGATCGGCCGTCTGCCGCTGCTTCAGCCCGAGGAACAGCACAGACTCGGGATCGCCATCGAGGAAAAGACCGAGGAGCTCCGGGACCGTATGCGCCGTTTCGGCTTCTCCGCAAGGGAGTATATCCGGATCCTCGACGACTGCTCCGTCCGGCGGCTGGAGCCCCGGGATTGTTTCCTTCCCTCCTCGCTGGACGGCGGCGGGCCGGGGCAGTCCGCTCCCGACGGCGACGGACTCCTCGCAAAACTGGCGCTCTGGCGTCACGACATCTACACGGCCTACTCCGAGCTCTCCGGGTGTTTTTCTTCCGGCGGGGACTGCGGCGAGGCCCGGGAGAAACTGGCTCGGGTCATGTCCCGGTACCGCCTCAACGCCCATCTGCTGGATGAACACGCCGACGTCGTCACCGACTACGTCTCCCTGCTCAAGGACAACTCTCTGGCGGGCGAGGGCGGGCTCCGGCTCCTGGAGGAGCGTTTCCTCATGCATCAGGAGGAGTTCCTCACCGAATCGGGACGGATCTCCGCCCTGCGCGAAGAACTGGGCCGTCTGCGCAACAGCATGATCGAGGCAAACTTACGCCTCGTTGTGAGCATCGCCCAGAAGTTCCGCAGCCGGGGGGTGCCCTTCAACGATCTCATACAGGAGGGCAATCTGGGACTTCTCCGGGCGCTGAAACGCTTCGACTTCAATCTGGGAAACAAGTTCAGCACCTACGCCAGCTGGTGGATCAAACACAACATCCGCCGGGCCATCGCCGAGCAGGCCCGGGTCATCCGCATCCCCATCCACATGATCAACGCCATCAACGCGATCAACTGGGCGGAGCAGCGGTTCATCCAGCTCAACGGCCGGGAGCCCGAGGTGGAGGAGCTGGCGTCTCAGCTGGACATGCCCCCCGCACGGGTCAGTTCCATCCGCAAGATGGCCTGTCAGACGATCTCGCTCCAGTCCTCCCTGCGCGAAGACGAAGACAGCGGCATGCTGGAGGACCTCATCGCCGACGACACCAGTACCAGTCCGTCGAAGCTGGTCGCCCGGAAGGTGCTCTACGACAAACTTTACGAAATGCTGCGGACTCTCCCCGAGCGTGAGCAGCAGATCATCATTCTGAGATTCGGCCTCTTCGATCAGCCCTGTCTGCCGCTCATCGAGATCAGCCGGCGGTTCAACCTCACCCGCGAGCGGGTCCGCCAGCTGGAGGTCAAGATCATCAGCAATCTCCGTTCCCCCGCCAAGCTGAAATATCTGGACGGCATCGACGGGTACGAGAGCATATAAGGAATTTTTTCTATGGCCGAAGTCAGGATCAGGGGGATCGTCAAGTCGTACACGTCCGGGGTCCCGGTGCTGAAGGGTGTCGATCTCGACATCCGCCCGGGAGAGCTGTTCTTTCTGCTGGGGCCCTCCGGATGCGGCAAGTCCACGCTTCTGCGGATCCTCGCGGGGCTGGTGAAGCCCGACGGCGGCAGCATCTCCTTCGACGGGACCGACATCGGCTCCCTGCCGCCGGAGAAGCGCCATGCCGCCATGGTGTTCCAGAACTACGCCCTGTGGCCCCACATGGACGTCTTCGAAAACGTGGCCTTCGGTCTTAAGACCTCCGGCGTCCGGGGCCGGGAACTGAAGGAAAAGGTCATGGAGGCGCTGGAGCTCGTCCGGCTCGCGGACTTTGCCCGGCGCAGGGTCCCGGCTCTCTCAGGAGGCCAGCAGCAGCGCGTCGCTCTGGCCCGGGCGCTGGCCGTTCAGCCCGCGCTCCTGCTTCTTGACGAACCGCTCTCCAACCTCGACGCCCGTCTCCGCGACGCCATGCGCTCCGAGATCCGGCGCATCTGCTCCCTGCGGAACCTCACCGCGCTTTACGTCACCCACGACCGGCAGGAGGCCCTGAGCATGGCCGACCGGATCGGCGTCATGCACGGCGGGCTGATCCGCGAAATGGGCGATCCCGAAGAGCTTTACAACTTTCCCCGGTCCCGCTTCTGCGCCCAGTTCCTCGGCGACGTCAACATCATCGACGGTTCGGTGCGCGACGGCAGTCTGATGACGCCTTTCGGCACCTTCAAGCTCAACGGCAAGGCCGGTCCCGGCTGCGTCGCGGGGATCCGTCCCGAGCGCATCCGGATCGTCGAACCGGGCCGTCCCGGTTCCTTCGAGGCGGTCCTGGAGGAGCGTGTCTTCTCAGGCGACACCTGCGACTGGACCTTCCGTGTCGGTGAGCAGCGTCTCTTCGTCCGCGAGAGCGCGCCGGAGTCCCGGCGCATCGGCGCAACTTACCATCTGGCTTTCGAGCCGGACTTCCTTCTGGCCCTGACCGACGCGGACGGCGAATGATGGTCAGACGCTTTCTCATCTGCCTGCTTCTGCCCGGAAGTCTGCTGGTGATCCCCTTTCTGCTCCGTCCCGGGGCTGTCGGCGGACAGACATCCGGAGGCGCCGTCGACCGCCTTGTCATCATCTCCTCACACAACAAGGGCGTGAAGGACGAGTACGACCGGGCCTTCCGGAAATATTACCGGGAACACTTCGGCAGGGACGTCGTCCTCGATTTCCGCTCCCCCGGCGGGACGCGGGACGTGGTGCGCTACATCGCCGACCGCTTCGAGTCGGAATTCCGCTTCTTCTGGGAGAAGGATCCCGCCAACGGGCCGTGGACCGGGGAGATCGCCGCGGCCTTTGCCGATCCCTCCGTCGACCGGGATCCCAAAGCCTCTCCCGCCGCAAAACGGGCGCGAAAGGTGTTTCTCGACTCCGATGTGGGCATCGGCATCGACCTCATGGCGGGCGGCGGGACCTTCGAAATGATCCGTCACGCCTCCAAAGGCTTCGCCGTGGACGCCGGGGTGAGAAAGCGTCACCCGGAATACTTCCGGGCCTCCTCCATCCCCGAGTTCTTCGGCGGCGACAGGCTCTACGACGCGGACGGACGCTGGTACGGCGTCGTGCTCTCCACCTTCGGCATCTGCTGCAACGCGGACCGGATTTCCGAGATGAAGAACAAAAACTTCCCCGCCGCGTGGCGGGATCTGGCCGATCCCCGGTTCTTCGATCTGCTCTCCGTGGCGGATCCCTCCAAGTCCGGCTCGGCGAACAAGTGTTTCGAGATCATCGTCCAGCAGTGCATGGCCGAGGCCGGGGATCCCGCCCGGGGCTGGGAAAACGGACTCAACCTCGTCAAGCGCATCTTCGGCAACGCCCGCAGCGTCACCGAGTCCGCAAGTCAGGTGGTGCTTGACGTGACGTGCGGCGACGCCGCCGCGGGCATGGCCATCGACACCTACGCCCTCAGTCAGGCGGCCTGGACGCGCAAAGTGGAAGGCGAACGGCCCTCATTCCGTCCGGGGGGCGGTCCCCGGGTGCGCTACATCACCCCCCGGGGCGGGACCGCCGTCTCCGCCGATCCCATCCAGCTGCTGCGCGGCGCGCCCAACCGTCGCACGGCGGAGCGCTTCATCGACTTTCTGCTCTCTCTGGAGGGGCAGAAGCTCCACTGCTTCAAGGTCGGCGTTCCCGGGGGCCCCGTCGTCAACCCCCTCAACCGCCCCGCCGTCCGCAAGGAGCTCTACCGGAGCGAATACGACGCGCTGCGCTTCGAGAAGGACTACGACCCCTACCGTTCCGGCTCGGATTTCGTCTACCGCTCGGCGTGGACCGGCAAATACTACGGTCTCCTGAGCCGCCTCATCAAGTGCATCATGCTCGAACCCTCGGAGGAGCTTCAGGCCGCCTGGCGTGCCGTCATCGCCGCGGGCGGTCCCGACAAGGTCCCGGAGGCCATGGCCGCCTTCAACGCGCTGCCCTTCTCCTACGCCGAGGCTTCCGCGATGAACGCCCGCCTGCGCACGGGGCCCGGCAACTCCGCGCAGGACGTGGCCGCCCTCCTGCGGTCGTGGAGCGATTTCGCCCGTAAAAACTACATCAAGGCGGCGGAACTCGCCCGGAAAGGCAGGTGATCATGCGCCGCACTTTTCAGTATCTTTTCTTCTTCGCCGTCACGGCGTTCCTTGCCGTCTTCCTGCTGCTGCCGGTGTGGACCGTGATCGAGACCGGTTCCAAGCCGGGGCTGATCGCCGAGATCTTCCGCAACCGGATCTATGTGGAGGGGCTTCTCAACAGCTTTGCCGTGGCTGTCGTCACCACCTCGGGGGTCTTCGTCATCTCCCTCGTCCTCGCGCTCATCTACGACCGGTTCGATTTTCCCGGCAAGGAGCTGTGCAACGTCCTGATGCTGGTCCCCATGATCCTGCCGCCCTTCGTCGGCGCGCTGGGCTTCCAGCAGCTCCTCGGCCACTACGGCGTGCTCAACACCCTGCTGGACGCCCTGGGCTTTGCCCGGATCGACTTCCTCGGCGGGCAGGGCAAGTTCTGGTCGGTGTGCGCGATCGAGATGCTCCATCTCTACCCCATCTTCTACTTGAATCTGGTGACCGCCCTCGGCAACATCGACCCGGCCCTCGACGAATCCGCCGCCAATCTGGGGGCGGGGCGTCTGCGGCGCTTTTTCCTCATCCGTCTGCCGCTGATGCGCCCGGGGATCCTCGCCGGCGGCAGCATCGTCCTCGTCTGGAGCTTCACCGAACTGGGGACGCCGCTCATGCTGGGCTACACCCGGGTGACCCCGGTCCAGATCCTCAACGGCCTGACCGAACTCGAGAGCAATCCTCTGCCCTACACGCTGGTCCTCATCATGCTCGCCGTTTCCTGTCTCATGTACCTTGTCAGCCGCATGGTCTTCGGCGGGCACGCCGCGACATCCGCAAAGGGCAGCATGGGCAGTTCCGCGAAGAAGCTCTGCTCGTGGAAGCGCTTTGCCGCCATCGGCGCGTTCCTCGCCGTGACCTGCGCCGCGGCGACGCCCCACGTCATGCTGGTGCTGTGCGCCTTTTCCAGACGCTTTTACAACACGCTCCTGCCCCGGGGTTTCACGCTGGATTATTTCGACAGCGCCCTCTCCAACGCGCTGGTGCTCCCGTCGATCATGAACAGTCTGCGCTACTCCGTGCTGGCCATGGTGATCGCCTCCGCCGCGGGGATCCTCATCGCGCTGGCCTCCTGCCGCTGGCGTCTCAAGGGGGCTGTCGCCGCCGATCTGCTGGCCATGCTGCCGCTGGCCGTTCCCGGGGTGGTCATCGCCTTCGGATTTTTGAGTATGTCGGTCAAATACGCCTGGGCTCACGCGTTTTTCAATCCGGTGGAGAATCCCCTCTGGCTGCTGGCAACGGCCTACGCGGTGCGGCGCATCCCCTATGTGGTGCGGGCGGTCACCTCCGGACTGGAGCAGACGCCCGAGGAACTGGAGAACGCCGCCCGGAACTTCGGCGCGGGGCCTCTCCGCGTGCTGGCCAAAGTCACGCTGCCGCTGATCGCGGCCAACATCCTCGTAGGGGGATTGTTCGCCTTCAGTTTCTCCATGCTGGAGGTCTCGGACTCTCTCATCCTCGCCCAGAAAGCCCGGTTTTATCCCATCACCCGGGCGTTGTACGAATTGTCCCAGATCCTGGGGTCCGGTCCCGGGATCGCCTGCGCCTTCGGCGTGTGGGCGATGTTCTTCCTCGCGGCGACGCTGGCCGCCGCCGGGATCATGCTGGGAAGAAAGATCGGTTCCATTTTCAAATTCTGACGGAGGGTCCTTGCATGAAATGGACAACGCTTCTTGCGCTGCTTTTCGGAGCGGCGGGCGTCTTCGGGGGCGACATCGTGATCGTCTGCTTCGGTGACAGCCTGACGGCCTGCGGGGGGCGGAACGGCCGCTACTCCGACTGGCTCGCCAAGGCGCTGCCCGAATGCCGGTTCGTCAACCGGGGGAAGGGGGGCGATACCCTCGGCGGAGGATTGGGCCGGCTGGAAACCGCCGTGCTGAGCCTGAAGCCCGACATCGTCGTCCTCGAGCTTGGCCCCAACGATTACTGGCGCAGAAAAAGATCCCTCGCCGAGCTGAAGCGGGACTATGAAAGCATCGTTTCCCGGTGCCGTGCGGCCGGGGCCGATCTTCTGATCGTCAGCTGTTTCGGCAACGACAAGGTCCCCGAGGGGGAGGAAATCGATTTCACGCGTCCCGGGATCCCTCTCGCTCATTACGCCGCCGGGCTGGCGCAGATCGAGCGGGAACTGGTGAAAAAATACCGTTGTGCCTACGTCCCCGATCTCCAGTGCGATATCACGCCCAAGGGGCGCAAGGATCTCTGGAGCGACAAAAACCACCCCAACGCGGAGGGGAACAGGATCGTCGCCGATACCATTCTGCCGGAACTGCGCCGCCTGCTGACGGCGCGGACCGGCCGGAAGAAAGACGCTATTTGACCAGACTGTACTTCACCGCGTCGGACCGGAAGGGGTAGGCGGGGAGGTTGTCGGCACTCTGCAGATTGCAGTCGCCCCGGTATTGGATATATGCGTAGCGGACGAATTTCGGCTCCTTGATCTTTTTGGAGCTCACCACGACGGTCTTGCCGTCGATCTTGGCATCCGCCCAGACGAACTTCTTGTCCGCTCCCGCGATGGCGAAGGCGCCGGGCTTCTTGCCGTCTTTCGTCTTGAGCGGTGCCGTCACGTTCGTGAAGAAGACGCGGATCTTCGACCCCTCGACCTGCGCCCGGTCGAAGATGGGGCCCTGCGAGGCGATTTTTTCGCCGTAAACCATGCGCCGGGCTTCGAGGGAAAGCCGGTATCCCACCGTCTGCTTGTCGGGCGGGTGGATCGTCACGGGATCGCCTATGTCGATGGTGCAGATGACGCCCACCCGGTCGATGTCCAGCAGCCGCATCTGGATGTCGCGGGTCAGCGCGGCGCGGACCTCCCGGGGCGGATTTTTTTCCCAGTTGACGTCGCCCCAGGCGGAGAGCTGGACGACGAGGAAGGGCAGTTCGGGATTTCTCCACTTGGCCCGCCAGTCGGCGATCAGCGCCCTGTGCTGGGGCAGATAATGGAGATCCCCCGCGTTGGCGCATCCCTGATACCAGATGATCCCCTTGATCGGGAGTTTCGTCCAGCTGTCCACCATGGCGTTGTAGAGATTGCAGGGGAACTGGTTGTTCATGAAGGGGAGAACGTGGTTCTCCGGCAGGATCGCCCCGTCCTTCCCCGAGGTCAGGGTGGACTCGGTGCAGTCCTTCCACGAGAGCGTGAGAGACTTCTTCCTGCCGTCGTAAAGGCAGATGTAGCGGCGCAAGTCGTTCACCCGCTGGAGGTCCTTGGGGTAGCAGTAGAAAGCCCGGATGGCCAGCACGTTTTCTCCCGTCTGTTCGAAAGCCTCCGGCGGGAGAACGATGCTGAGTTTGAGCTCCGGATCCAGCGCGCCCGCGCCGACATTGCGGATCTCTTTGCCGTTGAGCCAGACCGTGAATCCCCGGGCGATGGGGACGTTGCTCGAGTAGATCCGCAGTTTTTTGCCCCGGGCATTCTCCGGCAGGGTGAAACGGCTGCGGAACCAGCGGATCTCCGCGCCTTTGATCGAGCGGAGCGAGGCCGGCTTCCACGCGCCGTCGTCGAAATCCGCTTTGGCATAGACGGCGCAGGAAGCCTTTTCGGCGGCCCGCAGGGACTCCATTTTCCGCATGAAGACGGGCATTTCCTCCCCGTAGCGCTTTTCGCTGCGGGCGACGGCCTCCTTTTCCTGCGCGGGGGTCATGGTGTATTTGTTGATCTGCCCCAGTTCCTTCGTGAGATCGGCGGCTTCATACCCTTCGCGGGAGATCCAGCCTTCGATCCGGGTCCCGCCCCAGGCGGCGCAGATGATGCCGACGGGGATATCCAGAGATTTGTGCAGTTCCCGTGCGAAATAATAGGCCACCGCGCTGTAGGAACTTGCCGTCGCGGGGGAGCACACCGTCCACGTCTTCTCGGCCATCCGCGCCGGCAGAAGCGCGCCGTGGGAGACGCACTGGACTTGTTTCGCGCTGCGGATCAGGGGGTAGTTGGCCGCGGCGGTCTCCCGTTCGCTGTCCTTCGCCGTGCTGCCGAGGATGAATTTCCGCCCGACGGTGAGGGACATGTTCGACTGCCCCGAACAGAACCAGACGTCGCCGATCAGGAGGTTCTTGAGAACGATCTGCTTTTTGCCGTCATCGAACTTCGCCTCGAGGGGTTCCTTGTCCGCTTTCATGGCGGGAAACTCGACGCGCCACGTCCCTTCCGAGGTGACCGTCGCGGCGGCGCGTTTTCCCGCGAATTCCGCCTGAACGGTCGTGCCCCTGTCCCCCGTGCCGAAAAAAGCGATGGGCTTTTCCCGCTGAAGGACCATGTTGGAACTGAACACCGGATCCGTCTGGAACGCCGCCGCAAGACGCGCCGCCGCAAGAAGTCCGGCAAAAACGAGAAGCTTTCTGTTCATTTTATCTCTCCGTATTTTGAAGACCGTGAAGATCCGCCGTCTACTATATCCCTTGCGACGGGGATTTTCAAGCGGCATATGTCGGACAAAACGCAAAATAACCGGGCCGGGGGAGAAAAGCGCGCGCGGGGTTCTCCACGGGAGAGCTGCGCGGCGCCTACGCGAAGAGTTTCCCCGCGATGAAGTCCGCCATGGCGGTTTTTTCGACGCAGTCCCGGTGCAGGACGGGCCGGGTGTTCAGGTCCGCCAGCGGTTTCGGGATCGGCGTTCCTGTGACTTGCGAAAGTTTCCGGATGATCTCGAACCCGCCCTCGGGAACGGGGCCGTCGTCCACGGCGGGCAGCACCGCTGGAGCGAATTTGTACGCCGACGCCGTCGAGGCGATGACGCATGGCGCTGTGTCGCCGGTCGCTTTGCGGTACTGGGAAAGCACGTCCACCGCCACGGCGGTGTGGGTGTCGCAGAGCATTTTCCGCTCATTGAAAAGACGCTTGATCGCCTCCGCCGCCCGGACGTCGTCGCAGAAACCGCCCCAGAAATCAGCTTGGAGCCGCTTCAGATGCTCCCCCGCGATCTCGTAGCGGCCCTTGGATCTGAGATCCGCCATCAGGCGGGCCACCGCCGCGCCGTCGCCGTCGTGGAGATGATAGAGCATCCGCTCGAGATTGGAGGAGATGAGGATATCCATGGAGGGACTGGTTGTGAGATAAAACTCCCGGTTGCGGTCGTAGACGCCCGTACGGATGAAGTCCGTCAGGATGCGGTTGCGGTTGGAGGCGCAGATGAATCTGCCCACGGGCAGACCCATTTTTTTCGCGTACACCGCGGCGAGGATGTTGCCGAAGTTGCCCGTGGGGACGGCGACGTTGAATTTTTCTCCCCGCTTGAGCCGTCCCGTCTTCACCAAATCGCACCAGGCGGAGACGTAGTAGACGATCTGCGGGACCAGCCGTCCGAAGTTGATGGAGTTGGCCGACGAGAAGACCAGTCCCCGGGCGGCCGCCTTCTTGGCCATTTCGGGATCGGAGAAGACGGCTTTCACGCCCGTCTGAGCGTCGTCGAAATTGCCTTTGATGGCGCAGACGCAGACGTTGTTCCCCCTCTGGGTCGTCATCTGGAGTTTCTGGATGGCGCTCACGCCGTTTTCGGGATAGAAGACGATGATCCTGACGCCGGGCACGTCGGCGAAGCCCTCCAGCGCGGCCTTGCCCGTGTCCCCCGAGGTCGCCACGAGGATGACGATCTCCTTGCCGGGCATGGTGCGCCGGGCGGCTCTCGTCAGCAGATGGGGCAGCAGCTGGAGCGCCAGGTCCTTGAAGGCGCATGTGGGGCCGTGCCACAGGTCCAGCAGAAAAGTCCCGCCGTCGATCTCCCGCAGGGGCGCGGGGTCGTCGTTGTCGAAGGTGCCCAGATAGGCGCCGTCCACACAGGCGCGCAGTTCATCCTGCGGAAAATCCGTGAGGTACTTTTCGAGGATCGTTCCGGCCCGGCCGCGGTAGTCCGCGCCGATGAGGCCCTCGAAATCGTTTTCGGAGAGCTGCGGGAAGGATTCGGGGACGAAGAGCCCGCCGTCATCCGCAATGCCCTGCGTGATCGCAAGGGAAGCGCTCACGCTGTAGGGACTTCTTGTTCCTGTGTAGTTCATTTTCGGAAACCTCCTGTCCGATCAGATCTTTCCCAGTTTTTTCAGCAGCAGCGGGATCGCCGACTCGAAATCCACCCCGTACCAGTTGTGGTCGGGATGGGCGATGGTGAGCCGGATGGACTCCACCGTGTAGTCCACCGCCGTTTCCATGGCCTGCGGCAGGGGCTGGCCCGACATGAGCGCGGCGAAGAGGGCGCTGGAAAACACGTCGCCCGTGCCGTGGAAGGAAACGGGCAGATGTTCCCGGAAAAAGGTGGTGTACTCCTGCGTTTCCGCATCGTAGGAAGCGACGCCGCAGCGGCCCTTCTCGAAGGAGACGCCGGTGAGGACGGCGGTCCGGCACCCCAGAC